>Ga0116227_10000471_pt1 | contig 78229 bp, 39 predicted proteins | sample S1TSphgellanicum_FD_89693 | JGI IMG/M metagenome (GOLD analysis project Ga0116227, IMG submission 89693) | Host-associated microbial communities from peat moss isolated from Minnesota, USA - S1T2_Fb - Sphagnum magellanicum MG | ecosystem: Host-associated > Plants > Peat moss > Unclassified...
CCCCCCCCCCCCCGCCCCGGCGGTTCTTTATATTTTTCCAATTACTGTTAAACACCGATTTCCATCGAATCACACTGGGCCAAAGTGATTCAACACCCGCCAGTGCACCATCCATCCACTGGATGCCTGAACACTAATTTCCATCAGATCACACTGGGCTAGAGTGATTCAGCACCCACTGGCGCACCATCCATCCATTGGATGCTTGAACTTGTTGTGGATGAACCTGAACCTCTCTTGTGCCCAGCCTGCCCGTGTTGGCCCATCAGCTGTCAGTTAGGTATAGCCCTATCACTGACTGACTGACAGATAGACTTGCTGAATTATTATATTAGATTATCATCAATTGAAGGTCCAAACTATTAACTTGCATTAGATGTTAAAACACAAATTGACATTTTAATATTTGGCATATTTTGAAAAGAAATTAATCGTGTTGTTACAAGTGATGTTACACATGCTCTAATAGAACTTTCCAAACATGGTGAGATGTTGTCTTTTGCATTCTTGTATATTCTATCCCCATGTGCTTTTTATTAATTAAATTAAATTATTGATGTTTTTGGTTCGCTCCTATAGGTTTTGTTCAATGATGTGATGAAGCCTCCTTGAATTTTAGTCATTGTGTACTTACTAGCTATGCCCATGATTTAAAGTTTGTTTTTCTTAGGTTAAACTTCTTCCATGTGGGATGGTGAATTGGATCATCTTGATTGTTATGTTAAAGAGCATGTTCACACCATAGTTGATGAAGGAATAAAACTTGCACCTCACCTCCATGCACCTATTTGTAGAAGAGGTTGCAGGTCTTGTTATTAGTGAACATAAGGTTGAAAATGATGCACTTTTTGAACAAGGACTACTGGGAATAATGGTCAGCAATGTTTCTCATAGAACTTGGTATAATAATGTTTGCATTCAATTTCAGTAAAGATTTATTGGAAAATATATATATTATTAATGCCTCATAGATTTTTTTTTGCACTATTTCTTAGAAGGTCCAATAAGCTTGCTTCCATCAAATAATAATGAAACAATATTATTTGTGTTCTAATTGTTAGTAAAACAACCACTAGAAAAAAAACCTGAAACATTGAAAAGGCCATTTTTTTTGGGGGCAAAAGGTAATGATATTAAAAATTAGAATTTTGATTATTTTGGGCACATTCTTAACCAATATCAAAAAAATTAATGGGCATCGACAGACTCATGACATACTTAAGTTTCATCATTCTTATTTTAAAGTTTTAAGGCCAATCTTATTGTTTTATGTAGCCACTTCATCACAAAGTCCTAAAGGCCTCTAAATTTTTGTTTTGAAATTATACAACCTAAGCATCCATGCATGGGGATTGGGTTGTAATTAGTATAAGAAAACACAAAATGATCACAAGATCCCTATTTTGTTTCATCCATAAATTTTTATTGGTCAATTAAGTTATTAAATGTTAGATGTTGGGATTATAATTACAATTATAAGTACATTTGCATTGGAATTTTAAGTAATGTATTTAATTTGCATTTTATAAAAATCAAAGAATAACTTGTATTATTTGTTTTTGAATTTGGTCCACAACTTCAATTTTAATTTTTGAGTTGAACATAAAATCAAAATCTAAGCCTTATATCCCTCCCACACTATATGTGTACTTCAACTACTGAAAACATAACATTATGAAAAAATAAGGGTTTTGCAACTAGGCTTATAATTAGGTTTTAGTTGCAATTTGGAGTTGCAACAACCACTTACAACTCAACATATTTTTACAACTTGAATGTTATGAAACAAGTTGCAAAAGTTATAATGACACAATTGACTGTATATGAAATTCTATACATATGCAACTCATGTAATTATGTTGCAACTGAATCATTACAAATATTATCCCGCTATGTTGCAATTACTATCTCATTATGTTGCAATTATTGTGTCACTATGTTATAACTACTTTGTAACTGCATAGACACCAATGTGTTAACGTAACAATGATGTGCTAACAAATTATCAATGGACATGACAATTTAAATTTTATTTCAATATTTGATATTTTATTAATTTAATTTATATTATTCAACTTAGAACCAATAAAATGTTGACACGTGATTCTTAGGTCAATAAGTAAGTAGACCTTAGGTAAGTAAACACTACTACTTACATTTCCTAAGCTAGGTAATTAGGTATGTGGTTAAGTTTAAATAGATAGGTAGGTAAGTTGAAGTTAAGTAAATAAATCATTTGGGATAATCTTATTTTATTTTGGGTTTAACTTTTAGGGCCAAATTTTTTTATTAGCTTATTTCAAATGTCACTTTTTTAAAAATATTTTTAATGCACCTAGATATATATTTAATTTTTTTGAAAGGTAGGACAAACAATATGAGATAAAAAAATTAGTTGCATCCAAGTTGCAACTCATTTACAATTCACTTGCAACTACTATTAGAAAAGTAAATGGGCAAATGCTTAATCTTTTTAAAAGCTTTAGATTTTAATACATTGTCTTTTTGCCTATCAAGTGCTAAAAGGCTTTTTTTATACCTTGACTTGTTGCACCTATAATCATTTAGATTGGTCAAAAAGGACACAAAATGAGAAAAATATGGTTTGAAAAGTAAACAAGGTCAATGTTTGGTCACCAACCTAATTCACATTTTAACATTCAACACATTCATATTCTTCGTGACATTTCAATGTTGTTCTCTTACCTTTATAACTTAAATAGTTAATGTAGATCTTAACTTGGTGCACCCATAACATTTTAAAATTTTGAAAATGAACAAAAAATAAGGAAGATAAGATGTTTCAAAATAAAAAGGTCATTAAAAAAAGGACACATTATGTGATTTCAACATGTTTTATTCTTCTTTTGTGTTATACCTTTGCTTTTGAAATTACAACACATAATGTAAAGCTTACTTTAACATTCCCATGATGTTTTACATCAAGCCAAATGGACAAGAAATAATAAAGATCCAAAATCCATTGGTAATTGACCAACAATTAATCATGTGTAGTTCTACTTTAACATGGTTTATCTACTAAGTATATTGACTATTATAGTTCATAACAATTAACAAGTAATAATATCAAATATTAATCTAAATAATAATTAAAAAATTAATGTTATTAAATATTTATATTTATACTTATTATTATTATTGTAACTAATAATTGGGTAATTGCACAAAGATCCAATATAATAGTTGTAAAATAGTTGCAAAGTTGTTAATGAATATTTGGGTCCAATCAAACCACACGTGCCCCCTTAGACTACTGTTTTATTTTTTAAATGGTTTTTTAAAAAAATTAATGTGTCTTTCAAAAAAATAAAATCTTAATAATATTATGTTAAAGTGTATATTAAAAATATCCAAAAATATGTCATTAAAAATATTTTCAAATTGTTCTTTTAATGTCAAAATTGCTTTTAAGCTACTTTTACGTAGCTTTTAAGCAATGGTTACAAAAGGTTAAAAGTCCTTATATGTATTTTTCATTAATTAAATTGATTCAAAATTTTTATGATATGTACATAATTTATTCACAATAACATTTTATTTTTAAAAATCTATTTATTTATTTATTTTTACAATCCAAAGTTCAAAAAATTAAGCAATGATTACGATTGTTAATGGTACATGTTAGTATGAATGCACCCATTTCATTTATTATAGTTGTCATATGTGATTATTGTGCAACTTGCTAATAAAGTCAAACATGGTTTATCAAAATTTGTGTATATGATGCATACATTCATCCATGTGAGGGTCCATTTTGAGATTAATATGCAACTACAATAAAACTCTTTTGACGTGATATTTTATTTTTTAGTTCCCCATATTTCCACAGGATAATTACATGTTAGTTTTTTTAAAGTTTTAGTTGCAAAATAATGAAATTTTAATAAACATAATTTCTTATAGTGTGAATAAAACATCACCATTCATTAAAAAACACATCTTTATTTATGTCGTCCAAAAGTTCTTTCATAATAATTTTCAATCAATTTCACATATATGCTCATAATGTACTTTGCAAATGTGATAATTTGGGTCTTCGCGTTCCTTGTATTTGACCCAATCCATGTTTTTTCATGTAGGGGTGGCTACTACAAGACTAGGTGAGGTCATGACTAAAAGAGGGGCCATACTAGTGGGGTGTGGTGGTTGGTGGGTTCGTAAGGCTAGAGCACCCTCAATCGTCGATGTGGTGCAATATATTGGCGGATTCCCAACCTGATAACCATGGTATGGAGGAATTGCAAAGACCCTTCGGTAGTGATGTGATGATGCTTGGAGCGTTGGAGGTGGGGGTTGCCAACTTGAAAATTGTTGCCTCTAAGGTGATGGAATGAGCTAAAATGTCACAATTTGTGCTATTGTGAATGTTGTCAGCAAGTTAACAACCTTCCGATGTTGTCAATGTGGCCCTAAATCACAAAATTGATCCAACCTTAGTTGGTCCATTGTTCCCCCTTCTAATTCTTAAAATCTCCCATGGCCATTTGGTGAACTATCATGTCAACGTTGTTCCTCCCTCAAATGGTCTAAAAGGGCAAGATTTGATGCGGTTACTTCTGAGTGGGGCTAACCTTTGCTTTGACCCCCTCAACCTCCTTTTCCTTTTTTGTTTTCGATGTCGCAATGTTTGGCTACTCACTCCCTCTCTTCGTTCCTTTTCATTTCGTGTGGCCTACTACATCATTTAATTATAAGTTAGGACATAATTTTCACCATGGTTAGATTCCACCACAATATTCCATTATTAATAGAGAAGTGTTCCACCATGATTGCCAAAAATGTTAAAATAAAATATTAAACCTTAAGTTTTGAAGTATATTTATTTGTTTAAATTATCTTCCCTTACCATTGTACCAAGGTCTATTATATGGAATTTTTCAACAATGGTTGTGAGTTCAAGTTTTGGTCCCCTTATTTTTCATTACCAATTCCACACCTTATTTTCTTTACAACCTCATTATCCTATCTAGTTCTAATATGCAATTCTTACTATCTACTTTTCCTCTCCTTTTTTGATTCCCATCAAGGTTAACTAAAATTAAGTTACAACATGATCAAAGCTAAAATAAACATACAATGACTCCTTCCTACTATACACAACATTCCCACAAACTTCCCTCCCCAATGTTTTATTTATAGATCACCTTGGTACAAAAAAAAACAAATGATCCCCTTCCTTTGTAGGGTTTCCTCCTTCCTATTTGTCTATGTTGTTTCCTCTTGCCCATCGCCATCTTGCTTCCTTTCTTCTTCTTAATAGCAATAGGTTGTCCTAGGGTTTTTTCCTTCACTATTTCATTATCCTTGCCCTTCTCTCTTTCTATCATTTTCCACTCAACGAGGAAACACCCAAAAAAAATCCTTTTTAGATTCAAACCCATTTAAAGTTGAAAAGGGTTTAAGGTTGAGTTAACCCTAAAAATGATGAAATACCCCCCTCCAATCATCATGAAATTATGAAATGTATACTATAGTGGACAATTTTGAAATATAAGCTAGATGTACAAAGGTAGATAATCATTAGTAAGAAAGGTATAAGTGATGATCATTAATAAGTAATGGTTAAAAGCTTAAGAAAAAAGTGGAACACATACACCAAACATTGATAAATAATAGTTAAAAGCACAAAGGATAAGGTGGTAAGTACTAAACATTGATAATAGTAATCAAAAACACATATACAAAATGACAAATGTCAAATATAAAAAGTTATAACTAAAAGCAAAAGGAACATTGCAAGAAATGATGGACACAACAAGTAGTATTAAAAAGGATAGAATCAAATAGGAAAACAAGTTACAAATCACAAAAATAACACCCAAAAAAAAAGAAATGCAATTTGAAAAGGTTCAAAAGATGAAAAAAAGAATGCAACGATGGTAGGCTTACTCCCTTTAAAGGATGTGAGCAAGCCATTTGACAACAATTGCATGACCTGACCCTAACAACCTTGTTTTCCAACCCTAACCATAATATATTTAACTTGAATGTTAATTGACAATGGATTAACTTAATTAGAGTTAAAAACTCTTAGTTTAATTTCCAAGTGGTGGTTTTCTATAACATGTGGAATTTTGTTCAAACCATTTGCACAATTTTTCAATGGAAGTAGTTTTTAGGAAATTTCATGGTTATATAAATGTATTTTTTGCAATATTAAATTACATTTACAAGATATTTTGATTTTATTTGATTATACCTTATTTTCTCAATGCAAAAAATAATTCTAATTTGTTTCAAAACTAGGTGAATAGGTATTCAACAACAACGAGTGAAGGCATTGCGGTTGAAATGTTGAGACCCAGTTTTGATAGGGATCATTGACCCAATATTTCTAGGGATTGTGACCCTTTTAGAACATCTCCATCAATCACAATGCATATCACAATTTGTATGAAGATCAATAAAAATTTGCCCAGCTGATTTAGTAAATTGACTATGGCTCAACACTTTTGCTCAATATGCCGAGTTGGCAAAAGCCACAACATGGCGTAACTAACTCATGCTCTTGATTGGTCAGATGTATTGATTAGTCCAAGTGGTTTGTAATTAGTAGGTTTTGAAACTTGTACTATCCCACATTCATGTTTATGGGCGGGGCTTGGAATTTTGTTAAATAGGATGTGATATTGGATGTGAAAAATATTATTGCACAGCCGAATGCTGAGTATAGGTGTAGCTTCTCTTAGGAAGCTAAGAATACAAAGAGAGTCAGCCCTGGATCGTGGATTACACTTGAAGCTGAAAGCATCTCCCTGCCACCCAGAGGAAGAAACTGGCCTATACAAACTATTTTCGATGAACTACTAGAGCGGAAAATAGTGTGAAACTAAGCTTTGATCTGTAAACCAATGTACAGATGATCTCTAAACATTTAATACAGTGCCCTTCAATGGTGAAACCCAGTTTGAGCCAGTATGATGAAATAATAGTTTTGATTAACCTAGTTGTTAACTTTTAACTAGTCTTTCAATTTACACTCTGCACTTCTTCACATTGATGAGTAGAGATGGAGAAATTATAATAAACAATGGTATGTTGGATGTGATAAACATTGATAGAGGCCCAATAAGGATGTCTCAATGCAGATGCTCTGATAAGGCACCAGAGCCTTCATTGATATTAATGCAAACATATTGCATTGCACGCAACAATTTGTCATATGCTCAGGGGTCAGGACCCAAGTGACATATATGGCTCCATGAGAAGAAGAAGGACCTTCTCATGCACATTTGCAAAAAAACCTACGTCCTACACACTAGACTTGGCATGTGCAACTCTTACAAATCACATTTAAGTCATTGATGGATGCATAATGAAGACTCTACCATGTTTACTATTACACGGTTATAGCATTAACTCAATCTCCGAAAGAAAACAACACCTAATCAGCAATGTTAAATTTTGTGATGTATAGCCATAATGGTGATGATCCACAGGAAGATTTAGTTAGATTTGGTGAAAGCTAAATATGGAATTATATATATGCTTCTATATTTTTGGCTCCTTTACTTGTATTGTGTATAAAGGTTTGGCAATTTTTCTTAAATTTTGGCTGAATTCTAGCTAGTAAAAATCTCATAAAGCATGATTTTTAGCACTTTTAATTTTTCATATAGCTTTCTGGCTATTTATATAGCCAACAAAAACAAACAGATGCTGATCAATCATTCAAAAAATAATTTTTACCTAGATTAATGTCAATCAATCTTTTTTCTTTTGGCAAAAAATCAAACAAATGAAACACCCAAAAAAAAGAAGAAAAAAAATTCTGTTGCAAATTCCATTTTTCACCAAATTTCATTCTATTGTCTTTAATGGAGAGTGTGGCCAATTAAGGCAAAATCCATTTTGGGATGCTTGCCATTGTGGCTGCATCACAAAATTGCAAGAAAACAACTGGTGTCAATGACAAAAGTGAGGGCTATTAGTGTTTTTTTTTTTCCCTCAGTTTTGTTATGTAGCATTATTAGGATTCATCCCAACAACAATTTAATAGCATTACTTGATTCATCACAAGTTTTTAGAAATTTTTTGTAACTGTTATAAAAAATGGTGAGAAATTGCCTCAAAACTGAAAATTGTGTCCAAATGTGACAAAACAATTCTCAAAAATTTAGTGATTTTCTTTAAAACATGGAAATATGTGATAGAATATTCCCTTTTGTGATTTGAGGTCAAAGTTTTGCAAGGAAACCTTAAACCCTAAACTAAATTTTGCACTTTGTCGTAGTGTAAATGGAGGGTGCCTTATATGTTGTAATGGGGCATCAATAGTGCATGAGCATTTTGGAAAGCAAAATGCCCATAAAGGAAACACAACCATTTCGCTTTTCAAGATGCTGTCATTACCATTTAAAACTTTTCTTAACGTGATATCCGGCGGATACATTTGGTACACATCAAGTATCACAGTAAAAAAATTTAAATGGTAAAAAGTAAGTCAAGTTTTACACCGGCTAACCCCCAGCCCTAGGCATTGCCCTTATAAATGCACAAACCCGTCATACTTTTCACTGAATAGTCTCAGTAAAACGATAACTGATTCCGATTGGATGGGTTTCAAGGGCAGGGGTTTGAACTGGTATTGACCGGGTATATTGACTACAACTTGGGTATACAATATTCATATGAGTACTAATACTGAATAACATACCGAACGGGTATGAATTGAGACAATACCAGCCTTATACCAATACCAGCCTCGTATGAGACCTGAGGTAATACCAGGTTTAAACTTGTCTTACCAATACCTGTGTGGTAAGAAAAAACTTGAGGCAAGAAAGCCCTAACCAACATTGATTTGAAGTGAACTATATGCACTATGCTTCCTCTAGTTAAGTTAGTAGCACTCCAGGCTCCTTCCCTAGGTGGACTAATTACCAATGCGGACCAATTCGGTCCACTTTTCAGTGTATTTTTGGTGTAGTTTTTCCCTGATGTTTAAGGGTTAAGCAAATGCCTAAATCTCAGTTCCACCCAATGTGAAACCAAAACTCTTGGAAAACTGAAATAAGGTTCGTTCTCCATGTGGACCCTAAACCCTACACAACTATTTTGTAGTAAGTAGTGATTGAATGGCCTTTTCATGTCTTGAGTGCCAAGTATTCAAGTGCTAGGTATCTCTTTCTTTAAGAGAATCTAAGGTCTTCTAGTTGATCATCCAAACAACTCCCCAAAGTCTGTCTTTGACACCATTATTAGTTTTTCTTTTTTGGTGGCACAAACATGTCAAGAGAATTTGTGTCAAAAAAAGCGAAAAACAAATTCATATGAACATGTTCAAAGAGTTGAAGGGGTCAAAGGTAACTGCCAACAGATTATATGCATAACCATGTGGTGGAAACAAATAGGAATGACTAGTGTATATATATATATATATAATTATTTTGTTTTTTAAAAATTATTTGTTAATGGTGGGTATGGTGGAAACAAATTGGAATGACAAGTGGGGAAAAAATATTTTAGTTTATTTTATTTTATGGAATTTTGGGTAAACCGTTAGTGGTCCATGTTGGGTGTATTGATTCAATAGGCCACATGGAAACTCAACCTAAGTTGCTTGCTAGAGCAATTAGTACGGTGACACTTGGGACAAGTTAGTATTCGGTGAGAGTCCTGTAATCCAAATGCAGTCCAATGCTTCACCTAACTTAAGTAAAGACATCCGTAGACAACTATTGTTTGTAGCTTTGCAGCTGCTTTGCTTTTGTCTCCTTAGAGATCCTTAAGGATTTTCAATAGCTTTCTGAATGAATGAAGTTTGCTGGTATCTGATAGATAATGTATGGACCTAGTAATGTCGTGTCTGATTTATTGATGCAAATCACAAGGCCCAAATGAATGACTTGATTGACATGGTGCCATCAGGCTCGAAAGTAATGAGTATTACACCTACAAAGTGGCACACCATGTCTCTGGAAGTTGGAAAGCCATGGAGTACAGTTCCGTAGGGCCCAAATGGAACCAACTGTACAACCGTACCTGATATTTGCTACAAAAATGACAATATTTATAGTGAGAGCATAATTTAATCTTGCAATCTCTTGAAGGCAAGAAATCCTAACAGCATCTTCACCAGTGTTTAGTATGTGACCCTACAAATTAAGATTGAAGTCAAAATATGTTGGTTTGGCTCAGCAAAATGGTTTCTGCCCAACCATTTTGGCATAGTTTGCTAAGGCTGGTGAATAACAGAGAGAAGCTTAACAGCTGCTGTTGATTGGCTAAATAGTTTGATTGGTCCAGGTGGGTTGCTATTAATTAGTAATCTCCCATCTATTTGCAATTTTAGTTTTATGGGTGGGGTTGAAAAAAAAGAAAAGTAAACAACTAAACTTGGATGTGAGAAATATTTTTGCAGGGTCACATACTGAGCCATGTTGGGGATGTTTTACCCTAAAAGAGTTATTTTCTTGTGAATTCATTTTCTGGATGTTGTTGATTCAGGAATTCATGGTGGGTTTTATTAGCACAGTGATTCCAAAAGAATGATCCAACATTCCTACATTTTTCCAGTAGAAAAGAGAAAACAATTTAGCTACTAGTTGTCCAAAGAAAACAGAATTAAGTTACAATGCATAAGTGAACAAAGTCTAAGAACAAGGTGTCATCTAGTGGCCCATTAGTGCAATAATCTTCATGTCAGACCACCAATGCATCATCTCTTCTTGTCGTGGAGGGCAGTAGTAGGTTGTAGCACAAACAATCAAATCCATTAATGGGCTACACAAAGTATGAATTGATGAAGGTTCTCTACAATAGCACAAATGTCAAATATTTGGCATAATAATGGGGTACAGTGGAAGATCACCATTTTGATGGGCTTTAATTAAATCCACCGTTAGCGCATGAGGTTGCTGAGCTTCAAGCCACCGTTAGGGCATGGGGTTGTTGAGCTTGAAGTGGTTATGGGCTTTAATTGAATCCATGGTTAGGGCATGGGATTGATGAGCTTGAAGCAACCTCGAAGGCTTCAATCAAATGTTAAGTGTTAGGATATAAGTGGACAAAAATGAAAACAACTTGCTCAACAATTTTCATTCTATGTATGGCACAATATTGTGTGTGTGTACAAGTGTATGTTACCATAACAAAATTTTGTCAGAAGAAGCAAACATTATAATTTGTCAGCATCTGGCTGATCACTATGAAAGTACATGAATTGCATCATAGTTTAGTGCTCTTAGGACAATATTTTTTGGATTCATTTATGGATGGTAGTTTGGACTCATTTATGCATTCAGTGTGGACTAGGTTTGGATTTTATTGTGTAGTTGGTAAGGAAAATTTTGCTGTGTTCACCAAGCATGCCCTCACATGCTGGAGAGTCTCATGGATTTGGCACCATTTACCAAAAATTTATTTACCAACCAAAGACAATTTCTTTCTTGTTTCTTATCGGTCTTTAGGGTTAGTTTCCATGTGGCCCACTAGGCCAACTATATTTGATAAATACACCATCCAATCATTCCAATTTGTATAAGAACATGTAAAATGTATTAGGGCATCTATCAGTGTATTTCCCACATTTGAATACTGAAGAGTTAATTCCGCAGACAATACTACTTTTTCTTTTTTCCTTGACTGCCCAATTGCCCAACTAAGATGCATCTGATCATCTTCATATTACCCAGACAAATCTTTTTTGTTGTATTATATATGCCCAAAGTGAGCATAACAGGACCCAAAATTTGTGTCTGGGCATCATCCAAAAGATGGATTGGGCCAAGGGCAAACAAGAAAAAAAAAGAAGCAAACAATATTTTTTGCACTATTTAGAATAGGTAAGCACCCATTGCTAATTTAATGTCCGCCCAATTAATAACACAATGCTAATTATTCCACTGCCCTCACCACCTATGAACATGAAAAAGTGAATACCTTACTACATTAGCAACTTCAACATTAATTATGTTATCTTAAGAAAATATTGAAAATTTCCAAAACAATTAATTTGAAAAAATTAAAAAGAAAATATTGAGTCTTCAAAAATATTCTATTTGTTGAAGTTGCCAATGTACTAGGGGAGTAAAAAGTAAGAGACAATTTAAATATCAGTAGTCAACACTTGGGTCATTGTTACAGCCGGCCAATCAAAAACAATTGTTTCATTATATTTCGTCCATAGCATGTCCCAAACATGTTCCCCAAGTTCCCAATGTATTCCTCAACATGTTCTCAATATCACTACACTTTATCCCATATCCTTTGGCCTAAAGTTTTACTAGAGGAACCAATATAACACACCCAAAAGGAGGAGACTCCAACATATTTATTTTTGGAAAGCCAAAGTTTGCTTAAATTATTTTGTTATTGGGCCATTTTTCTTTTTAGTACATCTACCCATGGCAAACATGAAGTGAATTAAACAAACAACAACTTGCCTATAACCAAAAACATTTTCCCAACTTTAAAAACCATTTGTGTGATCCAATAGAACAACATCAATTGTAAGTTGTAAGGTAACCGTTTAGGAAGAAGAAAAATTTATTTTTAGGAACTATTATGTTTAGGAAAAACGTTGAACTACTAATTTGTAGGCCATGTCAATGTTTGAGAATTATGAGCTTGGACCTTTTTTCTTCATGGATTTATTGATTAGGGTAAAAACATGGTTTGATTCAATCATTTTTTACATTTTGAAGAGTTCACATATTACATTAATTAACTTTTTTACAAATATAATAATTGTCAAACTACAAATGTTGTAATGATCCCCAATTATTTACAATTATTTAATAATTGTAAATATTGAACCACCTTCTAATATTAATAAACATGTGATTGGTTAAAAAATCCATGTGAAAGCTTGAATATTTCAATATGACATGGACTATAAACAATAAAAATTTGACGAAAATAATGGCATTTTTAAAAAATCAAAATTTCTTGATTAAGAAATTTTCTATGTGTTTTAGATCTAAATAATTTATTTGATACTGATTTTATTTTTGACATTATCATAACATATTTTTTGAATTCACATATTTCATTCTATCCATGTCACAAATGTATCATCACCATATCAAAAGTCCATTATGAATTCATTTTTTTTCATAATTTATTCATATTTAAAAATGTGATTCCCATTGAACTTTATGGTAACATGGATAATTTAAATTTTGATAATATTAATGTTAAATATGCTTTCACATTTTAAATTCATGTATAATCTAGAAAAAATGTGACTATGACAATTCAAATAGTCTTCCTATTGTGTTGAACCCTTTAGGTGAGAAGTCCATGAATGAATCTTAATACAAATATACAATACTTATTTGAACAAATATTTAAATAAGTCTTGAATGTCAAATATATTTGTTAAAATTTTGTTGGGACAAGCAAGGGGATCATCCTTGATTCCACATGATGGTGGTAAATACAAAAATTTTAATCCTATTTTTTGATATAAATATGGATTAAAACATATCATAAAATGAATACTGATAAAAATTTCTCATTCAAATCTACTCATATTTAGTTTCAAAATTAACATATAGTCATGAAAGTATGAGAAAAACATCAAAACATCAAATCTGACTATAAAATTGAAGCTTTTCTAGAAAATAAAATGTTTATTGTTTCATACTCCCACAAAACTATATGTTCTACTATGAATAATCCTTTTTTCATTCTCTTCCTTTTTACAAGATATAACCATTTTTTAAAAAGTCCTTGAACTATTCAAATTCAAACAGTGACAAAACTAAGTAATTTAGCAGTAATTCTTAAAACAATAACTAGATAAATAAAAATATACTAACTAATTATTACCATGAGTAATTACTCCCTTCATAGATGGATTGAAACAAGGCATCATAAATTTTAAATATGTAAGGATTGTGCTTCATAGACTTACATAAATAACATATGGGGAAGAAGAACAAGACACATGTCACATGGGATAATATATTAACATGAATCACAAAACACCATTTTTGTGAAATCAAGTTAATAGACATTAATGGCAAACATATTTCCATAAAAACATTGATTTCAAAAGTAAGGTATAAGATTTTTTATAGTTTTGAAATTGCTTTATTTTGTGTCTTGGAATGATTGCCTAGTGCAAATTTTGGTCAAACATTGATATCTTTTTTGATTTTGGGTAGACCAATTTTTTTGTTAATAACGAATATTCATTATTCATGAACATGAAGGTATATATGCCCACATATAATTGTATTTTAGGGAACTTTGTAAAGTTTATATCAAATTCAAGTTTATTTCATATTTTCATTGTTAACTATATTTATTGTCATAGTTTGAAACAAAATATGTTTCATATTTGTAAAAAATTACAAAAAGTATTTGTATTTTGTTTGTGGAATTCATGCCTTGAACATTAATAGCCATAGTGATCATGCATGGATTTCCATGCAATTTTATACAAAATTTGTGTTGGAACAACATTCAATTAATGGTCATGGCCATTATTGGAACTCCTTCTGTGACAATTAATATTAACAATGTTTAAAATTTAAATAATACTAGTTAGGATGCCTACCATTTTCATCAACTAGGATGGTAGAAGGACAATTCGAAGTTGCATAATGTGACACTTATATAGTTTAAGGTGCAAGGATTAAAATTAGGTCATTTTATGAAGGAAATAAAAGAATCCAAAATTGCACTCTCTAATAATTGTATTTTGCCAAACATGATTTCCATATTAGCATTTGTGTTTTGTTTCCTTCCAATATCCTCCTTCACATGTATGAAAATGCATTACAATCTTTGCAACAAATGCATAATTTGCCTTCAATTACTTTGTTCCATCTACAATAGATTTTCTAGCTTCCTTTCGCTTGTGGGCATTTTTTTCACCTTTCCATGAGCTCCCATTGCCTCACCCCACAAAAAACAATATTCAATTACATCGCCATTTTTACAAGTTCTCTTTCAATAAACAATTATGCTAATCCAAACATATTTATTCTTGACTACAAATGAAGTCATGGACATGCATGAAGAATGAAAAATAAAGAAACATGTGATGTAGGAAAAAAAAAGGTATAAATTCAAGAGTAAGCCAAGGAATGTGCATGGTGCATATACTTGACACCTTATTGAACATTGCAACAAAGTCAATGCCCAAGATGCCCCAACTAATTTTGCATTCATTCTCACCATCATGTCCATTCTTGAAGCACCATATCTTTAAAAAACTATTCTAAAAAACACAAATGAAAATATTATTGTCTTCCTTTTTGCACCATAAACATCAACAATAATATTTGTCAAAAAAACACACCAATCAAAACAACACCAATGGTAATCAATAGTAATTCAACTTACTTTAAATTGTTGAATTTCACTTCAAGAAAGCTCTCAAAGGTATGATTCTAAATTATGGATTGGGATGTATTAGAAATCTCCATTACCTTTTTCAAAAAAAAATTCACAATAAAAATCATACATTGAAAAAAAAAAATTGTATTATTACAAATTCAATTCATCCTAAAATTCTTATTTAAATTTGATTCTTTGATTGTAAGGACATGATTTCTGCTAACAATATAATGTGTGTCAAAGTTGCCAAGGTATTACAATATAACTTTCAACACCTTAAGTATTTTTTCCCCTTTTTTTTTGGTCTTCAATTTATTTTGATGAGGGGAGGGGAGGGGGGTTATGTAGACTTGGATAAAAGTGACCCATATTTTATTCTTGGAAGGATTTATTAATTTATGGTTCAATTGAAAGTCAAAAAATACTTGATTTTTGGAATTGACAACTCTTTTTTTTGTTTTCAATTTTAATGCATTGAAATTGAAATGTTAAATTTGTGCCATAATAAAATTGCATGCAATTTTTTTTTTGTCTTTATTAATTCATTAAACAATTGAAATTCTTTGGGGAGGGGGGGGGGGCACTGTCTTGCTTAGCTTGAAATAACTTCAAAATGGCAATGGTTAAGTTTTTGAAAAATTGGTTGCCTTACAACAATGATTTGGGACATAATTGCATGCAAAATTTGCTACTCAATAATTTGTGCATATTCTAACACCAAAAAAATTTAATCCAAAAGAAAGGGGGAATTTTATGTCATTGTATTATTGCATTCACAAGGCTTTTAGGCATTGTTTTTTAAAAGTTTTGTTCGTCAATTTATGGCATATGCATAAGAATTGAATTTGACATTCCTTATCAAAAATTCATGGGCCAAACTAGTTAAAATCCTTTTGTAAGGGCCATTCCCAATTATTTGTTAGTTGTCTATGTTTTAAAATGTTAAAAGAGATTGCAATGCTAGGAATGTCCAATTCCAATCCCTTTCCTCTTAACCATCCACACAACATCCATTATCACAAGTTACACATCTAACCTATCCATCCCCATGCATAAAATATTTTCAAATAAATAAATGTGAAAGATATTAACTAACAAAATGGGTCCCCATGAATATCATTTACAATGAATTTCAAAATCAATCATTTTTAAGTCATTGTTGAAACATTCTAGACTATTAGTGATGTAGTTTGGATGGTAAGATGGATAATAATTCATAACCAAAAATTGAGTAGTGTATCAACAACAAGGATCCTTTTCTATTATGAGTTCCCTCCCCACAAAGAGCAATGCAATTATTTGAATATCAAATAAATTACAATTTTGAATGTTGTTTTGTCATGAGTACAAAAGTAGGATTCAACACAATAACAAAGATGAATTTTGGTTCTTGTACATGCATTAGAATCATTCCATATTGCATGTGTAACACCAATCCAAGATAATTGTGAATATTACAAGTGAAACAATCATTGCATTGCATTGCCAAGTTCCATAATGGTTTTAACAATAGTAAGAACTTTGATACTTTATGATTGATGATGATTCCTTCGTACATGTCCCATGTAAAGAGCAAAATTATGAAAAACTCTATTATGAAAAGGCACATGTTAATTTGTCTTTTCATATCCATATAAGTGGGTTGGTGAAAAAAATGAAGTAGTTAAGCTTGGTTAATACATTGTATATAGATTCATCTATTTGGAGTTATATGCTATATTTGTTATTTTCATTGAGAAGCCCACAATGAAAATATTAATTGAGAGAGGAAATTATCTTGAAGAGAGTGAATAGAGAATATATGCCAAAATCATTATATAATGCATAAACATTTCCATATTTTGCAATGCATGTGCTTATTTAATGCATTTGTTTTAATTATGGTGACTAACTATTGAATTTTTATTTATTTTTAACATTTCATTTTTATTCGTTACATTAATTACCTTGGAAAAAAATCTTACCATATGCTCAGCTTGGAACCTGATTAAATTTTAATATTGATTTCAATTATAAAAAATGCTTGAAGATTATATGTTTAATGTTGTTGATTGATTTAATTATATTTTGTGAAATATTTGATAGAATGTTTGAAATTTCACGTGTTGGTGTTGGCAATGTCAAGTGCATTCTTGTTTTTTTTCGCTTTGAAATGCGCCATACTGGGTGTAAATATTTGTTTACCCTACATTTACACACTTAGAGTGAACAATGAAATATTTACCCCAACCCTTACTTTGCAAATAGGATAAATGTTCAACATTTACCTTTACCCTTACCTAGTTTGGAATTTCCAAAACCAATATACCTTTTACCTGCCCGATATGTTTATTGAAATTTTATATTTACCCTCAACCAATTGGTATAGTAAAATGGATTCTTCCACCCAACACTGGGATAAATCATCTATTTAATCATCTATTTGGCACAATTGTGCAAGCTTTTGGAAGATGACCTTTGTCTTTTTTTTTCACTTTTTGATCAAGAATAAAAGTGGCAAGGGTTGGTGCATTACATGCCCATATCATTGGAATGGTGGGCAAAAGAGTTTGTTGATTGAATGTCATCAATTATCAATGCCATTTGTTCATATATATGTGTCCTTATATGCCTTTTTTGGCTGATATTACTAAGTGTAGCATGCTCAAATTGATGGTTCCAATATAAATTAATGGATGTCACAACCATTGGATCAACTCTGAATGTCACAATGTTATAGGAAACTTCAAATTTGGGCATGGAATTTGGAAGTTCAACACCCTGAAATTTCTATAGTTATTTTCACAAGTTGTCTTAACATGCACGGGAACTATGATAAATTCACTTGATGGATTTGTTATTTGGGCATCACACAATAGTTTTTGGAAGTTGACTCCTATTCTTCAAAGTCTAAATACATAAAAAGGAATGTTAGAGATATGTTAAATTACAAATATCCTTGAATATTCAAAATATTGGCATGTGTGTTTGAATCAGCAGAAAAAAGAAAATGAAATGATTAAAATAATCTATATAATGAAAAAATAATGTATGTCTTCATGTACCACTCAAACCTACCTCTTCTAGGCATATATAACTACCTCAATCCTTTCCCCTACCCACCTACATAGATATGAAAAGACAAATATATCTTTTCATGTTCATGTATTTATTCTGCATGGATATGAAAAGACACAAATGGAATAAACTATTGGGAACCATATGGGAACATATTAAAAAAAAGAGACAAGAAAAGGGTAGAGGGTTGGGAACTTGCTACACATAATAGTAATAATACAACCCCTCTTGATGCAAAAATTAAAAAAATTGTTGGAGCCCTGAAATTTGAAAGTTCACACCAGCCTTCAAAGCAAATAGTGTAAGGTAAGGCCCCAAGGTGAGGCCATTCCCCAAATATGAGGCTTAAGACAAGGCCCTAGGTGTAAGAGGCCTCTTGTAGGCCTAAAGGCCCTCTTGTTTTCTAGGAGGTATCATTAATGTGTATGAGGTGCCTTCCAAAATACACTAGAAAATTTCTCAAAAAAGTTGGGGCCCTGCTCATATTAAGAAGCCTAAATGACACAATACATATAAGAGGCCTCTAGTTTTTTGAGGAGGCATTTTTTATGTGCCCTCCAAAATACGCAAGGAAAATTTCCCCAAATCGGTGACGGCATCAATGGACACTAGTAAGCAAATTAGCATTACATGTCCAAAGCGTGTATGATAATAAGACACAAAATTTGTGCCTGGGCAGCTCCAAGATGTATGCGATTGTCACCAGACACATCTTGGTCGGGAAATTGGGCAGTTCAGGGAAAAAATAATCACTGTGACTTAAGGATCCATTAAAATAGGTAACAGGCCTCTTGTTTTTGGAGGAGGCATTATTGTTAATGTGTTTAAAATGGTGTGCTCCAAAAATACAAAAGGAAATAGTTTAGAAAATACACTTAAGAAATCTCTCCAATTGCAAATGATAGAAGGAAATTTCTAGAGTGCTTTCAATTCAATTCCATCACTTGTTTGCATTTGTTTGTTGGCCTCACCTACCAAGGCAAGGACATTGTGTTTAGATTCATTATAGAGAATTAAGGGATTTTGGCCCCTAGGTAACAATAGGTCTATTTTTAGATGAGAAATTTTGAAAGATGATATTTTGGTTTTGTGTTTAAACTTGAGATTTAGTTACAGAGTTATAATATCTTGAAGGATTTTAGTTTCTTGTAGAGGATATCTGGAAGATTATATTTTTGCATGGTGAAGTATTTGAGTTTCCATAACTCTTCTTTTGCCTTAAGATAAATTTTAATGCAAATGGCAGGGCCACAGTGTGGCACACCCCCTTGTTTAATGTGTATAAGGTATGTTCCAAAAATACAAAAGGAAATAGTCTACAAAATACACTTAAGAAATCTCTCCAAATACAAAAGGAAATAGTCTAGAAAATAAACTTAGAAAATCCCTCCAAATACAAAAGGAAATAGTCTACGAAATACACTTAAGAAATCCCTCCAAATACAAAAGGAAATATTCTAGAAAATGCACTTAAGAAACCTCTCCAAATACAAACGATAGAAAGAAATTTCTAGAGTGCTTTCACTTCATTTCCATCACTCGTTTGCTGGTGCAGCTTGTTTTTTTTTTGGTCCTTTTTTGGCACGCAATGAATGAAGTGGAAACAGTAAACTTTGTCCTCTTCTCAATCGTCTCGTGCAAACCAAACCAAACCAAACCCTAATGGAGTTGGTAGCTGTAGTTATGAGGGTGAATTCAAAAGAGGCCACTGTTGCTCATTATGAGAGAGACGGCTGACACACAAGAAATCAAAGCGGTCATCATGTTCGGCCACAGTAGCAACCCAGCAGCCAGCCCACAAGGAGTACACACAAAGGAGAGCGGGAGGAAAGGGGGGAAGTCTGAGATTGTTGTACTCGATCCGCTCCATAATAGTATATAGCAGCACTAGTACTTTGCTCTCTTCAAGCCTCTTCGCTTAGCTGCCGCTGCTGCCTTCTTTGCAACTTGAGTCTTTTTACTAGGTCTCAAGTGGTTTGTCTAAGTCTTAAGCTTTGCTTGGATTTGTTTTGTAGGAGGAGCTTGGATCCTGCAGAGGCGTTTTGTTTGTTTGTATTTCGAGTGTGATGGGAAAGCTGTTGCGGATGGGATCTGTAAGCTCACTTGTAGTTATGGCTGCAGTTTGCATTGGAGTTTTGTTTGTCATGCCTTTGGTGGCTGAAGGCTGCCCAGAGGCTACGTATTACGAGCCTTGCCTTCCTGCTGCTCTAAACGGGAATGTTGAGCCTTCCGAGCCCTGCTGCAATATCGTTCGTACAATGGGTCAAACTTGGGATGGTGCAGCGTGCTTGTGTGAGCAAGCGCACGCACAGACGTTCGGAGCACCGTTCCAGAATTCTGTGACCATGCCAATACGGTGTTTCGGTGCCAAGTACCCAAACCCCTCGGGCTACGTTTGCCGTAAGTCCCTTCTCTACATACTGAACGCACCCTTATTCGACTTCTCCCTTCAGTAGCTGCTACTCTTTGGATCTTTTGTAAACTTTTTTGCAGCATGATGTTTGTACCTCTTGTTTTCTCGTAGCGGGTGAAATGGTTTGTAGTTTTATTTCATGCGCGATGGAGCATTATTTACGTTCCACTCAACTAATGACAGGTGTGTTCTGGTGTGGGTAACAGACTGATCAACCAACTGAGGAGGAATTTGTTCAATGGAGAGGAAAAGAGGTGAATGACCACAGCTGTATTAGTTTCTCTGCGCCTTGAGATACCTCATTTTGCTTTCTTGTAGTTCTAGCTTGACGTTCATATTATGCATACCAATCAAATGAGTACAGCTATTGTCTGGATATAGCACTTTGCATGACCGTGGGTAGTACAGCAGGGGTCAGGCTCTTGGCTTAGATGATCAGCTGAAGTGAGATCAGATCTAGATTGAAATGGTCGGAATAATTTATCTTTCCATCTTTGATAGGCGCATTCTAGGAATTTGGCTCTATTCCAAAAGCTATTCCAACCATCTAGACATGGATCTGCAGAGCTATCAATGGTTTTCCTATTCTTACTCATGATGAATTCTGTGCAGAAACCCTGTTGTAGAAGTCGGCTAGAATTTGTTATTGATGTATTACTAGTCTCCCGAAGTGCTTTAACATTTTTTCTTCTACTCTCTGTTGCAGATGATTAAGGAGCAAATGGGGCTTTCCTCTGCCATCATGTGGCTATTCATCACAACTCGTCTGAAATATATTCTGCTGTTTCTGAATAGGAGTAAAGGTTATTATTTGTGATAACCTAGATCCAAGTCTCTTTGCAATGACAAAAGAGAATATTTCCTATAATAAACTTCTAATACATATGTTTTGTTACTAGATCCACTTCATGGGCTTCCAGTTTTCTTTGTAGTAAGTATTTGGGGATACTGTGTTGGAGCTTGGAATATACATGTCCTAAATTTGGACCAATTTTCATATTCTATCAGTGCGTAATATGTCCTGAATATGTGGCAACTTTCAATTTGTTATGTTGCCATGAATTCATGTGCTATTATCAGTGCTCTGCATTTCGGATTTAAACAAGAAAATAAAGCCAGAATTAACATTACAGCATCTTGGGGCACTGCCGTTGCTATTTTCTTTGCTGTTGCAGAATGATTCACAATACCTTCTGGAATTAAAACCACGGACACATCTATGTGTATATTTAGCATGAAGAAGCTTTTCAAACAAACTGAGCTTTCATTGTTGAATCACAAATCATTGTCACAGTTTGTGGCACAACTTTGGAAACAAACATCAAAGTGCAATACATTGTTATGAATACGTACTAATCTTATATTTCTCTAAAAAAACGCAGAATGAATGTTTTAGAATCCGAAGAAAATGAAAATCTCCACTGTGGCCACTATCAACTCTTTGTATCAGAGAGTGTCTTCAGAACCAGTCGATAAATACATCATTAGATCTGCTAGCTAAAGATAAAGAATATGATAATGTTGAAATTTCTCATTTTCATGTGACCAATTTTGTTAGAGTTGTGGCCAAAAAAGGCACCATTAAAATCCCTTAGCTTCTTTTGCGAACATTGCTCAATATTACTCTCATGTACAGATACACTTTTTTCCACTAGTCATTGTAGAGAGCCGTTAAGAGGACAAATTTCTCTTGGATCTATAACTAATGGTGAGAAATGCAATGCTCTAGAAGTTGTCACCTAAAGTGAGACTCTGTAGAATGCAATGAATTAGAATGTGTTACTAAAGGGATGCTCTCTAGAAGGCATTCTAAAAGTTTGAAATTGAAAATTTGGGTGCATTACTTGAAGGTTGGCACTACAAGTTCCAAAGATACCATGCAAAGATGTGAGGATTCATTTGTAGCAGGCAACAAATGTAGAGGTTCATTATAACTAGGACTATCAACTTCTATATTCACATATTCAACAGCAGCACCCTTTCTTCTTGCAATGCTACATCAAAAGTTAACAAATTTATATCATGTAATTCTACTGAAATGACTCCTAACATGCATGATCTTGGATCTCTTTTTTGCTTTTATTGTATTTCAACCAAATATGCAAAGAAATGAATCGAAGACGAAATAAAAATGTCAAAAATACATTAAACAAAAAAAATAAAATCATAGCATGTAATTTCATATAAAGTGTAAGAAGAAACTAAAGTAGTCATACTAAGCTTATGACTTTGCATCTCTATGTCCCATAAGTCACATACCATACTTTACGGGCACCAAAATTTCTTCCATTCATGTGATTGGAGTATTCCTCCTTGTGTCGTTAGTCATGTTCTTTCCTTCAAATTTTGGGAATCACATAATAGAAGTGAACTATATACTTTGAAAATTTGTTGATTCCAATAGGGAACTTCATGAACTAGATCCTATCACTTGAATAATAGGTAGACTTCAAAGTAGAACAAGGGATAATGGATGAGGGCTTAGTTCATCATCACCAAAGATGGGATGATGGGACATCATCATTTTTGAAGTGTTGATAATGGCTTTAAGGAAACAATGAATTGGTTGTTGGTGATGGGAAGGGACACAATAGTTAATATCAATCCAACAATTCTTGGAGCCACCTTGCCTAAATCAAAATATCTCACTAATGCAAAGTCTATGAAGATTGAAATTAACATCACTCATTGTTTGTAACTTAGTGGTTGCTCAAATGATAAAATTTATCACACAAAATCTCATGTTCAAAGCTTAAGAAGAAGTAGGTTAGTTAAAAACATGATCTAACATCTTCCTCTTTTTTAAGGATGTGACAAATTGTCATTGCTCTTAGCATTCCTATTAAGACCAACTTTCAAGGCTTTATCAATTACTTCATCTCCAACATATTTCATTGTTTTGTAGTGTGTATTTCTCAAAATATCAAAAAGCTAAACTAGTAATTCATTAGCTACAATTCTTTTTCAATTCATGTTCTCATTATTCTACCAATCATTTTGATCATTCCATACACCCTACCAAAAGGCCAGAATCTCCCATCTCTCTTCCTAACTTGCAAGACAAGTTCATAAAACACATCAACAAGACTTGCACATTTTTCTTAGACAAATATTTAGTAGAAATGCCAATAACAAACCTCTAAACAACCTCCAATCTTTATAAACATTTTTTGGCCCAATTTTAAACGCCTTGCTCTTGCATTTTCCATTGTAGTTCATGTTATCAAGCTATGTTGCATCAATTAGCTAAAAACAAGGGTTAAAGACAATGGCAACATGTCATACAAAATTTTCAAATTCATGAATAATATCTTCATTTATTTCCTCCTTAAAATTGTTTGTTGAATTATAAATGGTTGACATTAGATTGACAACATTATAGGATGTTGCATCAAAAGGAAGCAATGCACTAGACAATTATGTATTAGAATTATGCATAGGAGCTAGAAGTGGAGCTCTAATTGTTGGAGACTCTAGAAATAATTACCTTATGAGAGATTGTTGGAATGATTACATGAATGGTTGCATGAGAAATTTTAAAGTGAGTTGTGTAAGAAGGAACAACAAATGCATGCATAACCGCATGAAAAAATTCAAGATAAGTTACATGAAAATTTTCAAGAAAGTTTGAGTGATTGAAGAATTGCAAAAGAAGTTGCATCAACTTAAAAAACAATACATTGTGAGAAATTCACAAGCAAAATTATCACAAAAGAAACAAGGGAATGATCTTAGGTAGTTTTATTCATAATCCACCAAGCTAAAAGGAAAAAATAACAATTCAAATATATGGAAAAAAGGTTCAATGATCCAAATCAACCATGAAGAAAAATCAATGATTTAGAAATGATCACTAAAAAATGAACAATATAAAAAAATTCAAATATGTGACCATTTTGGTGGAAGGAGGAACATTTAAAACAAAAAACATCAAAAATGGAAATTAAAAAGGTTTGGGAACTTCACCTTGAAACTTTGCATCAAATTTTTCTATCAACTTTTATTCTACCTTTACACACCTTTTAAATAAATTGATGTGATCTTGTTCCACATGTTTCTTCATGGCTGATATGTAATTAGCCTTGTGGTAAGCAACCTTTGTGCATCTTGTGTGCAAGGCTAAAATCCTGATGCCAATTATTTCATTGTGACAAACAATGAAATGCATAACTTGATGTTCCCCCAAATCAACTTGTTGATTATTTTCACCTTGAAAAATGCCCAAGTGGCTAAAGTTCTATCATGAAGTTTCCCAAACTTTTTTTGTTTCCTCACATCCTCTTAGACTACCTCTTGCATTAAAAGATTTGTAGTGTTGGCATCAAATGGGGTCTCTTGTTCTAAAATGTTCATAAAGCTATAATTGTTACTATATCCTATCAAACACCCAATAACAATACATATGTTAGATTCAATTTGTGTGCTAGCATTATTAGTGTTTGGAATATGAGTTTTCCACAATTAATAGTTGTAGCAAGGAAAGGGCACGAAAGTATATGGTTGCAAATATGAAAGAATGGCAATTTGAATGCAATTGATTGCCGTGAACATGAAGTGCAAGCCTATGATGACATACATTGCATAACAAAACTTGAACTTCCTAACATGAGGAAAAAAGAAAAATTGGAGCATCACAAGCTTGAACTTTCTAATCCAAGAGGAAGAAAGAAAAATGAAAAATGAAAAAAAACACAACATAAAACAAAAGATATGGAGATTGACAAAAGGTTTAAGCAATCATCCCCATGTGCCATACTTGAATGAAAAATGAATATTCACTATCAAAAGAAAAATGGTTGGGGATCGTCATGTTGAAGTCGGACTCAAAAGGCTCACAAAATTGTGATGATGCATGGGCTTTCACTTTTTCCATCACATTGAAATATCAAACTTGAGAAAATGAAAAAGCTCTAAACCTATTTCCAAAAACCTTTGATTTTCAAATTCCATATTCACCATTTTTCATTCAAAAAATATCAAAATAATTTTGGTTTTCCATTTTGAACAAGTCATGTTTCTTACAAATAACTTCCAAAACATAATAAAGTTATTTATAAAGTATTCAACATTTGGGCTATTGGGCCCCAATTTTGCTTAAATTGGGCAAGAAATGATAAGTCAAGATGAAACTTTACATAGGAAAAAAAAGATGGGACCAAATTAATTTCCTCATCTAAATTGATTTGTAATGATGTCATGTATGTATGCATGGCTTCATACATGACGGCCGATTACGAGCATGCCAATCATGCTTTTAGGGTTAATGTACATTCTTAGGGTTAATTTACGTTATTAGGTTACTATACGTTATTAGATGTTTTAGGGTTACGGCTTGTTTAAGGTTTCAACTTTGTTGACGGTTGTAAAAAACCAGCTTTTCCTTTCTCTTGTTAGTTTTTCTAGAATTCATTTATTAGGGAAAGTTTCCTCCATGGTCAAACTTGATTTTTAGATGTTCATGGTGGCTATTGTACGGCCACTGTTTACATACATTACATTTTCTTTCCTTCTTTTCAATTTAATTTTAAAAAAATTACTCTCTATCACTTAATGTTGAAAGTGGCAAATTTTTCCTGGCTTTGAATTTCTTGGGTTTCTTTTGCTTACTGGTTTTTTGTGTTCTTGAGTTGCTGCTACTTTTTTTTCTTTTTTTACTTTTGTACTGCAACTACAATAATAACAACAATAACCATAACTAGTAGTAGCATAAGCAAAGGAGAAAGGACATTGGAAACAAATTACAAGCTATGAAGTTCTAAATTCCGAAGCTTTGGAGGGAGGAAGGAACAAGCAACTCCAAAGCTTGTTTTACTACTAGCTTTAAGTCTTGGGAGCACGCGCGAACACACACACACAAGGTTTGATTACAATACAAGATTTGCACCAGGTGATGCAACCCCACATACACTTGCTTTCCTTGTACATGGGTTTGGAGGTTAGCATCTGGGCTGTGCACTCTTGTGTGTTTTTGAGCTTGCAGTTATGTAGTGAGTAGCCCTTGTAGCAGCTCTAGAAGAAGAAGAAGAAGAAGAAGAAGAGAATAATATAAAAAAACCCACGAAGTAAAAGAAAAAAAATTTCTCTCTTCTCTTCTACACACCATCGTTGCAAAGCCCGTGAATGCGGATCCTTTGTAGTGTCATTGTGGGTGTAATCGCCAACGTTGTCCATCGTAGTTGTCGTCCGTTTCGTTTCATTGTACCCTAAGCCCTGTTTCGTTCCCCTGTTCTGTCCGACGTCTATTGCCGTTTTGTTCGACCTCCTATACATGAGAATTTCATTTTAGCCTCCTCTTGTGCATTGTGTGTGTGTGTGTGTGTGTTAAGTGGTGAGATTACCATTAATTGATGTCAACACGGCATCCAACTTCTTAGTGTTTTAATAAAGTTTTTTTTTTTCTAATATTATGAACTTTGTAACATATGTGTAGATTCTATTTTTATTATGAACTTTGCTTCATCTAAAAGTTGTTGGTAATTAAGTTTGGGCTTTTTATTGTGTCCTCTTTATAACATTATGTTTTTTTTCCCTTCTTGTATTATCTTGCTCACCAATATGGTGTCAATAAAACCAATTTATGAGGTGAACAAGGTTGTTTGGTGTCATGAACTATCAACCATGGAAGTTTCAAACCAACTAATTTTCATAAGAAACAACATTTGGAGATATGTTGATCTAATAATCAACAATTTCACTTAAGGCAAATGAATGAGAGGACATAGCTCTTGGAAGAGTGAAAGCTTTAATTATCATTACACTATTTCCTAAAGAAGAAGTTTATATTGTCATTGTAAATTACATAGATACTAGATAAGCATGATGGCTATTGCAAGAATGTTTTCACAATGCAACCAATTTCATGTTGAAGGATAAGTTAAACACTTTACAAATTGTTGATGGAGTGCATGTGTCTAAATAGTTTCAATAAATTCAAGAAATGAAATGTGAACATGTGATAATTAATTAGGTTGTTTTAAGAATTGAGGTTGTTGAACACATTCTTAACACACAAACACCAAGCTTTGAATTAATGTTTCAAAGTATATATGGTCTATTTTAATTTCCAACTTTTGATTAATTGTTTTTGTGGTTGCTTCAATAAGTCAAAGTGAATCACCAATCAAAATCTTAGGCTACTAGTTTGAAGGTTGGAGCTTTGGTGGTGATCAAGATGTGTAATCTTCTCATGCAAAACCTTTTTTTTGGTGGCCACCAATGATAATGCATCTAGATGCAAAATTATAAAATCTTGTAATATTTGTGGCCTAACAAATCATATGATGTGACATTGTCACAAACTTGCATGTGAAATGGCACATCATATTCAAGAGTGTAACATTTGTTCTTAGCCACAATATCGGTGACATGTTGTGATTAAAAAAATTAAGACATCTAAGCCCAATTTCTCAATAGATACCTTTTATTGGATCTATTTGATGTAGTTATTACTAATGTTTTCAAGCTAAAGAAGAAAGGAGAATGACTTATTGACTCCAATGCTTTTAGGCACGTGATTGAAAACAATTTTTTTTTGTTGAATTAAACAACTAAAAAGGTGCAATTAGTTTCAAAACAACTGGAGGCCAAAGTCTAGTGGTTAAATGAAAGGGGTTTGTCAATGTTTTGCCAAATGGTGCAATGAAGATATTTAACGTTATTTATGTGCTAGGACCCACCAAGAATCCATTGTTTGTTGGTATAATGGCAGAAAAATGATACATTACAATGTTTGATGACACAAAATGTTTAATTTTCAATGATTCAAAACACATCATTAGCTAATGGATACGTGACACAACAAGTGGGTTGTGTACATACATTGTGACAAACCCTATTTTCAAATTTTTGTTGTCGAATATCCAAAGATGATTACGCTTTGGCATTGATGGCTTGGACACTTTGAACATTCATAGTCTACGCTATTCATTTGAATTTTGTGCAACATTTAGCATCGAGTATCTTATTGACCCCATGCATTAAAAAAGTTTGCCAAAGCTTCATGCAAGGTAAAAAAAATTGGGAAAAAGTTATCAAATCAAGTGAAAGGTGATCCATGCAAGTTTGGGAACTTATTCATAATGATGTGTAAAATGATAAAGTTGAAGTCTATTGGGAAGTCATTATTTTTTTATGATAATGAATGAATGTAGTATGTAAACTTGGGTTTATTTTTTAAATCATAAGTCTCAAACCTTCCATTATTTCAAAATCTTCAAGGCCCATGTAAAAAACATGTTGAACATAAACCAAAAGAATTACAAAGTGATAGAAGAGAAGAATATTTATTTAAACGGTTTGTTTTTTTTTGCCAATATCAAGGAATCAAAAAAGAATTCACTCAAGCTTACACCCTTCATCAAAACAGGGTTTCAAAGCATAAGAACCACACTTCCCTTGAAAAGACCAAATCTATGGTCTTCAAAGCCAAAACCCCTAGTTACTTTTGGGTAGAGATTGTTTGTATGTCTAATTCCTTCACAAGTTGTTCTCTTGCACATACAAACTTAGCTTGACTATCCATTTAAACATCTACTAGGCCAAAAATCAAGTCTATAACACTTTCGTGTTTTTGGTTGTATAACATATGTATGCCTTTCCATTTTTTATTTTTTAAAGAAAGAACCAAAAACTCATAAATGCGCTTTGGTAGGATATGATTGGCAAATGAAACAATATAAATGTTTTAATCATGGGAAGAGGTCTATTGTCAATAATGGGGACGTGAAGTTTGATGAACACCATTTTTGAAAATCCTCAATGAACTCACCTTCAAGACCATCTAGACTCTCCATAGAACCATTGTATGATAGTTCAACAACCATCCCAAACTCAAGATGAGTCAATTGGGTAACCATTGATGAACAACCTAGAACAAAGAGATAACTTGTAATAGGTGGACACCATTATTGGAGACCATAGTGAAAACATGCATGTGCAAAGTCATTCAAACCCATCCCCTAAACATAGCTAAGTGATAAAAAAACAATCACATGTCTCATTTTCCAATGCAATTCAGTTCAACTAACACATCTAGTTCAAGTTGCTTGCTTCTTCAGGATTGCTCTCATGGACCTACTTGTAACACTTCATCAAGTATGGTTGCTACAAAAGTTGCATTGAGAAGTTCAACTCGCCCCAAAAATGTTTTCAACCCAACTTGAAGGTCCTTTGTAGCTATAGTTGAATGCTTTGCAAACATAATAGTAGTGGTGGAAACTCTAGGGAAGCCAACTCATTTCTCACAAGTTGTCAAAGAGTAGGTGGATATGGTGTAACAAGTGCATGATGTTCATTGTCAACAACAAGATCTGGTCATTTCCAGATGGATGTTCCTTTCATTTTTGTGAAGTGGATTTACAAAATAAAGAGTGGGTCTAGGTGGAAATGGATTAGTAGGATGCATTCTTGTGCTGAAATGGAGATGATATCGGAGACTTTAGACGCGTGGGCAGGTGAAGCGAGCCAGAGACCGTCAGCAGTATTGGCGATAGTGTGTGTACCTGGTCGACAGTGTGTAAGTTTCTATCGCTCCCCAACTTTTTATTACTCCAACAAGCGTTGCATTGTACTTGTTTTATGAACCCGTGAGCGTCAGCGTGCATGAAAGGATTTCGCAATAATCTGTCTGCGTATATACGGCTTGGTGACTCTGCAAATAGATTCCAGTTCTGAACCACACTTTCCAGATCGCAGACCCAAAGGATGAACCCCACCACCCCCCCCTTCCTTTGTAAGTGTTTAGCAGTAATGTTCCACTCTGGTTTAGGGTTTAGGGTTCAGCTTGCATGGTCTCTTTGTTCTTAGCTTCTGAAGATGGTGGTCCAAAAGAACCGTATAAGATTCATTGAAAATTCAAAGAGCCTGAACTGGTTTGATTGCCCCTTTACAGAAGAGGAGTATGCACAATTGTGATGAGGACAATAAGGGGTCCAAAGTCCCCAAACTGAACCCTAAACCTATCAAAGTCCTTTGTGAACTAGAAATTGTTGCTCTGTACAAATCAATCATGCTTTGGACACTTTGTGCAGTGTATCTGGTAGAGAAAGAGAATCATTGATTTAGATTTTTTGTTGCCCTCAGGCTTTGCAGTCATGGCAATCACCACAGCCATGGCTGCATACTATGCAACAAGTCCATTGGAGGATGATGCAGTGATGAGACAACAAGAGGAGATCCCCCTCTCAAGAAGCTAATCACAAAGTTCATAGCCTTTGCAACAGAGATGGAGAAGGATGGGAACAATTTCAACGATTCTGAGAAGCTTTACAAGTCATTTCTGCAAGATCTGGCAACTTTTGAGCTCCGACTCCTTAAGACAATGGCCATGATCAATGCAAACAAATGAGAGCAGGAAAGCTTCACAAATCTTTCAAGTGGAACTTAACAACCAAATTTCTCAGGTGAGTGCTATCTTCCCCTTTCCCAATTTGTGGAACTGGGATATTGGAGCCTGTGATTGGATACAATCTACATCATCTGACCAGTTCTTGTTTCTCCAATGGTTCTCATGCAACTTCACTCTCTACATTTTGGTTTTGAGATATTGAAAGGTGATGGAGAGTAGAACACTGCAGCTGTGTTGTGGAATTTCAGTGTTGATGCTCTTAGGTTTTCAATCTGTGTCATGGGGGATCATCCTTTCATGTTCAGAGCCTTTCGCATTGTGTAGCATTCATCTCTGTAGTTGCAGAGCTTTGAGCTTGAGGGTATTAGGAATGAAGAAATGACTGGAAGATGAACCAGTCTGGGCCTTTGGGTTTGCAGCTCTAGGTTCCAACTTGGTCACTGCAAGAACACCTTTGGACTATTCATAGGTGATCTTTCAGCTGCAGTATGAAGTTTGGAGAGCATGAGATTGTTCAGCAAAGCACAAGTGCAATTTTTCAGTTGTCAGCATGCTTTACATTTTGAGATTCCGAATCACAAAATTCAGATTAGTTTGTGATTCACACTTTTTTTTTCCCATATGGTTATGGCTGTGGCTACCAGACTTTTCTCTCGATAATGATTTTGACTTGTGGCTACCAGACTTTTTTTTGTTTGCTCACTTCAGGTGCATGTTTATCCTGCAATTGCGCTTGTTATGGGGTGCTAGCATGTAATGAAGGTAAAATATTGACCAGCCTGCAGATATGTCCCAGATTTTATTCTACCAAACATGCCTCATTTCCATGATGGGCATGAGACCTACAACAGGCACAAAGTGATGTAGAAGGGTTGAAGATACAGCTTGAAGAGGCAAAGATTGAAAAGCAACACAAAGAAGAGTGCGAGGCCATCAGAAGATTGATAGCAGCTCAGCCACCTCAGCAGCATCTGAATGATTTTGAGAAAGAAGTTGTTGGATAGAAGCTGAGAATTTTGCAACAACCCTCACACTGGAGCTGCACAAGAAGCAATTTGGCCTGCTTCTACATGTGGTAAGTGAATTAGCTTCAGGGGAATGTTTGTCACCGCTAAGTTTCCTACTGTCTGATCAACCTCATACAAATGTTATCTTCTGTTGGTGGTCAAACTGAAAATTAGGTTGGTATGCAGAAGGAAGGGCACAGCAGCATAAATGTAGCACGTTTCTTTGCTCAGTACTTCTTTTCATTAGCACTGTTCCTTGATTGGTAACTGACATTATGACTGTCATCCCATTCTCCTAAAAATGTGACAGAAACTGAAGACCCAGATTCTATATAATGATTTGCCCAAAATATTGGGTGGATGATTATGTACTTGAGCTGATGAAGTCAATGGGTAGTAGTCATGGCAGCTCGTCACTGCTGTTCATGATGAAAGTGATAATCCAACACTATGTGAGTGACTCTCATGAGGTTATGACTTCACTCATTCTTTATGTTACCTTCAATTGTAGTTGTGGAGATTGAGCTGTGAAATTTCAATACATATATATGTGTGTGTGACCTGTAGAAATGAAGACTTCAATATGTCACTCATAACCTGAAGTACAAACTGTGTTGTTAGTTGCTTGAATAAGTACTGGTATAACCCATTTAGTACATCATGTCATTTGTCTTCAACTTGTGACTAATGCAGGCACAATGTTCACAACATGGGCAAGAGTGAACCAGCCACCCACCAGCACACCATCCACTGGATGCTTGTTATGACTCATTTGTGGATGAACCTCAACTGAGTTCATATTTGGTTTCACCTTTGTAACCCAATCTGTCAGAAGTAGGTCCTATAAAAAGGTACATAGGTGGAAATGAAAAGGTGGCGGCATATGGTAACGCCCCCCTCTTTATTCCTTCCACTCTTTCCACCATCCTCACCCCCACTCTTTTTCTTCCATCACTTGTCTCCTTAAAAACCTCTTCTCTCTTCATGAGAGTGTTTCAATTTCAAGAATTCGAATTAGGTTTCTTTTCATTTCTTCTTCTCATACTAACAACCTGCTTGTGGGTTGTTAGCTTCAGGCAGTAAAAAAAGGCAACTAATCCAACCACCATTTGCACTTTGGATTTGGCCTTTTCCCACTCTCTCACAGATGAATACTAGGAGGTCACAGGTGGATGAGTTACAGAGTACACTCAACGAGGAGCAGAAAAATCCTGTGGATCTTGATGCAACTGCCTTGGTGGGAGCTGATGGCAGGCCTGCAGAGCTGATGTCTGTTGATACATGATATTTGTTAAGCTCATCCTCATTGAAAGGTGCCAAAAATGCCAATGCCTTCTTCTGGCATGAGAGGAATTCTCATTGTGGTCAAAAGGACAGCATGCCCTCTCAAGATGTTTGCAAAAGCAATTGTCAGGTACACTGCCAGGTGTGACTAAGGTTTGATTTTAGTTGAACTCACTTAGATATTGTCTCTGATTCTTGTGTTACACTGGTAAAAGAGGAGCAAGTGAATGGGAAGTCTCCTGTTGGCTATGATTTTAGTCAGCTATTCAGGTTCTGAAAATCTTGTTTTCTGGTGACTAGGTCTCAGATGAGAAAGCATGGGACTGATGTACTGCTCAAAATTTACAGAACAGTTTTTTCACTCCCCAATGTCCTAGAATGTGTTGGATTTCATGATTGTCAGCATGGCATAGTCCATTCCTTTTTATGATTGCCAAAAAAATTATTTGGTAAGGAGCATGCATCTCCCTCTGAATGTTAGACTAGTACATATCAACTCCAGAACATTCAGTAAGACTCACATATATTGCAGTTGGAAGATGACTTGGACCAGAGAATGCATGATGAATGCACCATTGATTGTTTTGCAAAGTGTTTGCAAACTTGTTTACTTTTGCCTTTACAGATATTTGCACGGGTCACATGAGCAGTGACATGAACCATCAACACCAAATGTCACACAAATGTCTATACTAGTGTTAGTATGGTATCATCAGCTTTTGAGCGTGGTCCTGGCATTGGACATTGTCGAGATTTTCATGCAAGCTTGATACTGGTATTGGGTCCAAGGCTGATTTTGGGTATATAGTATATATAATATATACCTTACATTGAAATGAATGACACCAGATACTTTACCTCACTCTTGAAAACCAGAACAACTATTCTAGATTGGATCTGTCATGAGCCAAGCCCTATTCATGGAGGAAAGACCATATTCTGTTGTAATGATAGATTGGTTAGCCGTGGTTAGCATACAAAAATACAAATGACATTGAAGACATGCAATAATGAAGCCTAGAAATGGGTTTATTACTTACCACAAAATCATTAGCGAAAAAATGCATTTCTTGAGGCGAGACATAAGGACAATAATGACTTTTTTTTTTGCCAATGCGACTTTTTTCTTTTCTTTTTCAAATCAGTCCTTTTATACACAAGCTATGGAAATGAAATGTTTAAATTCGAGTTCACATCAAGTTTGAACCAAACCCTTGTTCACACTAAAAGAGTAGCAACCAAATTTTGACATTTCTATGTGCAAATAACTAGTAACCAAACTTATAGTTATTGCACATATGATTAGCCATGTTTGGCATACAAACGAACACAAATTGCCCCCAATTGGGTAACTTAAGTTCCTTTTAAATAACATAATACAAGATACAATATATTAACATATGAGTTTTTGATAAGATTATTTGTCTGAATATTACACAAATTGCTTTAACCTATCTATGCTAGCCAGGGTTTCTTTTAAGGATTTTGTGACGTAGTTGTAGTGGCAATCATTTGGAAAATAATTTAGCCAAATTCGGCTACATACTAGATATGAAAGTAAGGAAACATGAAAATTTTAGATTCCTAGCTACCTATTGGAACTCTCATAAAAATTTGATAATTTGGATATTTCCCCCCCTTGAAATATGGCAAATGTGGGCCATTTTTCTCATGAAAAATCCATTGCATAGGTTGAAATCATAATTTTTAAGGTGAAAATTTGGCAAAATTTTGCCATTAAAAGAAATGCTAATGTTAGCCTTTAGGACCTTGAAGCTTAATACAAGTTCATACATAATATGTGTCAATGGTCACATGCAAAACATTTATGTCTAAATGGAAAATCCAAAGCAACTCATGTGCTATGTTCTTGAATGGTAACTTTGCATCAACATAATTAATTGATACCCCTCCCCTCTAAAGAATTTTAAGGATGAATCCTACAATAAGCCCTAACAACTCACAAATGAATGTTGGATAAATTTTGATCCAGCCATGCTTTTTGACATGTTGAATATGCCCCTAACTTAACAGTCTTCAATTATCCATGTCCAATGGATCACATATCCATGTCTTTGGTCACAAAGTATGAATTGAAATTCTAGTCATGAGAAACTTAGAGTTGGTATAGGGAGGATCCTCCTTGTGGTCCTTTACCTTGACAATTCTAGATGGAATGTCAAAGGACCATATGAGGGATTATGGAAAGGTGTCTTTTCAGATTTATGTTTTGTTTTAAGTTTTTTTTCAATAACATAATTACATTTTTTTCATTCAAAATTGAATTGAATAAAATGTAAATACAATTGCACTTTCAAATTTATATTGAATTGAATTGAATTCAAATCGCATGCAATGTCATTCAATAATTTCATTTGAATGGAACTTAATTTTCACAAAATCCAATCATTTTTTTCATCATTTCATTGTTGCTAGTGGTGTACAATAGTGCAAAGCTCAAGTGAAAAAAACAAGAACATGAACATTACTGAGGCTTAGTGATGTCAATCCATGAATCGATGTAATGACACAATTTTGACCTTTTAATGTGGCAAGACTTAATCTAACACTTATTTAGAACATGATAGTTGTTTTACACATATAACTTTTGAAATGTCCCCAAAGGGAATAATGGTTCAAGCTTTAAAATGATGGAGATGAATACTTGAGGTCCTTCACCATCAAAAAATGGTCATTTCTATCACACATGGAACATCATGATCATTAACATGTCCTTTCAAACATAATCATAAGGCTAATATACCAAGAAAAGTCCACCATCATGGTACAGTTTTCTAGCTTGCCAACATGGCCCCTGAAATTCATGTTGGGATCTCATTTTGTGTTCATACTTGTATTGCCACCTAGAGCAATATGGAGTTAAATTATGAAATCCATGAGGAACAACCAAAATTCTCTGACATGGGACATAAAAAATGTAGAACAACATGGCTTGTCGAATTAGTGTAATATGTGATTCCTATATTATAAATTAATTTTAAGTTAGCATCCAAAGGACGACATGGTGGTAATTACATCATCAGCATTGGAGTAATCAAGTTAAGACTCATGATGGTAATGTGAAATAAGAGTTTTTATCATCTATACTTTTTATAACCACTTCACCTTGAATTAAAGTTCATCTAGGTCAATCTTGGGTTGGTATTGGATTTAAAAGTACAACATGGTTCTTGTAAAGAAAAATGTTTGGTTTAACACATTTGGAGTTTTGAAACCATGTAGGTCCTAATAATGGAGCAACACATTATTCCTATAGTATAAAATAATTTATCATAATTTCTTATGTTTGGCATGAAGATCATGGTAATCGTAAACTTTAATACCATAAGTTAACATCATCCCAAGGCTGCTTGTTTTAGAATCATCTCAGAACTTAAGAACATCAATGTTGACCAAGAAAAACCTTGGGACCCAATCAAAATTTGATGACAAGAAGTTTAAAATTTAGAATATGAAAGTTTGAAACAAAAATATTGTAGGCATACCAATGTAGCACCAATATTCAAATTCATGAATTATGCTAATTAAGGAACACAACATTGAAGGAAGCACATTCTATGATATGCAGTCCATATTCATAAATTTTTAGTTGTTACTCATGAATTGATTCTCATTTCAACTCAAAATTATATTTGAAATCTCACATGGATGCAAAGTGTTTTCGCTTTGGAATTTTTATTATGCTTTAACTTGTGAAGGTGCACATAGTTGTTCAACCTAGGTCTTGAAAATTGGTGGAATTTTGTTGAAGTTTTCTTGACAAACTCATTCACCTTCCTCAAAAATCTTATTGAAGTTTTGTGACCCAACATTGGAAATACAAAAGTCCACCTTGTTCCAAAATTTCCATAAAGTGTATGGTTCTCATTTTACATATTTTTGTAATATAACAACAAACTATGGGAGCCCAAACATTGGTTGCATAGCGCTATTAAGTAAGCATTGAGAACATTTGCACACCAATTAGATATGCAACTTCTTTGGTAACTTGTTCATGTGTCCCAAAAGAGTTGATTGGTTTGGATTTCACGGTTGTTGGGGATGAGACTTGGTGTAGGAAGGACATTGAGGGTTGGATGGTGAGTTTAGTTTATAGTTTATTTTGGTGTTTTATTTGAATATTATACAAGGTTTTTCCTAGGTAAGATGTGGTCATCTATTGGGTCTACTTTTGGTTCTACTAGTTCCACTTGGACTTGTATCAATTGGACTTGTATCAATTCTGTGGAATAATGGAATGATGTGAACCAATGGTGGGGAACTTTGGTATAGCCAAAGTGAACTAGCACCCTTGACCAACACACCATCTCTTGCATCTTTGTTATGATTTAATTGTGAATGAACATAAATTAAATTAATATATGGTTTCAATATATGGTTTCAACTTGATAATCCATTCTATGAAATGCAAGTCATACAAAATGATAATTAATGCATTTTGGAGCCAAAATGGTGCACGGATGAACATAGGTTAATTTAGATTCATTAGATTCACCACAACCCAAATTTGGGAGGAGGCATTGGGTGCAATCATAATCAAATGAGCCAACGGTGGCAAAGGATTCAACCATAAATGGCCCTTTGTGGACATTTTGACTTTTTCATAGAAAGGAAATCTTGAAGATTTTTTTTGCAATTTTTTTCAAAAATATGTACAATGATCCCAATAAATTACATTATTTCATTAACTCTTTTTGAATAAATGTGAATTGTCTAAAAGTGTACAAATATTGTTAGATTTTATGTTTTGTTTTGAAAAATGATCCCAATTCAACTCATGCTAAAATATGATGACTACTTTAAGCTTTAATTTTTTGTATCATAGAGCATAACTTTGTTCATATGTCATACACATTATGACCCATTTACATCTATTAAATCACTCTTAAAATCTGAACATTTTGAAATTATATTTTGAATTTTTAAATTTTCATGTACCACAATGTTTTAATTATGAGTGTTTTTCATATGTGGATGGTAGGTTATCATCATTTTAATTTTTTTTCCCATCAAAATTTCTTAATTAAAAAAGTCCTTGGCCTAATGCTTTATAAAACCAAATTTTTGGTGTTAAAAGTTCAAAAATCTTTTACTAAAACCAAAACTTAATTTATTAAATTAAATAATTAATTTTCTTTTTCAACACTCATATAAATCATTTTCTTGATCTGTGGCATTAAAATTTCATTACATAAATATTTTTGACAAAATTGATCATTTTTAGGTCATTTGACATGGTTTGGGCTTGTTTGATTGTGATAACACCCCCTTACCATCCTCCCTTCCTCCCTGCAATATATTTTGCAACTCCCGATAGGGCTACATCAAAATGATTTTTCCTCAAAAATTTTGAAATGAGAATCTTCAAATTTTTCATTGGTCAAGTTATGGGTCACCCAATTTTGAAGTTCATAAGGGTCGAAATGAAATTCAACAAGCCAATGTGTTTACTTGGGATTAAAACCTATTGTCCTTTTGAAGTCCTTTTCCCAAAAAAGTTAAATGTATAGATTTTGCTAGATTTTTGCATTTCATTTTAAAACATGGTCAAAATTTCAAATCACACCCAAACATTTTGACATTTTAAGCTTTGATTTTTTATATTATAAGCTATGGTTTTGCTTTAAACACCATATACATTGGACCACATTTTCATGTTGTAAAGGATTCATAAACTTTAAATAGACCTTAAATTTCTAAAAACATAAATTGAATTTTTTTGAAAATTTGAGTGCTTTTTAGATGCATCTAAAAATCCCCTATTACTAGAATTGTTTTTGAAAATGAAAAAGTTTGTATTATGAAAATAAAAAAGTCCTTTATGAAAGTAGTGTTGTTGAATGAAGTTATTAAGTATGTTTTGCTCAAACCAAAATTCAAATTAGAACATGTAATGATTCAATTTAAATTTCATAACATCCATATTAACAATTAAGCACAATTTGTCATGACTAATATGCAATTAAAATGACAACATAGAGATGTATGTAAAAATAAATTGCAGGAAATTTGCCTTTTGACATAGATTTTGGCTCATTTGAATTCATTTTGATCCATAACTTTCTCATTTTTCCTCCACATTAAAAGTTTTCAAACAAAAACTTGTAACCTTTGAAAAGAGATTTTTGACAACATATTAAGCTTTTTAATTGAAAGTGATTTGACTCTTCAAATGGTCATTTAAGTGGTTAGGAGCCTAGGGGGGACACTATTTGAAAAAGTAAAAAATACATTAGTAAAAATATAGGGTGCAATATATTGATTGTCAGGTAAAAATTAGAAATTAATTAGTTAAATAATAGGGTTATGTATATTTTGAAAATAAAATTATAATTAATATAGGGTTATGCGTGAATCTTTACTATTAATTTTTTAAAATATAAAAATAGCACGTACATTAAATATTTAAAATATTAATTGTTAGTAGGTTCAATTATTGTGAAATAAAACAACCCAAAAAGTAGTTTTGCTATGCAAAAATTGGGGTCTCCAAATAAAAGGTATAACAAGTAGATGAATTTGTGAAATAATATCAATTTTTTTGGTGCATTTTTTCTTAACTATTGTTGGCATTGGTTTCAAAACCTAAATTGATATAATAATATTTTTTCAATGCACTTGCAAGTACTTGAATTGGACCCTTAATTTTTGGCGATTGAAAAGTAGATTTCAAATACTTGAAAATATATGAATTTTTTTGCAAATAATTTGTTTCCCCCAACTTTCAATATTGATATGGTCAACATTCATATATATATCAATGGAGTTTGTTTTCATAGCTAAATTCATCCCCAACCTTCAAGAATTAATATAAATTTTCAGAATATTTTTGGGGTATTGTTCCAAGTCCAAATAATATGGTACAATTTTTTTGAGAAGTTAAAAGGAGGCTAGAAATGTTAATGAGGAAATTTAGAAGTTCCATTTTATTTGAAATGCAAGAGGAAGGTTAGAAGTTTTGAAAACTGATTTTTAAAAAATAGAAAACAAGGTAACAAATAGGGTCAAAATATCTTGTGTTGCACCTCGTGGTTTCATTTTTGCTTTTAGTTCCAAACTTTTGTAGCTCCAAACTTTCTAAAACAAAAAAATTAAATTAATATAAGATATGGAAATTGGATGCCAAAAAAAAATTATACACAAATATAAGGTTGTTAAAATATGTACATATTTGAAAATTAAATAATAATAGGGCGGGAAAAAATATAAATTCAAAACCTAATACCCAAAAATAATTCTTTGACACATGTAAACTAGATCATTTGCAATCCATGGAGCCAATCTGTTGGCAGAGATTGAATTGGAAATGGCTGAAATTTTGTACCCATCCTTAGAATTGAAGTGTAGAGATAATATGACTTTTCAGTCAAGCATTGGCCTCATTAGGTACTAAAATTGATTTTCCCATCCCAAAGTTGGGTATCTAGTAGGCATGTATGGCTGTAGTGACATTGAGGTAGGTCCTAAAGCTTCAATTCAGGAAACTGGAAAGAGTAAAACTTCTTCAAGAGCATTGAGCATTTTTTTTGCTGTTGAGGTTCACTATCAAAGTGAAATCTTTTCTTTTGGGTGCTCATGAGTGTTGTGTGTGTAAACGGTTTGGGATTTACACTCCGTGTAAGTGTCAAACCATGTAAAAATAAATTTATTTATATAGTTCTACATATTCCAATAAAAAAATGTAAATGTAAACATGTTTATATTTATATGATTTTGCATGGCTGTGAAAAAAAATGTAAATACATAACAACATAAAAATCTAATTTTTACTTGAGGAGATTAAATTTTTTTTTCAAAAAAAACATCAGCATTCAAGGGTGGGGGGACCTCAGTTTTTGTGGTGAACTGAGTTTCACCCTGTCTCCCATTTTTCTTAGCGCCTCCGTTACTGTTCCTACTTGTAAAGCCACTATAATTAGTGTTGAATTAGCCCTCCTTCCCCAGCAGCCATAATGAGAGGACCTTTTACACTATCAGCTGCACAAAGCTCATAAGGGGGTATTTAGCATCCTGCTTTTAGATACGCTTCTGGCCCCTGGGTTGGCCCAAGTATACTATTCCTCTCATAAGGTCGCCTTTCCCAATACTATTCCCTAAGTGAGCCTAATTTCAGAGTTCTTTTGAAATCTCTTTTAATGAATTTTTAGAATTTTAATTAATTTTCAGAGACAAAAGCTTTTCAAATTCAACAACTTTTGCTCCATTGGTCACAAAATTGCAGTACTCCAAACATACACACAATTTCAGAATTCTAATGAAATTTTTTAAAAATGAATTTCTAAAATTTTAATTATTTTTCTAAAACATAAATTTTTTAATTCAATGACTTTTGCTCCATTGGTCAGAAAATTGTGGAACTCCAAACATACTGACAACTTGATGTTGTAAGGCTGTTGATGGATGTTGACTCTTGACTTTTTGTCTTTGCACTCTTGAAAAACAACAACAATGGTGGTCCTATGCCATTTGAGAAGTTTTAAGAATGATGTAGGCTTAGCTGTGTCTTTCTTTTTCTAGCTTGTTATTTGTGCTTGAAAATTTGGTGATGATGTTGGTGTCAAATTATGGCAATAGGAGATAAGGGCAAGCGGAGGAGATAAATGGTGCGAGGGGATTGTGATGAGTGGAGGTTGTTGTTATGAGATAAGTACTTGTGTTTTTCCTTCTAGGAAGGATATGTGTTTGAAGGTTCATATTTTTTGTTAGTTTTGTTGCTCAAGATGCAAGATCAAGTGGAGATGGCTAGGAATAAGAAGTTGTGACTTGTGTTATATGTTCCTTAATTGTTGCAAGTTGAAAATTTTAAAACTTTAAACCAACCCCTTAAAAAAATGAAAAAGAATTATGCAAAGGCTTTTTAATGACCATATTTAATTCAAGACATGTTATATTTGAACTTGCAAACCTTGTTTTATTTCTAGAACAAGATATTTACCATGGTTAGAATTATTTTCTTTAAATTCAAGGTCTTTAACATGGTATTAATGTAAGTGCACTAGTTCACCCAACGTATAAAATAGAAAAGGACATCAATAAAGGTGTAATAAAAAGGTCATTACATAAACTAATAACTTCACCCCCTTATGACCAAGTTCAAACATGGGAGATTTAAAATGAAAACAATCACCTTAAATTCCAATCACACCTATAAGTCTTGCAATTGATATTCATATGGATTATAACCTTTTTCTTCTAGTTAACATTTTAAACCTGACAAAAACACAAACATAAAAATGCAAAGGTTAGACATGTTTGCAAAATTTGGAAGTGTTTATTGAAATTTGTTGCCAAAATTGGACCATCCCAAAATTGAACTAAAACTCAACAAATATTTATCACCCTCATGTCCTACAAGTTGTTAATTTTCATCCAAAAAAATCAGGTTTTTGCATTCCCAAAAACCCAATGATTCTGATTGTGGCTCAACATTACGTGCATGTATAAAAGGCACTTGACCCCCTTACTATAATATGTCAATGTTTTAGAATATATGTGGAGAGAATAAGCTCTTAGTTTCTCAAAAGCAACAAAAGCCCGCCTTTTTTGCATGATTCCACTAAACAATTAACAAAAACAAATTAGGGTTTTGGAATGGAAAACTAAGGGCCTAGTTCATGCATCTCATCCATGTCACCACATTTCTAGATGGCATCTTATTAAACACCCTCCAAGCATCCTACATGTTCCCACATTTTGCATACACGTCAACCAAGCTATTCCCCACAACATTTGAACTCCATTATATTTGATTGTTTGCACACCTTCATGTCACAACAATTGACATGGTTCCATGCATCTTGCCCTTGGTTGCATTTCACATGTCCCAATATAATGGCATGCCAAGTGATCACATTGCATCATGGCATCTTGTTGAATGGTCTCCTAACATCCTTCCTACTCCCACATTTTGCATACAAACACAAGAAGAAATCTTGTCTTTTGCAATCAATTTTTGCAACTAGATTTATGCAACTAGTTGTAAAAACTTATTACAAAAAACAAGATTTTTTTTAGTGAAATGAATCAAATTATTATTAACAAATGCATCAAACCCACAACCACTTTGAAAGATTTGCTAATGAACACACATGCCTTCTTTAATTACAACTATGCTAGCACTTGCATTCAACACCACACAAAAGCAATGGAGTGTAACTACACACCTTCTTATTCCATATGTCAAAATAATTCTAATATTACATGTTACTCTTACACATATTTCACATGTCCCAATATGATGGTGGTCCCAGTGACCACATCTCAAATTGGCATCTTGTTGAACACATTCCCAACATCCCTCATGTTCTCACAATTTATGTACATGTGAACACGACCATGATTACCCTAACCCTAGCTACATAATAAATTGGTTTAGTGACATGCAATGGCTAGAGGTATTTATTGAAAAGTGAATAAGAAAAGGTAGTGGAAATAACAAGTGTTGTTTAAAGTTTGAATTCACACACATATGCCTTAAAGACCTTGACATTGTTTGACATTTTTTCTTTCCATTTCAAAGAGAGGACCATAAATGTCATTTGCATATATTTTCTCAAATTGAGAGATGTCAAAAAACCTAGCCATGGTCTGCACATTTAGTTTATTTCCTCCTCTCATGTCAACCCAAAAAGCTCTAGGATCTTGATTTAATTGTGGCATTGACAAAGTTGGTGTTAGTGACATCCACAACTTTTGGCACATGACTTCCATCTTCATGTGTTCCAAGCTCTTATTTCTCCAACATAGTTTGTTCAAGTAAGAGAGACATTGCATCCACACAATTCTATTTAACTAATTGACCTAGTGAACCAATTAGAGTTGCTATGACTTATCACATGTAAGATGTAACATGCAAGTATTTATTAGATTTAGTCAAGATTGTTTATCAATCATCAATTAACAAAATTTGTTACCACCTAGCTAGTGAGAGAAAAAAAATGCAATTTTTTTTTTGCACCACATAGGTATATATTTGCACAAATGCAAAGGTGGGATTTCGAAACCCTAAGCCCCTGCGCCCCAAGAATGAAAAAGAATGTGTATATTTTTTAGGAGAGTTGTCGGTAGCACATAAAAGAAAAGCTTACATGCATGAGCTTGAGGACCATAGAAGCAATCAAGGCATTCCTTGTGAGTGTCACTAGTTATCTTTGAAAACCACATGGTATGCAAAACTTGTATATCGTTATACACATTATGCGCATATTCCATCTCCATCAACTACATACAAAGTTCTCTACCCCAAAAGCTTGGGATTACAATACAAGAACAAATGGTGATTACTTCATGGGAGGAGTGAGGGCAATAGTTGAGGATAGAGAAAAATGAAACATAATGATAAATACCAATAACTTTTTCAAAAACCCTAGAAACCAAATCCCTACCAAAGCAAGCTTATATAGGATCCAAACAGGGTGGATGCATAAGAAGACAATATTTCTTGAATACACCATAAGCCTCTCAATCAATCACGGAAAGCTTTAGACAGGAGTTATTGAAGGGGATTTAAGATAGGTTTGTGATCTGAACAATTTAGATCACCCACATAAGTCCAAATTAAACTATTGAGGTTCAGGGTGCTCATATAAAAACTCTGAAATTTTCTGAGATCTTTGCTTGGGCTATGCAGCATCATTTTTTTGGTGGGAAATTCCACACAATTGCTAAGTTTTGGAAATTTTATGTCACAAATCCAATGATTTTTTTAAATTGCCAAAAATAGAAAAGAAAATCCAATTTTTTTAAAAAAAATTTCCAGATTTACATACATGGCTCAAATAAGAATCCAAAAATACACAAGGATGTTTAGATTCTTTTCCTTTAATACTTCATTAATAGCCAAATTTGGCTGAAATGGGCTTATGGATGATTGTCACCTTGGCAACATAACAAAATTGAGAAGGGGGAAAAAAAAAACACTGCTTGGAGATGGTGTTTAAGACAAAACTGCAAGCAAGCAAGCAAGCAAAGCGTGCCTGCACTGTTGCAGCCACTTATGTTACTTTTGGTCTTTGTCCTGGAACTATGCCAAACTTCAGCTTCCCACAATTGGCTTCACACTTCAATTGTTGCCTTCAGCTTGCATACATGTTTTGGACACAATTGAGTGTGAGTCTGTGTCAGTGAGACACAATGCACTGACACAAGTGTCAGATTAACTACAATAGGATCAAAAAGTTAGCCAATGTTTTGTTTTGTGTGTGAAGGCGTGTTTTGTGTGGGAGGCTATACCTCAGTGTTCAACTGTTTTTTCATAGGCCTCTCTGATTGCCACCTTCTATAAAGGGAGGGGAGGATAGGCGATGGGTCTGTTCCTGTTTGTAATATCCACGCAACACTGGCCAGTTGTGTGCATTTACGACTTGTCGCTGAAATAACATCAAAGCAACATCAGTCAGAACCATTAGTTCTGGTGGCGTTCTGGTGTTGATAATCACGACTTGTCATTAAAATAACGTCGGGGCCAACATCAGTCAAGACCATTAGGTCTGGTGTTGACAATGATATCAACTATAGTATTAAATAGATACTCAACTTAATGTCAAATTACCTCAATACCTCAAATTACCTCTGCTTGATGTTCAATGTTTCATTCATTTTCAAAAGTTTTGGCCAGAAAAAAAGAAAAAAAGAAAAAAAATAGTATTTGCCAAGCAATAGAACTCACAACCTATAGGTGTTATTGCAATAGGTTCAGAACATGAAGTGCACTCTCTAAGTAATTATTCTTAACTATTGAAAATTTGAATTGGGACTGCCTGGCCAGGGCCCAGACATATTAGTTATTACATTAATATATAAATAATGATCATATATACTAGCTGATAGATATAAAGGTCATATACACACATCTTTTGATACCAGTTCATCAATATAATGCAATCTTACAATGCATGGATTACTTAGATCAGTCTGGAAATTTGATTTTCTAGAAGCAACAGAAAGACTGAGTCATGATGGTGCCTAGCACTCAAGATATATATATATATATATACATATACATGAATTGAAGAAGATACTAGCCTAGTATATTCATTCAAGCTGCAACAAAGCTTGTGCCATGTGAGGGTGAGCTTCATTTCATTTTTAGCTCGTCCTTGGGGCATAGAGGAAACTAGATAGAGGAGAGTGGTCAGGGCATCTGCACCTACTACATATCTTCTAACCTCTAAACCCATCTCTAATCTGCACTAGTAGAGATATCATGATTCTATTTTCTGCCATTCTTTTGACAACTGCAGTAGCTACAGTGCAGTTCTTGAGGACCCAATTTCAATCTGGTGTTTCATTTTTGCACCAGGATCAGACTAATGTAATGAAGTTATTCATGGAGTAAGGAAAACGCAGCACCAGAACCCTGAGTTCGGTCATACACGGGGTGAGATTTCAAAAAAAACCTACAGCAAAATATATTAGCATTCAATGAGGGGTGAAACTCAGAAAACCACCAATTTTTGTGATAAACTGAGTTTCATCCTGTGTTTCCTTTTTCTTGAGCGCCTCCACTCCTGCTGCATATATTTTCACTGCTCCTACCTGTACAATTACTATAATTAGTCTGAACCTTGTGCATTAAATGCAGAGTTTCAGCATTTCATATTGAGATTTAATAAAATTTCCTTGCTTTGCATATACCACTTGGCACTGAAAGAGGGATAGGGGTGAAAGGAGGTCCAAAGATGGGGTGACATTTTTCGCCATTAATGCAAAAATCTGAGGTGGGATCATTGCCACTCATGCTAAATCGCTTATGGGATGGTTGCCACCCATGCCTCATCATAAAAAATGAAGAACGAAATGGTGACCAAGACTGGTTGCCCGCAGAATAGAAAAAGGTCAATTTTCATGACCAAGGCCCAAAGAGCCTTGAGCTTTTTGAAGTATTCTTATGACGAAGTATAAGAAATCCTGGATTATGAAGAATATTCTCAAAAAGCCCCAAGACTTTTTGACGATATAATATTCCCTAATAGGAATTCTTTTGTTTTACAATGAAATTATTCCTTGGGAATCTGGTTATGGAATATTTTACACCAAGAGTTATGTATAGGGTAAGTCCCTTTTGTCAGGGAATTACTGTGTGAGCACGGAGGGTGGACACAGTAATTCTCTACTTACACTGCAGAACAACGAAGGTAATTAATGCTTTATGAAATAAGTCCTTCCCTTTCAGCGATTTGATTGAGTTACGTCTTTGACCCTAGAGATCTTACGAAATTATGCGATCTCCTTTAACAAACATTTCGTAAGCCTGATTACAAAAATAATCCACCCTCCAAATACACTAGAGATTTTCTTCAAGGTTGTTACACCCTGCAAACCTTTCTTCCTTTTTTTGGCTATTACATAGTCAGGAGTCAGGACCTTACAAATTTGTAAGATGCATGGAAAGCTACGAGGAAGTTTATGTTGCTTGAGGTTCTTTTTGAAAAGTGTGAAACAAACAAGTTGGATGTAACCCTGCAAAACTTTATTTATAAACACACCATAGATTTAAAAAATGTACAAAGGAATAAGAAAAAGGGAGAATTTACAGGAGGTTAAGTTAGGTTCTTATTGTAGCACAATGACAAGTTCAACATTTCTGTATTGAACAGTTATTTTGTTTTCAAGATTTCAAGTGAAAAAGGAACATTTCAGATTATTCTTATAAGATTGTTTTTTTTCCTTCACAAAAATCTTTTGTCTGTTTATCACCCAAAAAAAAAAAAGTTTCATCATTTCTGAAAGTAATATAATTAGTGTCAAAGCTGCTAAGGTACTAAACTGTCCTTGTATATTCAGGACAAGGCTCCCCATTTGGGACATTATGGTGTTTTGTGTGAAAAAATCTGTTGAAACTAATAAATAAAAACTGGCAAAGCGGCTGTCATGAACCTGTAGAAGCAGAATGTGTCAAGGGTCTTGTAGCATGTTACTAAAACTGTGTTGACAGGGAAAATTCCTGGATTTATGGAATGTACTCTAATAATTAAATAAATCTTTAAATTTTAATCGAAGCTTCACTTTAATGTGAGAAAAAAATAAGAATAATGATAAAGGAGATATAGGTTTATCAATTTAATAATATACTCCTGGCCCCCCACCCTTAATCTCCCTCATATGATCTCATATGGTTTTCCAATAGTTCATCATTATTTATGTGATTCTCAAACTTGATTTTACTACATTACTTGAAAAGGTGTTGAAATATAATTATTTTGAAAAATAATTAGTTGAATTACATATATATATGAACAACTTGAAACCATATATAAATGGAGAGAACATACCCCTTAGCACCCCTAACATACTTAAAACATGTATTAACATGGACCAAAAACATGTTTAGAAAATGCCAAGGTGGGAAAAAAAATAAAATGGTAGCAATGAGCAAACTGGGGGAAAAAGAATTGCAACATTACACTCTTGTACTGATTACATTAACAACTATGGGCATTATTAAGGCACAGAGGGCCCAAATTATCCCCCACAATTGTAAACCAGGGGTGTGTCACACTGTTGCCTTGCCATTTACATTAAAAAGTATCTTAAGGTAAAAGAAGAATTATGGAAACTCAAATATTTCACCATGCAAAAAATATAATCTTCAAAAAATCCTCTGAAAGAAACCAAAATCCTTCAAGCTATTATTACTCTAGAACTAATCTCAAGTTTCAGACACAAGCCAAAATATCATCTTTCAAAAATCCTCATATAAAAATAGACCTATTATTACCCAGGGGCCAAAATCCATTAAGCTACTAGGTATACTCTATAATGAATCTAAACACAATATCCTTGCCTACCAAGGCAAGGCCAAAAAAGCATAGATGCAAAAAAACAGCAACAGGTTTTTTACATATCTTGATACTATAGCACTCCTCCCAATAACTACTACAAGTGTCATTCTTATCCATTGGGATTCTTCAAATGGTACAAAAGATGCGTGCATCACGAGTGATTAACTTTAGTGTAGCTGAGGAAATGGGTGCAAATTTCAAAGCTTTCCTCCCCAAAAGAAAATGGGGGAAAGAAAAAAAAAACAACCAGGTACTACTAATACATCTCTAGATAGTGAGTTAGAGCAATTGGAGTAGAAAGTGTCAAGTATAAGAAAAGGTATTATATGTATGTATATAGTGCAAAAGCATATCATCATTTTTCTTCATTATTGTTCTTTCTCACACTCTTGTTGGTTGCAGACACACAAAAGAAAGTACATCAAATAGAGAGTGAAACAGATTTTGTGATTTGAAAGAGTTTTGCTTCATTAGCCAGGCCCAGTGGCCTCAATTGCTCTTCTTGTTGCTCAGGTATGAGTTTTACTACTGCTATTACTTCACCAAAGTTTTCTTTCTTTTTTTTTGCAAATGGGTTTTCTTGGGTGTTGTACATATCTCATGAACCTTAGAGATCATGATATCATATGCTTCAAAGTGTTGATGATTGGTGCATTAGATTTCATGAAGCTGTTTTGATGATTAGTGCATTAGATTTGGTGAAGCAGTTTTGATGATTAGTGTTGAGATTTGATGTAGCAGTTTTGATGATTAGTGCATGAGATTTGGTGAAGTTTTTTATGAATGGGTTGCAGTCTTTTGTGCATCTGTGCTTCGATGACTGTTTGATGTCAAGGTGCAATACAGATAGATCTACTAAACTGGTTATGTTGAAGCTTCTTGGTTTGCATCATCATTGTCACTCTTTTATTTTGTGAAACTCTTCAGTATTGAACTTTGCTGGGTTGGTGGGATCAGATTTTTTTTCAATATTGTTGCTTCTTTTGAGCAGATGTGTTTGAGCTCCTGCAGGAAAGAGCTTGTTTGGAGAACAGTTTTGTATCATTGTGGGTTTTGAGCAGATGTGCTTGAGCTCCTGCAGGAAAGAGCTTGTTTGAATTTTGTCCAGAGAATTTGGAACCATTATAGTTTTGTGAGCTCATCTCTCCACCAGATCCAAGGATATAATCCTAACCAATTCGTACACGGTTCGATTTCCAGGTATTGTGGGTGTTTTGGTTGTGGAGTTCTTTGCATTTGGTGGGGTTGGCATCGGAGCTCATGGCGACTGTCATGGCTGGGACGACGACGCTTGTCGCACATAAGAGCTCGTTTGCATTCCCAAACCAGCAGCTTGGCAGCAGCAGCAAGCCGAGTCGAGCTTGTATCCAAAAGGAGTTTTTGGGTTTACCATGTCGCGGCGGAGTCTCTCGAAGTCTGGGTTCAGTACAGAAGAAGAAGCTTCAGCAGCTGGATTCAGCTCCAGGAAAGAAAGTGTCTGCAATGGCCGGGGTAGGAGCAGACCTAAAGGAGTATTTCGTCTCACTGGAGCAGAAAACGGATACTTCCAAAGAGACAGTGCTGGAGTTTTATGTGCATGAAGTTCGGATTGGGCCAGGGACTACTGTAATGCTGAACGCAGGCACTGGGCATCACGAGCTGAAGTTGCCAGGATATGGGTCTATGTTTGTTTTCGACAACGATGTGCGTGAAGGCGGAAGCAGAGACAGTAAGCTTGTTGGGAGAGAGAGAGGCCATGGATCTATCACTGATGAGAAGTTCAAGGAAGGGCTTCAGCTCATGAGCAAAATCACTTTCAATGAAGACTCCCAGTTTGGACCTGGAAGCCTCACTTTCTCTGGCAACGTGGGTGGAGCTGTGGCTCCCTATGAGCTCATTGTGCTTGGTGGAACTGGCAGCTTCCGTGGTGCGAAAGGCTATGCTATAGTGGAGAATTGTCCACCCCACCCACCTGCCTATTCCTTCCACTGGAGAGTCCACTTATCCCACTAGTTGCCAAGCTATTGGTCTTGAGAGTAGTAGCAGCAAATTTGTCGTAAACAGGATGGATGGGCAGGGGTGTCCAAGTGCAAGCTTTGTATCAAGTTTGGACCAGTTTCAGTCCTAGTGGACATTGTGTCTCTCTCCCACTTAGAGCAGCTGGGGTATGGTGTTGTACCAAGTGGAGATATGAGAAAATTGTTCTTCAGTATAGCAGCATTCTGAGTGAGAGATTGACTGACAAAGAATTTCTTGTAACAGTTCCAAGCTTTGAGCTTGAAGGAAATATTGGTTGTGGGTACACGAGCTACTTCGATTGTGTAATGTACTTAAGAACTCTCGATCGGTTGTTTTTTGTATGTACCAGAAGCAGGTCTTCTGTTTATTGTATGTATGAAATGCAAGTGACTAGTGTAAGTTGGGGATGTGATTTGAGCTGAGATTTTACAATATACTTACTGTCAATCAAATTTGTACTCAGTGCATTTAGTGTAAGGTAATGCACAAGGGTGAGGCCATTGCTGAAATAAGGACACTGCCTGATTTTGATAATGTGCTTTACCAAGTTGTAAATAGCAACCTCATATTTTGTTTTTGTAGTTTTATCCTGTGATACCTGACTTTTTTTTTGAAAAGCCAGTTGAGATTTCGTGCATTGCAAGGCACTCTCTAGATACTCTAGAGAAATCAGAGGAGGTGTTTATGAATTGTTAAAGCTTGCAAAGGACTTGCCAAGGAGCTTTGTCCCTTTCTTCATTCTCTACCAGACTTAGAGTCTTTGAGAGTTTTTCCCGTGTTCTTCCTCATCTTCATGACTCTTGCATTGTTAGGCACTTAGAGACCCCAAGACCCATGATGATGGGTAGATCACAAGGTAGCCACCCTGCAAGGTAAAGGAGCACCTTGCTTCTACAAGTACACTAACATAGTAGATTGTAGGTGTTGTGGCATGTAGAGCATAGAGTAAGAGGTGTCCACCCCTTCAGGTTTGGAGGCACCTTAACCCTACTAAACAATTGTGTATAGTGTAACGAGGGAGAAGGGAGGGTGGTGGATTCCAGGACTGCTTTTGAAAATGCCTGCTTTCTGCTTATGCTGAGGAAAAAATTCCTTGCATACAATGTGTTGCAGGAAATTTATTGCATGGTCATCAAGTGAAAAACCAAGGAAATTGATCATATTCCATGATGTTGTGTCACATGTATTCCTACCAATTTGGGGAAAGTGAGAGTCAAAAATTACCCTAAGGCAATAATCTATAATGCCCATGTTTTGAAGAATTTTCTTTATCTTTTTTCAACAAATTCATCATGGACTTTCAATAATAATGAATGAAAATTTGTTGATTATGGATGAACAGATGATGACAGGATGAATAATGTTCACAATTTGGACATCAGCATGTTCATATGTGGATCAGCATCTATTTTGTTAAGCACCAAATCTCAAATGCAATGACACATTTAGGCATTTGTTGGATCGACCTTGTGTGGATCATGTGTACACACTTGAAACTAATGCACCAGATTTCACCAGGGGCAAAAAAATCCTATAAAAATCAATGGCTGGAACCATCACACAGAAGACAAAAGGGAGGGCCAAAGAAAGGCCAAAAAACACACAGCCCACAGGAACCAAAGGAGAGAGTGAGTTTCGCTTGTGGTAGGAGGCTATCTCACCCACAGCCCCACTAATGTCACCTGCATGCAACTCATGAGATCTACTAATAATAGGAGGTCCAGATTTCACCTAGTCAAGCTACATGTTTGACCAATGGTTCACACATCAAACGTATGACATTTGTTGGATCTTTCCACAATAGTTGATCTCACATGTTGGGTTTTGTAACTTGTTGCAAGAAATGTTGTGGTATTAACCAAGTGCCAATTCCGGTTGTAATCGGTTTAACCTACGTTCCTTGACATATGTAATATTGTCAGAATAAAAATTGTCTAACACTTTTTCTTTGGAAGAAGTTCAAAATCGCACCCCAATTACTCTAAATTTGTTGCAACCTATGATTACACATGGGGAAGATCTGGTATATACTGTACATGTTCACAACGCATGCTTAAACTTGGTTGTGAAGGGCACCATTACATGTTATATGCTATATTACATTGCATAAGAGCCAGGCATAAAAGATTATCTAATTTTGGTGAAAAAGATGATACATCATAAAATTCCAAGGATGACCTTGACAAGGTCAAGCATTCAAAAATAGATGATACATGTGATGTTGGGTGTTATATAAGAATTAAAGACAGCCTCCTCTTAGAGCCTTAAGGCCTCAATCAAAAGTTGCAGAAATTCAATTAATTTCTTAAACAATAAACTTTTCAAATTGTGAAGGAATAAGCTCAAAACAATGATGAAACCAGGATTTCATGAGAGTCATGGTCTGGCAATGAAGGAAATTAGAAAGAGATGACTCGAAAGGAAAATAAGGCCATGATTTTATCAACAGCCTCACCATACAAAAAGGCTTTCAATTGCTTCCCACAAGGAGCAGCCATAGCCCTTGAGGGACATATCCCATCCTAAACCTGCCCCAGCAACTTAACAACATATATACCGCACAAAACCTTATCAAAGTCCTCTGCATTGAGCATGACAATAACATTCATCTCGCCAAAGACCACATGATTACTGAAATCTGAAGGTCAAATCCAGACCAACATGCAACCTACTGATCATCCTCTGCAGGAACTTGAAGTAAATTGCCGATGTGAGGGTAGGATTGGAAAAGAATCCAAGCATTTCCACATAAATAAGACCTGCTAACACCTAACATTGTTCTCTTATTTAGAGAGCAAAGGTAAGCAAAAAGGGCAGTGTGGGTGGGGTCACAGAAAGACCATCACTTGTCAGTGATTCTAGCAATCTTACTGTTGGCTTCAAGGGCATACAGTCCCTCATAGATGTCAGCTTCAACAATACTGAAGTTGAACACAGCTTGAAACAGGTATGGAAGACCTGTTTGTAAGCTGTTGAGAGTGTAGGCCCTAGTATTCAAATATGCCCTCCTCTCTGCTTCCTGTTCCTCTTCAAGTTTCCTCTTAGAAGCCTCCACACACTGTCTTCGCTCAACAATGTCTGCTCGCTCAGTTAGCCCCTCTCTGACAGTCATGCTCAGGGCATACTCATTATCCTCACTTTCGCTCGAGGACACTGGAGACCAAGGAGAATGAGTACGTAGTGGTAGTGATAGTGATTCTCTTGTAGAAGTACTGAGTAGAGAGAATTCTCGCTTTTCCAGCTCTCTTGCAAAAGTTTCCACCCGTTTCTTGATTTTCAGCTCCTCCCATTGGAGTCTCAACATCTCACGAACTACTGCTGCAAACCCAGCTATTCCCTCCAAAGCAACACGAACTGGTAACTGATCCATTGAAGCTTGCCATTGTTGGCACAGAGAATAAATTGGGCTAGCACCAACACTATGTAGTGCAGGAGCAGGGGATTGGGTTGGTGATCCTGCCCGATCCATCTCCTCAGGGAACTGCATCAGGCTTATCCTCAACCATCCTGTCAAGTTCTTCAGGAGGTCTCTCTGAGTGCTCACCACTCTCTCCAGTCCTACAGTCCACCTAGATGAACCATTCAAAATCAGTAGAATGCCAAAGGTAAACCTGCCCTAACAATTTTAGAAAGAAGACACTGAGGACAACCTCAAGTTCAGTGATATGGAAAATGACTCTCGAATGAGATTTTGTGTACTAAGGGTAAGTAACTTGAGAAATGAAACATTACTTGTTCAGAGCAGTTTCCAACTCGACAGTAGAGTGCCGGTGAAAGCTGGTTGTTGGCTCAGAGGCAGCTGCATTACCAAGCCTCTTAAACGCTTCAACAGATTTCATTTGGGCTTCGTGAGTAATGGCCATATCCTTCCACATAATCATCATCCTGCATAAGAAAGAAACTTCACATTGTAAGTACAAATAGGATACCAAAGTCAAACGATCTTCATGAAATAGTACTTGCTTTAGGGTGAACAGCCTAAAGAGTTCAACCAAAAGAGGAGGAGCTTCCTTACGCTTCAAGTAAATCCAAGAGCTGTGGGTAGAGTTCATCATCCCTCAACTTCTGAATTTCAATTGCAGCACCATCTACAGCTTGGATCGCAACCGCCATAGATGTCTGCAGCATCTTAATGCTAGCCTGTGTTTTTTCAACACCTACTTGATCTTCCCCCTTGGCGTCCTGGGTTCTGGACAATTGATACTTTTTCTCCAGCTCTGTTCTTAGATGCTCTGCTCCCTATTTCTCAGAAGAAGAAAACCATAGAGCACAAGAGTTAGATTTCAGCCTGCCAGCAAGAGTTCTGTATTAAGAGAAATACAGAAATGAATCAATATCTTCAGCAGCTTTGAATGCATATGACCCATGCACTCCATAAGAAACATGAAAGAAGAGACATCTTTATTTCTTGAAAGGCAATTGAAATCCAAAGTTCACATATATGCACCTATGAGACCAAAAAAATACACCTCTCAGAAGCTGCAAGATGGTAGTTTTCAAAAGACAAACCTTGACTTCCAGGTATAACTTCTTCTCCCAAACATACAATCTGTCAAAAGTAGACACAAGACTGCCAGCCATGCCACAGTCCTCTGCCCAGGCAGTACTGCGGAAGCTACCAAGGCTTCGCATGCTACTACCTATGCTGGCAGAGTCTTCACTTATCATGCTCATGTTGCTAGGAGCCCGTTGATGAACAAAAGATCCAGACAGCTTCCAGAATGACATCCTTGCTAACTCTCCAACCCCTGTTCATTCCAGGAGAAATTATGCACCATGGATTAGAAAAACAAATCTGATGGCTAAACAACCAGGAAAGTCTGTACCCAATAAATTTTTGCTCAGAGAAAAGGTGAACTTTCCTTGTAGAGTGACCCATAAAAGGTAAGCTGTCACCACTACACCTAAGGGTCCATACAAGCTGACCTTGTAAGCTCTCTGAAAAGCTGGAGTGGTAATGAACCTTCTTGGTCTCAAGTATGCGGGAAACTTTTTCAGCACTGTCAGCAGCCTTCAAGAACAACTCATCGACCTCCTTGAGCACATCAACCAAGTCTCGACCTCCCTTCTCTTGAACTACCATGGCCAGCTCCCTGTTCACTGTTACTGCACCTTTGAGTATATTCTCCTTTCTTGCACTTGGCTCTTGCCCAAACTTTGTGATGGCTCTTGCATTGCCCTCTTTCTGGTAATAATCAGAATCCTGAGATATACAAGGCTCACACCACTACTTTACTCATGAAAATAGTGGAAGGTCAATCTAGATTGTGCTTCCCACAAAGAGAATTCTCAAATACCTTGCCTGGATAAAGTAAACTTTAAACAATTGACCCAACTGAATTCAGAATGAATCACAGAAACTGAACACCATTATTGTCAGCATGGATCACTAGTGAACAAAATGAATTTGAAAAACATATGAAGGAAACACCATCCTCATGGTTGCAGTTAATCACATCCATCACCATACAACTGATTTGCTGCAGAAAGAACACAATGTATAGGTCTCTACAAGGCCTCAAAGGTGAATTATCAATTTCGAAACATTTAGGAGACATTAGGGGACAAGCTACCTTTGCAGCAGGTCCATCAGTATCCACATCTTCAAGGTCTGGTACGTCATGGTCTTCTTCACCATGCCGGTAATTGGTATCAAAAGTGTCATGAAGTGAAGATTCCCCTTGTGTACTCATACTGTAGTGATAAGGACCTGGGGATGGGCGAAACGGGTCCAAAAATAGGTCACGCCAGCTGCTTTGGGAAATGGGTGGAGGGGGGGGAGGCTGCGCTTGGCGGGATGGAGGAGCTTGAATTGAGTATTTCCAGTCCTCATCATAACCAATTGGAGTGATGAGAGGTGGGGGAGCAGATGAGACTTCTTCAATTTCTGGAGATTGAAATGAAGAAGACGTTTTCCTATGTCGAAGCAGATGTGGGGATGGAGAAAGGGAGGAAGATCGACGATTAAGAGACATAGGTGGGAGTGGTGGAGGATTCAAAAGAGAAGAAGATGGAGCATCCGAGGGTGTCCCTGCAGCTGCCGGATCCTTCACCTCCCCTTCTGCAAATTGCCTCAATGCAGAGCCGACAGCTTTGAGAGCTATGACATAATTAGCATGTGAGGCAGCAAAAGCATGTCGAGAATCGACTGCCTGCTTCATAAAGCGCCTCCGTGCCTTGCATCTCGCCACTGCCTCATCACTGTGAATTTTAGAGTTGTTGCACCCCATGCTTTCAAACCAACAGAAAAGTTGGTCCTCGATATCTCTTGTAAGAATGCCACAGTCGCTCAGCTGCCTCCTACTGCACAACTCCAAACGGCACAAATACTTCAGCATAAATTTTCAAGTCATTATTGGAAACAATCAAAGAGAGCTTACTATTCTTGTTCCTCAACTCCCTTTCCTTGGTAACATAATTTCTTTCCATCACAAATATGCTCAGTTCTTGCAGTGAAAAATGGAATTAGATGTCAAACGTATTGTAGAACGCATTGCTTCATAAACGACGTTCCGTTTAGCAACCAAAAACGGACCTCTAATCTCAAAGTGAGAAAGAATTCTCAGAGTTCCTGATATTGATCACATACATCATTTCAATGCAGTTGCAGCTCTCCAATGGGCAGTGCCCAGTTCATACTACAAGAAACAAGGCCCTATATCACTGGTTTTCTATTAAGTTGCTCTAATGCGAGAGCCAAAACTGTGATCAGAGCAGCCTAATGGAAAGAGGCCATTTTAGTCTGATGCATTGGTGCCAATGATCTTCAAAATCCAACACTAAGCGACATCCACAGCTCGAAATACAGTGTAATCAAGCGTGATATGTTGTTACTCTCAATAAACAAACACCTTAAAGCAGATGACACCGGAAAGCTCCATAATGAATACTTCAACTTCACGTTTGCTTCTCACGGCAGGATTCGCCACAGGCGTGTTACAGGGATTCTACGGACTCATAAAAGAAAATGAAGATCTAGACGTGAGCAAAAGAATCAAACATAAGCAACAGCTGAACAAGACACCTTCACCCTTAACACTAATGCACACGAGCCTACCATTCTCGGAAAACATACTTTCCACGAGAATACCGACTATACTCAGCCACAATAAACATTATGAAAAAAAAACAAAGCTACTTTAGCACAGATGCATACGTAGGTTACATAGCAGAAACCTTACTTTGTAAATCAGAGAAGTCGTTTCTCTGAACTTTTCCCCACACCGACTGGTGCTATTGAGAATTGAGCTAAGCTTGCGCACCGTCCCGTGTCCCCTCTTCTCTCTCTCTCTCAGAGAATCGATTGGGAGCGAGCTGAAAGGAGCAAAACGAAACAGACGCAGAACTGCAAAATCCGCCAACTCGGAAAAACACGGACACTTGCAAACGACGCAGAGCAAGCTCGCGCTCAGTGCAACTCCATCGTTCACTCGCTCAAAGGGAACTTTGGAGTTCGGTTTAGAATTTTTTTTTTTTTTTCTTTTGTGGGGGGCCCCAGATCAGCCAATCAAATAAGCCGATTTCCAGAGCAACCAATGGAAATTAGTGGATTTCCTCTTCTTTGTTTTTTTTTTTTAAAAACCTCTCCCGCTTTTCAAAAGACAGCATAACGACAAGAAGCCATTTATTTTACTGGTCACAAAAAAATATCGTACATAATAATAAATTAATTTTCAACACAAGTAAATTCTAATGACAGTGTATCTTCTGTACAGCCGCCAAACGAGAGTGGCAAATCCGGTATTGCCACATGGTAAACGGAGGTTGGGGGCCCACACTTCCGTCCGCCGATTTACTGACTTCCACCCTGGCTCAAGATAAAATCTAATCATATAACCCAGGTGACGTCACCTCACTAAATGCCGACTTTAAATCGGCATCTTCAATGCTAAAGTTTTTGCTGATGTGGCGCTGATATGGCCCTGATGTGGCACTGACGTGGCGTTGATTTTATTGATCCCCCCAATTAATGATGTCCTTGGCCTCCTACGGCCAATTAAAGTGTAATTTGAAAAACAAGGAAGTGATTATTTGGGGGGGGGGTTTAAAGGATCTCAAAAAATTTAAGTTTATTGGTTCCAGAGTAATAATTATGGGTGGAAAATAATTGACATGGAAATAAAGAATAGAACAGAACATGTTTATTAGTAGTGTATTTTTGGGGACCATTACAATAGTACCTTACTTACCTACTACTTAGTACTACTACCTTGGTGGCTTCAGCACAAATTATATTATTGTTCAGAAATGATGGAATTTTCAGAAAAATACTCTTTTTTTTTGGAGTAAAAGAACAATACTTTTAGTGAAAGGAAAATAAAGAATGTTTGGATTATTTTGGGATTATTTTATTTTTCGTAATGGAATCTTGAAAATTAACTTAAGTATATATATGACACACGATGTGCTGCAGCTGCCCCCCGCACTTTGATATACCTTTTCGCATGACCGCGGGCAAGGGAGCTTACACCTCACATAAGTACTCGGGCAGGCTGGAAAAGTTATTTTTCAAAGTTCATTTTCCTCAATTTTTTTGTCCTTTTTTTTTTCATTTTTCCTTATTTTTTCATTTCTTTGAGAAACAAAAATAAGATAGGAAATCAAAAAGTTTAATTTTTTGAATGCATCATATTTGTATGCGCTTAGTTCATATAGTACACAAAAACATAACCTAGTTTTCCTTTTTTATTCTCAAGTACCTCAATTTCATCTTAACTTAGAAAAGCCTATCACCAATCATCAATTGGTCAATGAACACCAATTTTTAAAATTTTATTTTAAAAAATTTAACACTAGTGTCAATTCTCTCTTGTGTTGGGTATTGTTTAAAAAGATGTCCATGATTAAATGTTCAGCCATGAATCTTGTTTTTTGAAAACTTTAAGTTGTAAAACACCTTTGGGAAATTAAGATGATGAAACCTTACAAAAGTTTATTTATAAACGCACCATAGATTTGAAAAATGTAGAAAGGATTAAAAAAAGAAAAAAGGAGAAATTACAAGATGTCAAATTAACTCAAACTATATGTCAAAAATCAACTGGCTGCAATAAGTGGACTGTGATGATGAGTCTTGTGTTTTGAACGGGTGGAAATCAAAAAGTAGTTAAACGTATGGCTATTGCCCGCCTCAATTGTTAAAAGGAAATTAAGTGTTTGTGAATAAAGAACAAGACAACTACTATTGGGTGGTTCTTTCATTTTGTTAATGAACTCTGATTTCAGTTTCAAAGAACCTCCAAATTTTATTGAAATAAACAATGGTGCAAGGTAGGGTATTTGATCAATTTTATTATTTTTGAAAATCGTGAATCAAAGGCTAGCACTGGTTCTTTGCTTTCACATTGGCACATTGGTTAAAAAAAAATTTAGTGTATGTGGAGGGCATCTTATCCTATCGAATTTTTGCTTAGAAAAAGGCAGGTTGTTTTGAAAAGCAAAATGTTTCCTTTGGCGGGCATTTTGATTTTATATATTTCTTGTGATACTTGACGAGTACGATAAGAAAAGAAAATTAAAATCAATTTTGTACTAATAAGATTTCACAAAATCCAATAAAAGATCGATGGCTAAAGCCATCACAAAGGAAACAAAAGAAGGAAGGCCAAAAAAAGGTCAAAAGATGTATAACCCATAGGAACCAAAAAAGGGAAAAAGTTGGACCCTTTCGTGGTAGGAAGCTATTTCACCCATGACCAATTTAATGTCACCAACATGCAAATTGTGAGATCTAATAGTAATGGGAGGTTTAAAACAAACATCACCTATTAACACAATTTTCCTCTCTATAGCAAAAGCTAAAGCATGTTAAAAAATAATACTAACACACTGCCTGAAAAATTGAATGTAAAAAAACAAGGATAAATGACCTCCCAATTGTCCATCGTGGAAAAAATGGGCACACTCCCTGATGAAACGATCCATATCACGCCCAAGTGCATTGTGCACCTCCATGGCCATTAGAATAAAATGGTGCCCCTCATGAAGCCCTTTACATTTGCAGATCTTAACAATGGTGTTAAATTTTATAATGCACTACTGGTTGATTAATGACACTTGAAGCCACCGTCTCCCCCATTGAATTAGTAACCACCACATCGACAACAAAGACTTAGTCTTTTCGAGTCATGTAAAAATTGGCTCATAATGAAACTATTGACGTAAGGGCATACCATTGCTTTCTCCATACAACATGCCCACTATCTCGAGTGAGGGCATACAAGACATCTCGAATGGTGTCATGTGTGGTTATCCGTTAATTTTCAAATGAGTAACGAGTTAAGTACGTGTTAGATGCATCCAACCCATGTGCACACTCACATTTGAATCGAAGACTACATGCCAAGGTTTAAATCAAACCGAGACAAAAAAACGCAATGCTAAAGTGAAAGTAGAATGTGTGATGCGAAACAAACAGATATATGCCCTAACAACCAACCATAACCTTGCCCCTTTGCTTGAACAAGAATGAATGCAAGCTCTGGATGCTAAGGAAATGGAGTCATCCTTTAAGATAGACCTAAGGGATGTGTCGTGGTGGATGTCCATCAAAAATGCATGTAGACCTAAAATGTAAATAACTATTAAACTTTCAAAAGAAGGGTGCATTTCCTTAACTACAAGAGGAAGGTCATCTCACATTGCACGTAAGCATGATTGAAGTAGGTGTAGGCCCTCTTCAACTTGAGAAACATACTCCTCCAAAATAAGTCTATCAAAAATACAAAACCTATAACACAAATATGAAATCACTAGAACCCAACTCCCTAGAAAAGTAAATGGGGCACAATCCTACATAGAAAGAAGGTCTATACCACCAAGGATATCAGTAGTTGAACTTAACATCTCGCTAAGGGGCTTTAAAAAAACTCCCATGATCTTGGACCCATAATGTCCCACATACCTACATAACTTTCTTGTCGAAACCTACCAAAAGAAACATGAAGGAAGAAAAAAGAACTATTTGTGTGAAATAAGAAGGTCAATGAACTACACATGAAGACAAAATGCTCAAAACAACTTCAACGTCTTCCAAGAAAGGAAAATCATTGATATGTGCCACATATTAAAATAAAGCTTTATCCAAAATGATCTACTAATAGGGTAGATCAGCCCATCACTAATCTCTTGCTTATGATTGAAAATTTATTTATATTTTCATCATATGTGTTTCATTTTCAGTGATTTAAAACATTATGGGAGCATTACCTCAAGTTTTAAAAATCATCTTGGAAGTGTAAAGGAAAAGGATTAATGAAAAAAAAAAAAAAACAATAAGAAAAAAAAGTTTCCAACTTACAAAAACTTTTTTTTTTTCCTTTTTGGACCCCTCTCATTTTCAAACCTCATAACTTTCTTTTTTTTTATTCATTTTAAATAATTTAAAGTGTTATAAGAATAGCACAAATCATCTTAGGACTTTAATAACAAGATACAAGGATTTTTTTTGGTTTTCAGGAATCGACCTTTATTATGTTCAATGGTTTATTTTTCTAAGTTTTTGACCCCCTTTACTTTGGGGGGCCATAACTTTCTCATTTTTAATTTGTTTTCAACAATTGTCAATGTGTCACATGCGCCAAGAATAGGGGTTCAAGTTGTTTTTGGATATCAGAAACAATAAAATGCACCCCTTGGATCCAGCCTACCATAAGCACTTAAGTGTTTAGTCACCAGCCGGTCTACCCTACTTTACATCAAATAACACCTTTGAAACAAGATTTTCCTAAATAAATGCCATACAACATGCATATATTTCAAAAATGCTTCACTTTTCAACCATTACCCTACACATGACCTTTCTACATTAATACTTTGATTACTAAAATTTCATGGCTGGGAAAAAACTCTAGATTAATCCAAGGTTTATATTCAATAGTCAATTCAAAATTTACATAATTTAATTTAATTCATATTTTCTTTAAAATATCCAAATATTATCTATACATATGATTGTTGATTTCTCAAAATGAATTTATCATAAAATGAAAAGAAAATAATTATTTTTTGAAAAATATTCAAATTAAAACACATAATATAAGTATCAATTAAACGCTCCAATTAAAAGATGAAATTGTTCATCAAGGTCCAAATGTTATGTTAGCATTAACTTTTTCAATTAACTTGCATTGGGTGTTAAAATCATGACCAAACTTCTTTTAACACCTTCACAAAACAAATCTTGAAATAAGCAACCCTCCCTTAACTACCAACATTCCTTCCATAATCACATTAAAGGCCACTTACAACAATCTCAATTTGTCATTTAGTCAAAAAATTGAACTTTATGGATAATAACAAAGAGGGAATTAAAAATTCAACAAACTACATTAAATAAAAGTTGAACTAAGTATGATTTTTAAAATTAACTTTAATATACTTATAACATTTTATATCCAACTTGAGCCCCCACTCTTTGTGTCTTTTGTTCATTTCTTTCTACAACAATTGCATAACATTAAATGAAATAATTTTATATTTGTTCAAATAATCTTTTTTTAAAAATATACATGTAGGTGAGGAGGGGAAATAGCTATGATAAAGAAATAAAGATAATTGAACAAGAAGTTTTCAAAGGTTATGGGAGGAAAAAATTAATGTGCATTTTCATATCCATGAAGGGAGGAAGTGAAATAGTTATGGCTAATAATAAGTAAAACCATGTAACCAAGGAAAAAAACTCTAGATTAAATCCAAGTTCATATATACTCAAATTTGTTTATACAAAAAAAAATTCATTATTTTAAAATCTGAAAATGAACTACAACCTTCTCAAAGGGTTTTTTAATATTTTTCTCCAATATTTCACCCAGAAAATAGATTGAAAAAAGTTGAGTTTGCCGCATTTAGATTTTATGGTCCTACATATAACAAAAAAGTAGCAAGACTTAAAAAACATTTAGTTTCCTATTTGACATATACCCAAACCTAGTTAACTATGGATGGGTTGTTAATGTAGTTACATTACAAAATTGGAAAAAAAAACATTGGTTCTATAATATCAATTCAAAGATTTTATAATTATAGATAATTCATATTTTGTTTAGAATATCCAAATACTATGATCCCATTCAGATTAATTCTTATTTTATATATTGTCAAAAAAATATAAAAATGAAACAGATAATTTATTATTTGTAAACTAATACAATGGCAAAGATTATGTTGTAATAGTTTAAATCATTTTACATGGAAAACATATTGTAAATTATTTTTTTTAATTTTCAAAAAAGAAATGGAATGCACTTTAGTAGTTAGATTAATTTTTAATTTTATGATCATGAATGTATAATCAGCAAGCTTCCAAAGTGAGCAAGATCCCTTGGCCTCTCACCCTGTTTTATTTTCCTCATTTGTTCCCATATGATTTTCAATAGTTAATCATTATTTTTGTCCTTCTCAAATTCGATTTTACTAAATAACATGGACATGAAAAAACATAGTGAAATGTGTTTTTTTCATGTCCATGGAGGAAAGGAGTGAGGTAATAAGGCTTGGGAAAGGTAGTTATTTTAATGGATGGTTAACAATAATTTTTGTTTTGAATGACACAATTATAACATTGCAAAATTACATAGACAACTTGAAATCATATACTTTGGATAAACTTACAAAAACTTCAAATGACAACAACACCACATTTACTATGTGGAAAAAAACTAAATTATCAATATATGAATGACGCATTGTTTCCATTTATATATCATAAAACAAAATCATAAATAATGTAAATCATGGATTGTATGTCTTGGATTTTGTTCATGTAAGATAGAATATCAAAATATAAAAAAAGAAATTGCACATCATAACTTAAGCTTTTAGACATTAGTGATAAGATGTCAAAATATTTATCCACATTAAATTTATTTTAAAAGTCGCCTTATCTTTGGACTTGCATTATGTTTATATTTGTCCTTTTATCTTGAGTTTCAAATCATTCTTAAACCCACCTAAATAAGGGACCAACATCAAAACTCAATATCAAAGCATGAAAAAAAATGTGTTATGGTATTTCTTATTTTTGAATCACAACAAAATATGTTGCAACCACTCCTTTCTCCAAATTGGGAAAAGAACACATACACATAAACAAAATATGCTTTCACCACTACACCAAATGCCAAAACATGGGTATTATGACTACATAAACGATACATTTATAATCATTTATGTCATGTATGACCACATGATTATGTACAATCAAATCAAACATGCCATTATTCATGGGTAAGTTTTACTTTTATTTAGTTATCTAATTGAGCTAGTAGGGTTATTTAGTATTCAGTTAGAAGTTGTTGATGTAAGACCATGTAGAGAAATGATTTAGTTGAATAACAATTTAAAAGTTGTTGAAAAGTTATCTCAAAATGAATTTGAAATATTTTTAAAATGTATATAAAGATTTTACAAAAGAAAAAATCAAAATTTCCTATTTTATAAGTTATAGAATTTAAATAGAAGTTTGACAATGCATGCAGGTTCAATTGGCCTCCACCAAATTAGTTTGATAAAAATTGAAAAACATTCACAACTTTATACTTCCACATAATTGAATGTTTATTTTACTACAAATTTCAACTACATTTCTAAGTTTTATCCAAATGTCAAAACAACATAAATTCTATAAAAAAAAACTAATTTACAAAAGGAGATCAACGTTGATCAAAAAGTAAAATTGCCAAAAACAATTCATCACAAAAAATAAAATCTTCCTTTACCAAAATCATCATTCATTAGTAGATTTAAGTAAAAATTAAAGGATTGAAAAAAAGAAAAGCAAATCTCAACCTATATTTATACCTCATAAAAGGTGACGCACACCTCTTTGAAGAGTTACTAAAAAAGTTTAATAGGGGCAATGTTGACCAAGAAAATGGTTGGTACTCCATCTTGAACACCTCAATGACTTTTCTAAAGGTCACCATCCTACATCCTATACTATGTCCACTAAAACTTTTCTAAATATTATCAATTCAATAAGCTAATGGGTATTGAAGGCACAACATTTCAAATTTTAAATGTTTTTATTTTTGTCCTTTAAAAACCAATAACAGATTTAACTATATTTTTTCTATTAATTTCAAAGTTGATGTCAACTAATTTATCTAATTTTAGAAGGTGGTAGTTGGAAAGTCAAATTAACTAGTTTTAACAAGTTCCAAATGTTATTATTTGGTCAATAGTATCATTAAAAGTAAAACTCAAGGGCATAAGGTTTGGAGGATCCAATTAGTTTGTAGGAGGGAGAAATGGGGAGACTTGGGCCTAAAAGAGGAGTAGGACTCTTTTGGCCCCCTTTGTCATATTCTCTTTTTCACTTTCTTTGCCGTATGATTATAAATATGATTTCTATGCAATGTTTGTTTGTTATTTATTTTCCCTTGTTTTTCTTGTTTGCCAACTTATTAAAAAATACTAGGTAGTAATTATGCAATGCAAAACATGATGATTGCCCAATGTGGGCAATAATTATCATGTATTTTGTAAGAAATTTATGTTTTAATCTATATTGTTTGCAAAAATGATTTTCCTTTTTGTTTCATGTACGTTCAATAATTATTAAGGGCATGGAAGGTAAATTTGAAGCCGCATGTTTAAACCAATTTACAGTTAATTTTTACCAATAGTCATCAAAAAATGCTTTTAATGATTATGTTTTCCACAAAAATGTAATCATTCAAAACATAATTATTGTAGCCTTGGGTCAAGTTCAATGCATTAAAAGTGAGTAATTAATTTTTTTAAAATGCATTCATTTTTTAAAAAATAATTATTTATTTTTTTGTTAATGAAAATGAAATTTTTTAATGAAATTTGTTTGAGCATTCAATTGCCTTCCAATAGCACTTATGCTTCAATGCACACACTATCATCCCTTCACCTATTTTTGCCTATTAACTACACTTTTGATGCTCTTGGAGAAAAGTATCATTAGTTAGGTGAATTATGACTAAATCTATGTGGGGATACTCATCAGTTTCATGACATTTTTTTAATGATTGACAAGGAACATGACTTCTTTTACCAACTTTTACAAAATTTCATATTTTTTTCACTTTCAAGGTGCATTTATCATTTTTTTGTCATTTCCAATGTGTTTTTATCACAATTTTTGACACTTCAAAAAAATTTAAAATGATTTATTCAAAAAAAAATCTTTAAAGTTTTTAATAATTATTTAATGTTGAACCTGACCCATGGCTCCAATATGAAAACATTAATATTGGTTTATTACCTCCTAAGGTGCAACCACATGGAAGGGTATGACTTAACCTAACCACTTAAATAACTAGCCTAGCCTAACTACCCCATGTCTAATTTACCTACATACCTATTATGTACATGATTAATAAGCAAGTAAATAGTAATAAGTAGTTAGTCTAGCTTAGGTGGGCTAATTTAACAATCCAAGTTAAATTATGTTATTTCACTTAAACAAAGGTAGCCTAAACAACCTTTTACTTTAACTTAACAACCTAATTTAGCAACCTAGTTTATGTTAAATAACTTGATTAAGCATATAGATAAGTTGCAAGTATGAGGATTTGAGCCCCTCTCTTTTATGTTGAAAAAGCAAGTCCTTAACTATTGTTACTTTAATTATGTGATTTGGGTCCTATTGCTTATGTGGATGCTTAGTAGTTTATGTTATTCTTTTAATTTTCTTAAAGTGTAATAATCTTGTTGCATGACAAAGAAAATAAAATTGATGTTTTTTTGTTTATTTATACTGAACACCTCCAAATATTAAATAAATATGTTTTATCAGTTAGATTTTGTTGATGTAGTTTACCCTTGAAAAAAAATTACATGAACTTGGAGGTGATCTTTAAGACTTTGAAATGCATGACATTATGCACTAATGTTTATAGTTTGTACATTGTTTTCCAACTATTTTGAAACTAAGTATATCTCATCATCCTTAATTGAGCTTGATGTTCTTAAAGATAGGGGATTTGAGTTTAACTATACATAATCATAATCATAGGTGTTTAGTTTTATTTAATTCATATTGATTAGTGGGATTGTTATTGGCAACATTGATTTATTATGATTGTTAGGTTTTGTATGATAAAGTAGTTATTTAAACATTAACATAGGAGGTTCAAAAAATTCTCATCATTACTTCGTATGTGAAAAAGTGACAATTTTGGAACTTGAGTGACATTGTAAAAGGTTGTTTCAAAAAAAATTATGTTTATGTTCACACTATGAGAAATCAAGTTCATGACAACTAAACTACCTTGCAATTAGAGCTCCAAAATAATTAATATATAACTCCATTATAATTGTCTCATGAAAATATAGTGAATAAATTAAAAAAATGTCATGTCAAAAAATTAAGGAAATGTATTATAGTTGCAAGTTAATTACAAAATGGACATCTATACAATAGATTGTACACACCATAGATATGATTGGAATCAACCATGTGATTTTGTTAGCAAGTTGCACTTTTAATAATGTATGACAACTACATTACAACTAAAGTAAATGTGGAACTTAATGAATGATCACCTTGTAACTAATGTACAACCTTGAGTATGATCTTGCCATGTGTATGCATTTTCATCCCCCATTAAATATGACATTTTCAAAACGAAGTACAAAAAATATTTTTTTTCCTTCTAATAATTAACATTTAATAAATTTGTAAGCCAAAGTAACCAAATCAAAGTCATATGATCACTATGAATAATTATTAACCTAATATTTTTACCATTTCAGCAACAAATTACCAAATATTTATTTAAATTTGAAATTTTAACTTCGACACTTGGTTTTTTAATTCTAAATTTTTTGGTAGGTAATGGTTATAGGAAATAATAAAAAAGGTTTTAGTAGTATTATCAAATAATTTAGTGTGTTTAGATTGTTTCAAATTAAAATCATTGTCATGGAAGGTTTGTAGTTCAAAACCCAATATTTGAACTTTTAAATTTATTAAAATTTTGACATAAATAATTAATAAATTTTCAAAAGTTCAGCAAAACGAAAAATAATTTAATTTATGCCAAAATGGTAAAGGTACTATGGTATGTAACTAAATTTCAACTTGGAATTTGAAATCTGAAAATATGAAATTTAGACAAAAAAACTAACATATGGTAGTAAATCAACAAATTTCCCCCTTCACATCAATTACCTTCATGCACCTATGTATTTTGTCAAGAAATTCAAAATGAGATAGAAAGGAAAAGGTTATTTTCTCTAAACATTTTGTGCATTTCTGAGTCTTTTGGTGATGGAATTATCATATCATGTGTTACATAACTAAGATTTTTTTTGTTTTTCTATTTAAAATGTAAAGCAAAAAGGTTGTTACAAGCACTTTTAATGCACAAATTTTTAATTCATTTCATGTTTATGTACAATGATGGAATGCAATTTTGCACTATCTATCATAATTTGGACAATGATAATGTGTGTGCAAGGTTTATACATTTGTACTATAAGTTGCAATTTAGTTATCTAGTACAACTAAAATCAACTACCATACAACTACATTGGAACCCACAATTAAACACCTAGTTATAAAGGATATCAATAGACTTTGTTTGTTAAAGTATGAATGAGAAATCGTGTAAAAGGTTTGTTGATGGATGATTGAAACAAACAAAGTCATCCAACATTAAGTTTGTGAACGGAAGAATAAAAAACCATACAAGCATTAACTTCATCAATGGATGAACCTACCTATTAGTTATTCCATAGTAATCATTAATTGCCATTTGCAAATTTTACAAATTTGAGGAAACTATAGCGAAGTTGCCAAATTTTGCCCAAGTAGTTTGGGGAAAGTGTTGCAATAGGTTTGTCTATTAGTTATGCTTTTTAATGGTCATGTACAAAATTGTTGTCAATGAGGTCAAAATTTGTCTTGGAGGCTTACTACTATTGTTACATTACAAAATTGAAGGAAAAAAAAGTCAATCAATGTTCCAATATAAGGTCAATTGTGTTGCACATGTTTATTTGTTTTTGAGTTTTCATTCTTTTGGGCAAGGTTATTTGAATGGTCATTTCATAGATGAATAATGACAATTTCCTTGAATGGGAATTTGACACAATGACATGTTTGGTAGATCAATTTGGATGAAATAAAGATAATATGGGATATTTTGTATCCCAATTGTTATCAAAATTAACAGTTATATTGACAATAATGTCAATTGATTAAGATTAATCATGACAACAAATCGTGGTTAATTTGATTAGAAAATTAGACCAAAAACTAATCATTTTGACATTTGGTCAATTTGACCACTTAATCATATTGGATAAATCAATTTGAACATGTCTAATTTGATTAATGATTTTTTTGACTAATCAAATTGGACAAAAAATTAAGTAGCCAAAAAGATTTAATTAAAAAAACTCAATTTTTAAATATAAAGATGTAATAAATAAATAAAACCTACCCACCCACCTACCTACCTATCCACAACCCACCTATATACTATACATTTACACACATGTATAAGGTATTTATATGAATATACATATTCCACATAATAAATGTTGGTATGAAGGATTGAACTTTGGTTTTTTTAGCTCCACACCAATGTCATAACCATCAAACCATCACACCACTTTATAAAACAATATGATATCAAATGCATTTAACGTGTTTATTTGAACTTCAATGAATTTTATTGTCAACGTGTATAACAACATTTGAACTTCAATTTTTTCATAAATAGGTAAGTAAATACCTAACTATGTAGATAAGTAAGTAGACATGCTTACCTACCTATGTCTTTAGATGTACATACCTACTTATGTAAAATATAAATAGGTGTGTACGTAAATGGTATGTAGGTAGATAAATAGGTAACGAGGTAGGTATATATAGGTATGTAGGTAGATAATAGGTAGGTAGATAGATTGATAGATAATTAATATATAAATAAATAACTTTGGTTAATAGTAAATAGATAGTAGGTTGGTAGCACCTAGGTAGGTAAGTAGGCCGAAGTAAGACATATTTTGGTAAGTATGTAAAAAGGATGTAAGTAAGTACATGTTAGGTAAGTAGGTAGGTAGGTAGCCTAATAGGCATAATAAGTAGGTTAGATAACTAAATTAATATGGCTAATTTAATTAAGCCATGGGAATCTTGATGGACCATTTAAAAATTTGTCCTTCTTGATTAAATGTACAATTTAACATTTAGTTAAAATGGTCACCTTAATAAAAAAATCAAGCAAAAGAATCAAGTGTCTTTCATGCCCCATGTGTTTAATCAAAACATACATCCTTTTAATCAATGCCTACACATTAGTTAAGTTGAACCTTTTGAAAAGCCATGATTTGTTGTAATGAATCTTTTGAAAGCATTGTGCAATTAATCAATGAAGGTTAAGCCATTTTGATATTCATTTGCACTTAAATTATATTGTGATGAATAAACAATTCTAAATTGAAAATTTATTTTGTTTAATCATGTTGTAATAAAAATAATAAAAATAAAAATAACCCTAATTATTAACCATAAAAATAAACCACAACATTGATCACCTATTCTTTAAATGATGAAAACTCATATATTCAATAACTAATAGGTTTTGTGTAAAAACTTCATTAATAACCTTAATCAAAGGTTCTAATTTTTCTTGCAATGAAATGATGTCAAATTGTGTTAGAATTGGACATCATCACTTCATGCACATGCTTTTTAAAATGCCAATGCATCACACTACACATGTTGAATCTTAGATGGATTGGATCAATCTTTATTTCTTGTAAAAAAATTTTGATTAAATATTTATTTTAACCTTTGGTTTTTAACATTTTTTCAAATGTCAACACCCCTCCCTTGTTACATGTTCAATTTTCAAAGAACACAAAAAAACCAAAAGTCATGATGGATTAAGCAACTAGAATCAAGTAAATATAAATCATCAATGTTTATCTTCAATCAAACCAACCTAAAATGAGCAAAACCATAACAACATGCCTAACAAATAGCTACACAACATATCCCAATACTCATGGATAAAACATAATCCATATTGTCATGTAACATATTTATATACTTGTTGAAGTCCCTAATTGTGGGATAATTCCTAAATTGTTCTACCACACTCCATCCCACTTGTTAGATTTACTTAGGTCCAATACACAATTCATAAATAAATCATTTTTTAGACAATCAAGTTCTTATAATTGTTAATAGTTGAATATATATATATATATGAACAAAATTTGCTAGTTTGGGTTTTAAATTACCAATTCCTTCACAATAGCCCACAAATTTTAACCAAAATGGTGTGGAAAAAAACACTACCTTTGTTTAAATAAAAAATGAAAAACCATAATTTCCTTTTCAAATGGAATTCATTAAGTACTAAACATAGGGAATGGCACATATGCCAATTAGTAAATAAAATCCTCTTTCTTTATAGGTTTATGGAATGAAACACACTTTTTAAAAAATCACATTCAATAATTTTTTATTAATATACATTTTATTATTTAATATTTTTAATAACAGAAAATGAACATGAATGAATTAGGCATAAATGATTTCACCCATGGTGAAATCACACTAAGTTAAAACACCAATTAATGAACCCATTTCAATTTTAAGGCCTTTTAGTATTTAATGGGTTAATGAACTTGACCCATAATTCTTAGTAATTTCAATTGTCTCTTTTCAATTTGAATTCAAAATGTAGTCAACCATTTAAACATCATCCATTCATTGTGTTAATAGAAAATTCACATCATAACTTGAGTATAAATTTCTTACATGTTCCGACCAACATGTAAGTAGTGTATTTTTTTTTGAAAATAATATCCTGCTAGCAAGGTATTTTTTAATATCAATTTTTTTATTATCTATATAATCATTTTGTTCCACTACTAATTGAAATAATCCATTATATTCATTTTTATTTTTATTTTGTTTTAAATACCTTATAATACCCTAAAGTATTCTAGGTTATTCTACCTTAAATTAAATTATTCCACCTTAGGTTAATATATTCTCAACTATTTTTACTTGTTTCACTTTAGGCTATTGTAGTATAGGTTATTTTTAGTTATTCCACCTTAGGTTATTCTATGTTATTTTAATTTATTTTAGATTAATGCATCATAAATTATTCTAAATTGTTCCACCTTAGGTTATTTTAAGTTGTTTTAATCTATCTGCTTTAGGCTAATTCTTTGGTTATTTTATGTTATTCCACTTTAGGTAAATAATTTAAAATAATAAAAAAGGTTAAAATAATTTAGATATAACCTACAATCCTAACCTATGTTAGTTTTTAAATAGATTAAAGTAACATACATTATCCTAAGAATAGCCTAGAATAACTTACATCACTAAAAATAATAAATAATTTGCGACTATAATTTCCAACAATAAATAAGTTACAATCAACACTTATCACTAAAAATCCATTAGTTGAAGTTACATTTAATGTTTAGTCGCAAATGATGATTCATCTTGATATTAACACATTCCACATGGATGATGTATACAATTAACGTATATGATTTCATTCGTTGATCATTCATATGCAATCTGCAAGTAATCCTTATTTTTGTAATAAAAATATAGCCCATTCACATATTGTCATTTGGTGCGATCAAAATTTGTCTTTTGGCATAATTGAAATTGCCATATGGCATTTTTTTTAAAAATTAAAAATCAATCTATGTTGATGGGCGGGTGGGTAAGTAAAAATTATGTTGGTAGATATGGAGTACGTAGGTAAATAGTTTTTTAAATTTTATTTTAGGTTTAGTTTCTTAGGTCAAGCCTTTTTATTGGTTCATCCCAAATGACATTTTTTTTAAATGTTGTTTTTGTGGTTTCAATGCTTCAAATGCATCTTTTTATATAATTTACAAGATTGAAATGGAGGACAAAAAATATGCAATAAATTTTATAATTAGAACTTAGTTGCAAATTATATAACTAAATGTGTAAAATAAAATTTAATCCCAAATAAAAATTTGATCATCTTAAAAAAAAAACCTATTTATCTTGACCTTACCTATTTACCCACTCTAAGCCTATTTTACTAACTATTTACTTACTTAATTTACATACATACATAGTTACCTACATATTTATTTAAATATCCACATATGCACCCAACCTATTAACTTACTTTCCTAACCTACTACCTATTAACCTAACTTACTACTTATTAAATAACCTTAATCTAATAATGAAAGTAACTTATGTCACACCTAAGTTAGGCCCACCTAATTATTAATGTATAATTAATAACAATTATTACCTATTAAGTATAGTATGTAGTTAATAACTAATGGGTGCAAATGAGATACAATGAGCCAATGGGATTGCTTTAGAAAAAGATTGCATGTCCTTTTGCCCAAAAATATCTTTTCATATTAATGAAGTTTGGAACAATTTTCTTTTGCAATTTGTTATAATAAATGCTTTTAGTTATCCTAGTACATGTCATGTTTTTTTGTTTATCATTTTTGAATAAATATGAAATATGAAAATGTGTTAATTCCTTGTAAATTCAATGTTTTATTTTTTGAAATGGCAACAATTTCAAATCATAACCAAATATTTACATTTTTTTGTTTTTTTAAAAATAATATGCCACAACTTTTCTTAACACATCCTATAAATTATACCCCATTTATATGTGGTAAAGGTGTAACCAAAAAAAAGAGGGTCCGAAAACACAGCACACTGATTGCCTTCAACGAACCCAGGCATCCATGTTCTCCTAAAATACTCACACACAATTCGGACCTCCAATCTCACACAACACATTAACCACCTACTGACTCTTTCAGACGAGCATCACGAGATCAAAGACATACAAGTGTTTTGCTTTCGCACAACAGCAGAATAAGTTTTCCTATTCACACATTCACACAGATGCCAGCAAGGGAAACTCTCTCATTGCATTACAAACTCTGTACATTCCCCCGAAAGCACAAGCTTGCTTTCCATCAAAAATGTTCACGAAATCACCAGATTCCTAGTGCTCTTTAGTGTCTCTTTCTTTCTCTAATTTCTCTGTAGCAGTTTGACCGATTGTCAGGCGTAGCGGAAAGTTCTAACATTCAGCCAAACTATCCTCACTAACCGAGCTTTCTCTCCATGTTTCAACTAGGATTGCCTCCTCTGTCTCTCTTAGTGCTCTTTAGTCTATCCGGCAAGATCTGCTTCTCTTGCCCGCCACCGAGCTTCTTCTTCTCCAAAACTCTGTCACACCCAACCGTTCTCCTGTTCTGTTCTCCACTTAGCTTCTCCATCAAGTCTCCTCCTCCTTTTCCATTTTCGGCGCATCAATGCAGTTCCACTCCTCTTCATCATTCGCACCGCCTTCATTCATGTACACCTTCTCACACAAAACGTCCCATGCACAGCCATGTAGTCGTCATGGAGAAAACATTCGCCGCCAAAAATCAGGACGACTAATTATACCAAAGCACACCCTCAAGGCCTAGGTGTTCACACTGTGTGGAGACCCATTTTCGTGTTACATATGTAACCCCTCCCTTCTTAGACAAATGAGTCCCTCAACTTCATCTAGTCTAGTGGAGCATAAAAGATTCGGAGGTCCCGACGAAATCTCTCCCATTGGTGACCATTGGCATCTTGGATGATGCATAATCGACAGCCTTCCTCAAAATCGAGGTTACCCTTTCCATCTGTATGTCCGATGAATTGGTAGGGGCCCTCCTAACTTGTAATCAGAGCTCTTCTTTTCCCTGGCTTCTTCATCTTTACCATCGTTTGGCCTGCAATCAAGCCCTCAAACAAATGCTTACCTCTTCTGGCAACATAGACTTTCTTTTGTTGCTTCTGAGCTTGCCCCACATTGAGCAAAATGTTGTTGTGGATATTTGCAATGAGCTCCACTTTCTGCAGAAACTAAGCTGCAGCAATTTCCATATCCACACCATCGTCAGTCTCAGCAGTCAAGGCCTGCAAGTAGTTGTTCGCTTTCAATCGTGGCGTTCGACCAGTAAGGATCATGAACGGAGAGAATTTCGTATTCATTTGTATCCCACAGCGGTACCCAAACAAAACCTTGGCCAACTACTGATCCCAACAATCCATGTTGGCAGGAGTAGCAGCAAGCACAATTATACCATGCTTGATGGTCTTGATCATGCGCTCAGCCATCCCATTGCACTGAGGCCATTCGGGCGCAGTGCGTTGGTGTTGAATAGCATAATCCCTACACATCACGTCGAACTCTGCAGCCCACTCCCCCCCATTGTCAGTTAACATGAATTTGGGAACTCCATACCTACAGATTATCTCATCCTCCAAAAACCTGGTTGCCGTCTCCATTCCATGGTCAGCAACCGCCTTTACTTCGCACCACTTCGAATAATGGTCGATGGCCACCAGAATATACTTGTTGCCCGACTTAGTCTCAGGCAATGGCCTTGTAGTGTCTAGTGCAATTCGATGGAATAAATCACAAACATGAATGCTTTTTAGTTGTTCATCTCCAGATTGGATGTTGCTTAAACTCTTCACCAATTAGCACTGTTGGCATCCTCTGACCACCGCCTTAACATCTTCAATTCAATTGTGCCAGAAGTACCTTCGTCGAATTTCTGCCAATGTTCGTTGTTCCCCAAAGTGCCCCAGATCTTCATGCATTCGTCTCACCAGAGACACCCTCTCCTCAGGTTTAGGCACAAGTAACGTTTTGAAGAAAAGTTTATGCTCCTTCCAGCAATAGTTACTTGCCCTCTTCCTGATCCTCTTGTTCTCTTCAAAATCAACTGCATCAGGTAGTACACCTTCCCTTAACAACGTCAAACAGTTTGCATCCTCCCATATGTCAACGCAACTCAACTTTACTCCGTGATCTTCCTCATCATCAGATTTGGTAGGACTCATTTCATGGTCCCCAAACTCAGACATCTCCTGGGCTGCCAAAGCCAAGTCTAATTGTTGTTGCTTGTTAAGGTACTGAGGTCTTCTTCTCTTCATCATTCGCGCTTCCTCGTGCTGCACAGGTTCATCACCCGTTAACACCAGCTCCTCACTTGGAATAAGCTCCTCATATAGGTCTTCTGCTGCTGCGACATCAAGCATGTACAGCTGATGGTTGCCAACACATGTCCAATGGTTGCTACCAGAGCAAGATGCATCATGCTGTCTACCCTTCCTCCCGACACTCATCCATTTTGTGTCTTCTTCTGTCTTGACACAAAGAAGCCCTTCTTCTTTCCTAGGTACATCAGCTGGAGTATTAGCAATGTCCTGGATTTCTTCACCAAAATCATCGTCATCTGCAGTTGACCCAACCGGGTTCCTGCTCAAGGCATCCACATTTATGTGCCTGAGTCCTGGTCGGTGTACTATTTTGAAACTAAAGTCTTGCAGCATGCCGACCCATTTGCCTCTCCTACCATGTGCATCAGATACAATCGCTAACCACTATAGTGGTTTGTGATCTGTGCATAGGATGAAATGCTTCATGTGCAAGTACTGTCTAAAATGCATCACACCCCAGATCAGAGCGTAGCATTCTCCTTCCATTGGATGGAATCTCCTCTGAGCCTCAGTCAGGCTCTTGCTAGCATATGTTATGACTCTTTCGAATTTCCCTTCCTTTTGTGACAGAATGGCTCCAACACCCTTGGGCGACCAGTCCACGTCCAGCCAGAAGGTTTGGTTGAAATCTGGTCGTGTGAGTACAGGCGCATCCGCCAGTGCTGCCTTCAACGCCTGGTATGCATGTTCACAGCCCATATCCCATACAAATGCAACGTCCTTCTTTGTTAATTCAAACAAAGGGCCTGCCAAGTTCGAGTAGCCTCTAACATACTTTCGGTAGTAACCTATCAAACCTAAGAATGATCTGATGCTTGGGACATTCTTCGGTGTTGGGAAATGCAACACCGCTTCTACTTTTCCAGGATCGGGTCGGATACCTTCCTTGCTCACCACGTGACCCAGAAAGGTGATAGTCTTAGCAGCAAAGCAACACTTGCTTGGGTTGAGTTTTAAATTCACTTCCCTGAGTTTGCAGAG
>Ga0116227_10000472_pt1 | contig 78089 bp, 61 predicted proteins | sample S1TSphgellanicum_FD_89693 | JGI IMG/M metagenome (GOLD analysis project Ga0116227, IMG submission 89693) | Host-associated microbial communities from peat moss isolated from Minnesota, USA - S1T2_Fb - Sphagnum magellanicum MG | ecosystem: Host-associated > Plants > Peat moss > Unclassified...
CCCCCCCCAATTACATGTTTTTACATAGACACCTACAATCAAATAAATGTAATTGTTTCACAACATAAAATAAATTTATATCATTTTACACTTACACAAGTACATGTCCCATGTTCAACATTTACACCTACACGAATCATAAATAAATTTCATTATATGGCATTTACACTTACACATAATTTAAGTCCTAAACCATACACATGCACAAAATTAATTACAACCTAAACCCCCAAAAAAATATTTAGACTTAATGTTGGAAATTACCCCTATGAAATCAAGTGGATTTACAATATATAAAAAAATTGAACAATAGCATTGTCCCCTCTTGCCATTAATTGAACCAATTATAACCATTAGGATTAATTACATAAGCATGGGAAGGTTATAGCCTTTCACCCCAAGGATCATGATTTGTAGTATTCACAAGTGTGGGAATGATCAATCCATGGGTTGCACACCCCATTGGATTGATGAGCAAGCCACAAACTTTCCCACATTCCTTACCCTATGACTACTTATGAACATCATTCCAACAACAAGAATGAAACACAAACATGACCCCAAACAACACAAGCGGAAATGAATAATGCATGCAATACAAACTTTCCACTTTTGCAAGTTTTAGGAAACATACAACATTCACAAAAATGGAAATGAAAAATGTTGGTAGCACAACACTCCATGATGTTAGTGGTGTGACACTAACATCATGTAATACCACTTTTGGGTTACAAGTATTAGTGTTTACTAGCATAAACACCAAGTTGCTAAAAATTTGATGAAAATTAATTTCTTGTAAGTCACCTTCCACACACCATAAAAACACTATAGAATTTTGTTTTTCTGAATGTGCAAAAAAATTCATGTATGTAAGCCTTCTTTCCAAAAACCTGATGGTGCAAACAACATCTAATTCTCACCTCATAAGTAGGAAATATGAATTTCTAAAAAAAAATCCCCAAAAAATGTTTATATTCCCTCACATCACTTCACATCATGTTGTGAAATGACACAACTTAACATGACATGTTAGATTATGGGCACCAAAATGTTTGAAGTCCCCTTTTTTTTCTTTTAAAAGAATTTCATGCTTGGTCAATAAACCACTATTGGACTACCAATCAAATGAAAAAGGGAATGGATGAAAAAATTACAATTCAAATTATGAATGAAAAGTCACTTAGATGGATGAAAAATTCTAGATTTTTTTTTTTTGAAAAATTGAAAATAATGTGTTAATTCAAACCTAAATATTTGACAAATGTTAGGTTTGATTGAGCCGGAACCTAACCTCCTCCAAAAGTTAAGGCTTGAAAAACCAATTTAAAAACTTTTTAATTAAAAATTCAGTTTGGGGTAGGTTTAGATTGGATCCCCTTTTCTAAGGCCCTCATCTTCATGCTCCTCATGCTATTTGGGGTTTAACTTGCATCCTAAACCAAAGAGGTTTAAGCAAACTTAAGCTTGGCCGACCATGGCATTACCAAGCCCATGCTCACAACAAGATGAAGTCCTAAACCATCTTTATCTCTCTATTTTGCACACAAAGAGAAATATGGAAGGACCTTTTTTGACAATGAAAACGGTAGGGCCCTCCTACTCCTTCATTTGTCCTCTTTTGACCTTATTCACACCTGGAGTTCAAATCCCAAAGGAATGTGACAAACTAACAATAAAAAATCACCAACTTCATTGGGTGAATTTTAGTTCAAAAAACACCTCACCCCCCTCCCCCCCAAACTACAAATCCTTTTAGCTACAAATTTCTCAAATGCTCACACCAAAATGGAACAAACAACAAATCCATGGTGGTAGTAGCTACACAAAAAATTCCGTGCAAACCATGAACAACCTTAGTGTTCAAAAAGACAACAACAAATCAAATTGTGGCACTATTCAACTAGATCCAATTTCTTGAACTCAAAATACAATTTATATGCACACATAGGAATCCAAGCATAAGCAAAACCCTTGTGAACACAAACTTTTATAAAAATTTGGAAAACAAATGCAACACGTCACAATAGAATGGTGTGATCTCAAATCGAAAAAAATTGGATTGAATCACTCCGCTCAAGGATTTATATTTCACCCAAAAATTCAAATAAATTCATGTTCACACTACAATTAGTTCTAAGTTAAGTTACCCTAGTTTACCTTTTGTAACTAGGATGCAATTGCCTAAAACCCAATAATTTTTTTGATAGTTACCAAGATGAATACTAATTTATATACCAAGGTTCTAGCCTAATTCCCACCCAACATTTGTTTGAACCCTTTAACACTTGGCCATTTTTAAAGACTTTCCAAGATTACGATTGGTCAAATTGAAAATCTTGTAAATGTTTTCATTAATTCATCAAATGGATAAATTAGCCTATCATATACAATGTTTTGTTTTTCAATTTTGTGATTGTTTGCTCAAGTGGTGATAGTCCATAGGCATATTTAGCCAAATTTGGCAATATTCAAACTATGAAGGGGCAAAATCTTAAGCATCCTTTTATCTTGTAGGTAATTATGGCAAAGTTGGTTTTTTTGGGAGGTTTTTTGGGTGAATTTTTCACAAAAAAAAGGGGGAATTGGCCCCAAGTTACTAACAAATGCTAGCACATTGAGGTTAGGCTATTAATAAATGCTGGAACATTGGCCGTGGGGCCCCAAATTGGATGGTAATCCTTTTTTGAGAGCCTTGGGGCCAATACAAGGCCATTAAGTTCAGCATTTATTGGTAACTTCGGGCAGATTGAAAAGTTTTTTTTTCTCTTTCAGCCTTGACTCCTAGTGTAAAGCCCTTGCCAAGGCTGATTTCAACTTTTGCACCAATAGGAATGCTAGATTTGGGTTGAACATTGGCCCTAACTCCTAGTGTAAAAGCGGGCCTTAGGGTCTCTTGATAAAACCTTGATGAGTGATGAGCACAATGAAAATTGTATGCAACTCTTCATATGTACATTTTATACCTACTTGGGAAAAAAAAAACGGTGGATTGCAAAGGAGGAGTACAACTTCAAACCCAAAGTAGGTGTAGTTCATAAACACTATGACCTCCTAAGGACCCTTAGGTTTTTATGGTGAGCATTGCCCCTCGACACCAATGGTTTTTTAGGTGCTCCTCTTTAATGGCCAATAGATCTCCACAATGTGCATTTTTAGTGTAAATCTGATTTTCTTGACATCACATATAGTTGTAGTATTTGCAAGGGTGGAAAATTTGTTTCCTTTGTGGAGAAATATTAATTTCTATTATAGTATTAACAATTCTCTTTTTCATAAAGAGAAAAAACTTTAAAAAGCCACCAGAATTATAGATTTTAGATTGATGAGAAGTTGTATGAAGTTCCCTAAATTTGCTCTTTCATTTCTTTCTTTTTCTTTTACTTGTGTGTTTGAGTGTTAAAATATATGTCATATTGTTTGTATGTTTCACCAAGCCCTTTGGTTCCAAAACATATGAATTCTAGAAATTTTCACAATCTAGTGTGCTTCTTTCAATGCCAATCTTTGGCATTGTAGGTTAATAATGATATAATTTTATTTTGATTTTTTGAAGCACAACACTAGACCCAACTAACCCATTGGCACCCAAGTGAAGCTCATTGGTAGAGGGGTGGCAAGAATTTCAGTTGCACATCATTGGGTTTGAAAACCCGAGACTTTTTTTGAGGTCTTAGGGTCCCAGAATGTGCTATGTATGGAATACAAAAAGAGCCACACATGACTTGATTCTAGGACTAGCCCAAAATGGTCAACCCTAGGGCAAGATGCTAAAAACTATTTTAATTCTAAACCAAGATGTTCAAAATGATGTCAACTCTAAGCCAACATGCTAAATTTTTTTTAACCCTAGGCCAAAATGCTCAAGTCAAAACATGCTTTGGCTTGGGTTTAAACTTTATGGTTCAGGGTCTAACACTAGGCCAAAACACATCGATTTTTATGTCATGTTTTTGTTTCAATGGCCTAGGGTGAAATCACATTAAGCCCAAGGACATTTGGCTTACAATGTTTGTAAGACATTTATTGTAAAATCTTCATAAGATTTTGGGCCTATTGTCTAGGATTTTTAGCTTAGGATGCTCGTAACACTTTTGGCTTAAGGTGTTCATGGGACTTTTGGCTAAGTGTCTTTACAAGACATTTGGCTTAGCATGCTCATTGGCCTTTTGGTTAATGTTTTTACAAGACATTTTAACTTAAGGTATTTGTGGGACCTTTTCAATGGCCTAGGATACTTGGCTCAAGGCATTTGTGTCGCAACCCTAGCCTTGGGCTCATGACCAAAGCAAGGGCTTGCAAGAATGTGGGCCAAGAGGGAAGCCTGGGAGTCACATTTCATGCTCCCGAGAGTGTAGGACAATGTGAGGGAATGGACTTTCACACTCCCAAATGAACTCCCACTTTGGGAGTTGGAGTCCCGATGGATTTTTGAATTTTCAAAGAACAATTTTAGGGGTCAAAATCTATTAGATTGAAGAGTTATTTATATCATGGGAAAGCTCTTAGAACGTAAATATCTAAAATGAGCTCATAGGACCCATTTGGACACTTAAAACATAAGTTATGCCCAAAAGAAAGGCCGGGAGTCAAAATTTATAATTTGACTCTTGATCACTAAAAGTTAGGAATCACCTTGATTTCCTTGTGTGAAGGCAGCGAGCCACATACTGTTGAAAAGCTCTCGACGAGGGCTACAACTTTGCTTAAGATCTCATCTCAATCAGAGGTCTACACGCAAAGTTATGGGCCCCCAAAGTTGCGGGAGTTCCAATTGTGGGAATTTCAGGACTCCCACTTGGGACAAAATGACATTTGGGTGCTGGTCCCGTGGCCAGGCATAGAACGTACTATAAGGAGGAAGGTGATGGTTTCCCCCAAGTCCGGGCCGTGAGGTGTCTTATGAATCCGTGTTGGCCCGTGATTCGTCCATGCACCAAAGTGTTCCAACTACGCACTAACCAACTTGTTGTTTGGTTTGTGCAAATCCATGTGAGTAATTGAATTGCTTGTCAATCTTTCTAGTTCCATTCTGGAGCTCCAGCACGGCCCTCTACCCCCGAAGTGCTTCGAGCCAGGGAGCACACCCCAACTCCTTCTCCTTCTGTTGTCTTCACCTTCGAATTCACAGTTGAATCCCTCGAGGAGAGTGGGGGTGCGTCAATTTGGATATATCTTTTGCTAATGGCTTAGGGTGTTTGTGTGAACTTTTCAGTAATGTCATTTCGACATTTGGGTTAGGGATTAAGAATTTTGGCTTCAAGCCTAAGACATTTGGCTTAGAGCTTGTGACTTTAAACATAAAAGCCTAGGACATTTGATTTAGGACCTAAGACTTTTGATTCAAGACTTAAAACTTCTCATTTAAAAGCATAAAACATTTGGCTTAAGATCCTATTGTATCCAAAAATACCTATACAACCTCAAAAGAAAATTAGATCTTTTACAGTAAATAGTGATATTGATTGACCCTAGGGTTTAGGTTTAATCAATATCACTACTAGGCCTAAGTCAAATGTAAGGTATTTGTGGGACCTTTTCAATGGCCTACGATAGTTGGTTCAAGTTGTTTGGATATATTTTTCACGAATGGCCTAGGATAGTTGGTTTATGGTGTTTGTATGACATTATTGTCACCATTGTACAATGACCTTGTTTGCAAAACAAGGATAGATAAGTGATTTCATTAATTGTAAATCATAGAGTTAAAGTCTATGAATTCAAGGATTCAACATTTTTTTTAAATTTATATTGTTTGTTATACAAATAATGGTATGAGATGAAAATGCAAGTCCGTGTTAGGATCAAGTTGCAGTTGTCTACAACTGAACAAGAATGCTCTAGTTATGGAGGACATTAGGGAACCATCAACCTCCACATTTTGTTGGATTGCTTGACAATGTTTTATGTTTGACTACTCACATTGCCCCAACAACATCTTCAACTTCAAAGGCTTTGGAAATGGTTTTTTAAGAGCTAAAACAAGGGCTTTGGAAAAAAGACTTTGGAATGTTAAGGTAAAAGTTAATGACAACACGTGTCCTCATATCCTAGGGCTTCATGTCTTGGGGTTTCATGTCCTTTTCCTTCATGTCAAGTAAAACATGTCTTCATATCCTTAGGCACTCTTGTCTTAGGCCCTTAGGACAAGGAAATTTTACAAGGCTATGTGTAAATGTCATTAAGCTCACAAGTCCTAAGCTCTCAATCTTTTTAGTGATAAGCCCTAACGTCTTTGGATTGTACAAGCATCAAGTTCTAGGCTTTGAAACCCTTATGTTGTAGGCCATCAAACTTTAAGGTCTTAATCCTTTTTAAAAAATATTGTCCTAAGATGTCGAGTCTTGGGGTATGCAAGGTGTTATCCCTCGGTCTAGGTCTTTGCTTTGGTGGAAAATTTGTATATCTTGAGGTTCAACCCCAAGACACATGCATTAATCTAAGACAAATGAGACCAATATGGTTTTTTTTGTATTTCATATCTGTGCAAAATTAGGCTTCACCCTTGGGCCATGGTGTGTATCAATACAACTTTAACATTACTATTATTATCATTCAAGAATATTTTATATGAACATCTTGTTACAAAATCTTTTAATTCTCAAATATCTTCATGAGCAAACGCTTTTTTAGGTTATTGATAATTTCATAATTGAAGATCAATCTAACCATAACCTATGATTTACTTGGTCAAAGCTTGTCACATATTAGATTCTTTGAAGTCCAATTTTTCAATGGGTTGGTCCAATAAAACCCATTAATTTTTTAATTGGACCAACCCATTATATATCATTTAAATTTAAAAAATAGTTGAATTTTAAATAATCCAACATTAAAATTTTATCACCTATATCATCCATTATAAACTCAAAAATTTTGGGTGTAACAACACCTTTTCAATCCCTTATGTTTTTGTTGAAAAGACTTCATATGCTTAAATCTTTAAATTGCCATCTAGGCTTTTTTTTTTCATTTTATGTAGGTAAGGTGCATAGATTCAATGTGTGCATAATGGAATGCCCATGTGGTTTTTTTCTTCTAAGGAAGGTGGATCTAGTTGGTTACACATAGAATATTTGTGTCTAGATGTGACTACGCTAATTAGAATATGTTTATAACTTGCCAATGAGAACTTGCAAAGCGGTGTATGTTCATATGACTATATTTTCTTTCAAGCTTTGAGTTTATGAGACTATGTAAGATTTTGCACATTGTGGCACAATGGCAACAAATACTTCAACATGGGAAGTTTTTTGTGACAATTAAAATTTGTGAAGAAGAATCATTTTTGGAACTACCAACACATGTTCCAAAACTCCAAGAACTATACAAGCTTCAAAAAATTTGAATGGGATTTTGTAAAATTTAGGGACAAGTGGCACAAATAAAATATTTCAATAGCAAAAATTTTAGTATAAATAATATTTTTCCTCAAATCATTTGTTGTAGTTATTACCCAACCCCATCCATGCAACACAAAATTAATTATAATATCCATGCATCAATGCTTATGATTGTTGACACAAAACTCTTTTATGTATGGCGCATGTTTGATCCTACATATTTGATTAAAAACCTCTTGTGCCATAAATAAAACTAGCAAAACACCAATTCCAAATGCATATGTACAAACATAATGTACCCATAACATTTTTTTGCTACTTGTACAACAACAAGGTGAACATGTTAGAGTCACTAACAAGTTGTTAACCCATAAAATTCGAATTGCCATTAATTTTCTAGTATTCAAAATTTTGTAATGTGTTATATACTACAAACACGAAACATATGTATGAAAGGTATTTTAAAATAAGTTAATTATTTACAAAATTCCCAAGGGAACATAAGATGAAAAATATGTTTATGACATGAAGTTGTGATTCAATTCCTTTTGCAACACTTGAAGTTGCAACACCCATGATCAAATTTAGTAGCTACATAGTGAGAATGAACGAGGTGATGCCCATCCATTTGAAGAAACTTAATTGGATGTAGAATGTTTTATGCACTTGAAAAAGGTCTTTGCTACAAATTGTCTTTTAGTTTCACACTGAACAATTTGTGAATCATTAGATGCAATATTGAATAAACATTAGGTATAACATTAGTATAATCTTGAGTTCTATAGTCTAACATACATAGTTTAGCATACACATCCCTATTGGGAAATAATTAATACATTACCCTAATACCTACATATCAAACAAATCTCAAACAAGATATTCGTGTCTTCTTTATATCAAGAACTTTCCAAACTATGGTATATTGTGACATGAAAATATGGTTAGATAGATTTCAAATCACTTTAGTAGTTAGAATGAAGTAATAAAAATGATTCCAATAACTTTCCTATAAAACTTTATATCAAACAACTAATAACAATAAAAATGTCTATGTAGGCATTTATAGGTTAATCAAATACTTGCAGATAACATTTTGCATTCAAGTCCATGAATGTGCATCTCCACACATTCTAAAGAAAAACCAAGTGGACAATTAATTGTCTATTTGCATGACCTTGGAGACTTTTGCCAAGTTGTGGAAATTAACCACAAAACAAATTTCCTATCTAATTTGGCATAAATGTATTTGGTCCCCCAAAAACTTCAATCATTTTGAATAGCCCTTTTTCATGGACATGTAACAATACAAATGTTTTGTGACATAGTTAAAAATCATTCCTTCTTTCAACATTTGTTTCCAACACCCCACCAAAACCTTTTCAAAATACAAAATTCATGAATTTTTCTTTTGTCAAAGTATTCTACCTTCCAATGTATTTGTGTCATCCCTCTTCAACTAGGATGAAAAGCCAATTGATGAAAAGTCACAAATAGGAGTTATAAAGATTAAGGTTAATAATTAATGTGATCATTTCCATATTATTTGCTTGCATTATTGATTGGACTAATTAAAATTTTTGATCATTTTAACATTAAGATTACATTACTATGAGGAGGATAAATCAATAATACAAGGCCAATTTTAAAATCATCATTGTTCACAAGTAAAGGATTATAATCAAAAGGTAAATCCAACATTGCTATTAAAAAATATTGAAATGTTCACAATTAAACCACAACTAATCTTGCCAAGAATACCAATTTGCAATGACTCTCATCAACAAGAACTTTGAAAACTAGAGTTATGATTGTAGGAGTTTAAGGCAAATGGTAGTCACAAAATTGACAACATTTCTTGAATGTCCAAGCTATCACCCTACTAGAAAAAAAGGTTGCAATTCAACCTTGTTAGATAACACCTATGTCAACTCCAAATGCATATGTGACCATTCATCATTCTCACAAAACAAGAAACACAACTAACTTCTATGAACATTTGTAAAGCAACAACCTCAGAAGAAGAATCCGAAGCCTATTAATTTAGTACAAGCAACAAACACATATTGACAACCAATCATATATGTAATTTCAATGAGGTGACACTTGGGGATAAACACATACAATATTGTAGTCACAAATGCAACAATTTCAATACTCATAAAGCTTTATCTTAGGATGCACATATATGCATGTGCACACATAAGTATTTTCCAACCAATAGACAAGTTGTAAGTTATGACATAACTAATCATAAATTAGGACAATGATTAGTGTTTGACACAAAATGATAGAAACATATTGTGGTGAACCAAATTCGAGATGATGGGCTTGAGATTTACAATAAACTAAAACTTCATTTATCAAATGTAAAAATTTGTAGCTTTTGCAACAATGGCACCATCCACAATCCAAATAACACACATGCATCAACAAGCCACTAAACAATAATGACACATCCCAATTTTCAAAGCAAGAGAAAAAGATTAGGCTCAAATATATATCTATATTATAAGCATCATCAAAACCCAAAATATAAACAATAATATCCAAATTTGTTGCAAGCAAGAAAAAAGACCTTGACGTAGAATTCTTTTATGGGAATTCAATGAAAACATATAATATTCTAGAGGCACAAGAATAAAAATAATTGTGTATACTTCAACAACAATACATGCCATTGCCTTGGGCCTATTGAAGTAAATCTAACACCCTTGAAAATGTGAATTCAAAATGAAATAACTTGATGGGGAGTTTAACCCCATTCCCAAAAGGATGTTGCCAATTGCAACTAAAATTCTACTTGCACACCAACCCATTAGACATCACACTAAACCTTAAAGTCAAATGTAAATGTTGCATTTAAAGTTTGAATTTTGTAAACAAGATGGGCAACATTAAAAACCAATAAAATGTGATACACATTTATAAGAGCAAAGTGCATAACAAACACATAATGAAAACCCAACATTTTAATTAATGTGAATATTGTGATACAATATTAATGTGGAACCAAACCAATTAGATTCCCACTAACAATAATTATATTGCATCAAATCAAAAACCTCACCAAAACCTAGTCACACATCCCATAACAAGTCCAATTGTCATTCCATTACAAATTGTTGTGTAGAAGGGATATGATTATAGTGAACAAAAGGTTTGCCCATACATCTTGACAACAAGGTCAATGTGAGTGGTTAATTTGTTTCAAAGCTTGTTTTTTATGAAAACAAGGTTGGAGAATTTCTACTCATCCTTCACACTACCATGAACCATAACCATGCATATGTTCACAAGCTTAAACCAATTGGAAAGATGATGGTTGAGAATGACATTTGATCCAAGCTTCTCCCACAATTTTGTGGTTGGGTTTGATTCATGGGAGGCGCGATAGCAATTTGATGAAGGTTATGCATTCATTTTCAATAAGGCTAATTGCTAATTGAAAAGGATAGGGTTCAGTAAATGGCCCCAAAAATGCTCTAGAAGTACCCATGGCCTTTTGGTGCCCAAATTGTGCTTGAATAATGGCTAGATGCCTTAGGAATGTGGTTTCAACCTCTACTAAATCCAACCAATATTGGGGCTAGATTATCCAAGTGGTAATGAACAGTTTTTGAAATTGGAAAATGTTTTTCAATTCAACTACTAAACCTATTGCCTCATCATAACATTGTTTCTTCATAGAATTAATGGCATGAACACAAGCCTCCTTATTTATTAGAATCATAATCCCAATGCAAATTTATTTGCATTTCAAATTTATTGCTCCAAAGATTAAGGGGTAGTTACTCTTTGTACATTTTATGGAATGTATGTGAAATTAAGGGGTTTTTGGGGTATGTTATGAAGTTTAATAGCATTTTAAAAAAAATTTGAATAAAAAATATTATAGTTATATTTTTATAATAAAAATCTAATCATCCTATTTACATTTATTAGATAATAAAATTTACATTTTTTCCATTTTGTTGCACCTTATAATATTTTGCATGCCATTTGGAATGGAAGTAACTTCCCATGTTCCACAAACTAGAAAATTAATTGTGAATCAAAATGTGATCTTTTAGTGAAAAGCTCATAAATGAAAATATCAACCTTCAGTGTAGATGAAATAGAAGAAGTTGATCAATGAATATCAAACAAATGTTGCAATTCTCGTTAGTAGTTAAGGACATTCGTTAGTAATGGGAGTTGAACATTTTTATAGAGGCTTGACTAGGAGCTAGAAGTGATAGCACAATGCAATTATGCATGCATTTGAATGTCATGGTGTAACAAGACAAAACTTTGATGACATCGAGCTTGCACTACTTGACATAATCTTGGAACATGCAAAAGGGTTAGACCAATCCTAAACATGGGGTAGTGTTACTTATTGAAAACTCACCACACAAGGAAGATTTCAAAAACTTACAAATTTGCAAAATGTAACACCAAGGTCAATATGACTCAAAGGATTTAAAAATCTATTAGTTCAAAATGGGTTTTAAAAATCAATTATGTATATGGGGAAATAGATAGGTATAAAGAAAGACTAGTGGCTAAAGGGTTTTCTTGAACTCATGGCATTGATTTCAATGAAACATTTGTGCTTGTGATGAAATTTGTTTCTATTCATACACTCTTGTCACTTGGAGTAGCACTTGACTTTGAAATACACCAAATGGGCATCAAATATGCCTTTTTGAATGGGGATTTGGACAAAAACATTTACATGACACAACTTGATGGCTTTGAAGTTGTTGACCATAAAGATTTCGTTCTCAAATTAAAAAAAATCCATTTATACAAACTTAAGCAAGCATAATGGGTTTGGAATGTGACTTAGATTGATGGTTTCCTCATTTGAAGGCGTGGTTTCCACAAATGTGAATTAAATGATAACATTTATGTTTTGAAGAAAAAAAAGGTGCACATACATATTCTTGACCTTATGCACTAATGACTTACTCAACATTAGCAAGGATTTGTGGGGAGTAAATAAAGTGAATGATCTTTTGTCATGTGAATTTGTGGTGAAAGACCTCAAAGAAGTAGAATATTGTTTGGGCATTGAAATAAAGATGGTGGACTGATTGGTGAAGAACATATGATCGGGGCAACCAAAATACATTCATGAAATGCTACTTTAATTTGGTATGAACAATTGCAAATTAGTTTACACATGATTTGATACATGAATGTCAAGTTTTTTACAAATATAAAAAACCATGACATAAGAGGAACAAAAATGATGGATACATTCTTTTTGAAAAGCTATTGGTAGATTCATGTAGATGACAATTATTATGAGATTAGATTTGGCCATGATGGTTAAAAGAGCAGTAAACTAGTTTGTGCATGGTAAGTTGTTAAGAAAAACCTATGTTATTTCTAGTGTTGTGTAAGTATATATATACCCTTACTTGCACGCGCGCGCACACACACACACACACACACACACACAATATTTTTGTGCAAGTAAGGGTATATTAAAATTTTAAAAAAATCATCATGCTAAGGTTTGGTTATACAAAAATTAATTGGTAAATGAATAGGGTCTAGGTATTGACCCTTTATCATATACCCTTTTTGGGGTAAAAATGGGTATGTGTTTATTTATTTAAAAGTAAAGAAAATTTTCCACATTTTGGATTTAAAACAAAATTCTTACATCAAATATAATATGAAAATGAAAAAATCAAAGTATTTCATTCATCCTTGATTAGGATAAACATGCCTATGATTGAACACTTAATGTATCAAAAGAAAATGGTGTTATGGTTGATAGTCAATTGAAGATAGATTTTTGAAATAATTTGTAATTAATTTTGGGGTGCTCTAATAGGCTTTTGAATAATCTAATTTTGTTAAGTAACAGGTAAATTTTGGGTTCCAAAATAGGGTGTTCTTCCATTTGAAATACATCCTTACCACATGTACCTACCATTCCTACCATGTGTACTTTGACCAAATGTTAATAACCCTCAATTTTATCCCATATGGTTTGTTCAAAATTTTCACCTTTTCATTTATATAGTTGGGCGAAAAATGAGACTCTTCATTCTTACAAGGAAACTTATATTTTGTGAAGCTCCCAATTTTTTTCTCTTGTGATGGGCCAATTAAATTTTTTAATTTTCAAAAAAAATAAAAAAAAGGGACTTGGGATGCACCCCACTTAATTAATAGAAATTGAAAATTTAAGGTTTAAGGCATATCTATAATAATTTGTTTTATTTAAATACCAAAAAAATTGGTATTGGGTATTTTTACATATATTTAAAGTTATGAATATGGTAATTTTTTTAAATTCACATATCCTTGGATATGTGCTTCATTTGAGTATGTTGATTTGAAAAAAATAGGTTAAGGTAAATAATATACCCCATCAATACATGATGAATATATCTAGACACAAGATATACCCACCCAACATTATTTACCTCCAATGAACTAAGGATCGAGTTGGTTTTGATACAAGCTCACAGTGAAATTAGTGTTTTAGGATATTTCAATTCATATTGAGGTGGAAATTTAGGTAGAAAAAAATCAATTACAAACTACATCTTTCTTTTGAACAATGGAGCAATAAGTTGGTCTTCATGCAAATTTTGAACTCCTAGTTGACAATTTTAGTTGGAAAATGTGAATTAATTTTTGATAATTATGTTTCAAGGACTTTTCAATGATATATTGGGGGCCCAATTCAAACCATATTTATTACATGCACTTTTGTTCGAAAAATTCAGAACTCAACAAAATTAGAACTCCTAAAATGGAAAAACCATTTGGGAACGTTAGTATAATTCTCTCACACTCATGAAAATGTGTTTAAGTCCTTGGACACTCTTATTTCACTCCCCCTCCCATGCTTTAACCTTGGTTTTGAACCCTAGGCTATGGTTGTGACAAGATTAATGGTTGTGTCTCCAAACAATTAGAAAGGCCATGGGGCTTCATAGTTTTCTTAATAAACTTGGGTTCAATCATGATGACACTATCATATTTCTAGACAACCAAGGGTGTTTGTCACTCATCAAACATTTAATTCATTACTCGAGGACCAACCACGTAAACATTCAACACATGTTCTAGAAATGGTGCATGCAAACATAGTTTGATTTGAGTATATCTCAATCATAAAAATGGTTGCAAAAATGTTGACCAAGGCCATTCCCAAGGAGAAGCACACTCTTGATGTATGTAAATGACAAGCCTCCATACATTTAATAAAATTGATCATGTAGTGGGAGTGTTAGAAAAGGCATATCAATGGTGAATCAATTATTAGAGTGGTGATGGTGATTAAACTTGCAATTAATCCACAATGGTGGTGATGAACATAATCTCTCATGTTGTTTTTAGAAATAACCTAATTAGGATTTTGCTTTTTAAATTGCTCCACCATGCAATGTGTAAATAAGCCTTAATAAAGTACCCTTGTAGTTTCTTTGTATTCTTGCATTCCAACTTTTTGCTCTTACATTTTTGCTATTATTTTCTATTTCTTTTCAATTGGATCTACAATCTTCATTGTGTTGGAAATTGTGCAAGCAGCACCATGGAGAGCATTGGTGAAAGCTCACAAACCTGGAAGTTCTTTGACCTGATTCTTTTGATGTTTTTTAGAACCCTGGTTAGGGGGTCAAAACCAGTGCCTAGCTTGTTATACTGGCTAGGCAACGACAGAGTTGTTTAGACTGGTGATGACAGAAGGGGTCCCCATGATGAGGGGGCTAGAAAGTGAGTTGTGTACATGAAAAACCCTCAAGCAACAAGAAGGCCATTGGTGTACTTGTTATGGAATTCTTCAGTAATTTGATCAAAATTGTCATCAAGTTCTTTTACATATATAGGAATAGGGCCCTGGCAGTTCTTAGGGTTCCATGCTATGGTTCTGGCAGTTCTTTGATCCTGATTTTGTCACCGAAAACAAAACAAACCAAAGCTAACTATTTTTTAATCCTGAAATAATTAAAAACTCCAAGCAACGGTTATTAACAAAATCAAATTCCCACCCAACATTGGTTTGAAACCAACTAAGTAGATCCACAAAGCTCAATGACAGTTTTGGTTAATTTGTTAGTCAAAGTTATGGAACATTGTATGGTTGGAAACTTAGCTCCATTGATTAACCAACATACATATTGAAACATGCACATTGCATGCATACTCTTTCATATTTGTATGTGGTATTCATATTTAGAACACCATGGATCAAATGGTTTGCAGTTGGATAATTCAATACATATATTGAGCCCGGGGGGATAGTAACAACTAAACTGATTAAACATGATGAGAGACCTAAGAGAGACATAAGATGCTTTGCTCACCTTGCACATATTTTGCTCATTTTAGCTGACTTTAGAGCAGGTCCACCCACATGCTGTCATAGTTTTTCCACATTTTAATTCTTACAGTTTCGATTTTGACATGTTTTTTCAAATCTAAGAATCTTTGTCCTTGATTCAAAAATTGAGTCCAATTTCATGTAGACATTAGGCACTCCCCAAGACTGGGTATTGTATTGACACAAAAATTTTGCAACAAATTAAAAATTGAGGATTGCATAGATATAGAGTTTTATAACTAATTACAATTAATTAATTACTCATAAAGTTCAACTTACTTGTCAAAAGGTTTCAACTTGATTGTTTAAAGCATTTGAATTTATGTTTGAAATCATTTTTTTCAAATCTCTGATTTTGATTCCAGACTTTGCAAAAAGTTAGTTTCATAATTCAATTCTTGTGTTAGTTCCACCAAAAGGATGTTGATTCACCCCCAATCCCAAGAACCCAAAACCCGAGTTTAACAGTTCAGAGTCCAAACTACGGAACCTGCCAACACTGATCCAAACTTTAAACCCATTTTCACATTGCTTGAAGGCTGTACTTTGAGCTCAAAGTACTTTGTGTCAATTGATGCTTATGGACTTTATGATGTTAACTCGCCTGCTGGGTACAATGGTTGAATAGAAACTGAGTGAAGAAGAAAACAGGAGTTTCCCAAGTATACCAGATCTGTTGAATTTTGTGCTGGCAGAGGATCCTTGTGCACATCCTTCAAAAAATGCTTCTGAAATCATCACATCTCAGTTGCACAGGTTTTCAAAACAAATTGTCTTGGGCTTCTAAGTAAAAGCCACGTACTGGTTTATTATTACAGGTTGTCGAATTCCCAATTTGAGAGGGAGTTTTTGGATCATTAGAGCAGGTCCACTGGCAGCAACAAAACGGGCTGTGAAGTGTGCGCTGGTGTACTAAATTGGGATCCAAACTAGATTGTTCAAATAGTGTGCAAAATGGGTTTGGAGTTTGGACCTGTATATTTGCACAAGATAAAGTGGTCTTCACAAGGCTAAGTATAAAATAATGGCTGAAGATGTGGTAACATTCAAGTAGCCTCTCACCTTATATGCATGTCCAACGATTCATGTTTATGGGTGGGGCTGTGAAAACAATCAACACTCTGCATTGCATGTGATGAACACTAGTAGAGGTGCAAATAAGCGGTGTGACTGAACACATATACTCAAGTTCTGTGTAAAAGACCTTGAACTGGGCACTGAAATACATTGTTCCATCAAAACATGCCCAAGCGAGCATGAAACTTAATTGGGACACAAACTCATTCTTGTGCCAAAAAACAAGGTCAAACAAGTTTGCTCCCAAGTTGGACCCAAGCTCTCACTTTGTCAAGCACAAGCACAGGAGGTATTTTGGTAGAGTCTTGAGCTTATGTTTTGGCAACAAGCTATTGTCGTTGGTCGGCAAGGCCTCTTCTAGGTTTGGTGCTCTTTCAGGATTCTCTCCTCTCTCTTTGTTGGCCTTGCCTTCATAGGCAAGGATGTTGTGTTTAGATTCACGTTAGAGTATAGTAGCTTAAGGGATTTTGGCCCCTAGGTAATAATAGCTATATTTTTATATGGTGTATTTTTGAAAGATTATATTTGCGCTTGTGTTGAAACTTGAGATTAATTATAGAGTTATAATATCTTGAAGGATTTTGGTTTCTTTTAGAGGATTTTTTTTTTGGAAGATTATATTTTTGCATGGTGAAAATATTTGAGTTTCCATAATTCTTCTTCTTTTGCCTTAAGATACTTTTTAATGTAAATGGCAAGGCCACAGTGTGACACACCACACCCCCTTGTTTGATTTACTTTTTTGACACAACTGAAGAGGGGTTTAGGACCTAGGCTTGGGATTTGGATTTTGACAACAACCTTTTCCTCCCATTTGCTTTTTGGAATTGTCTCAAGTTTGGAGGTTGGTCCTCTCTTTGTGTTCCTCCATTTCCCTTTGGAATTGGTGCTTTTTCTTTGAATTAACTCATCTCAACTATTTCAGAGCACGGAGAGGCAGGCCAAAGACAGGGTGATTTTAAGGATAACTTTATCATGGTTCACCCATTGTACATAATTGACCATACCTGCCGATTTGGCAGGTTTTCAGGCAATCTTATTCATTGCCAGGAGTGGTTGGTTGAGAGACTTGAGACAGTCAATTCAGTCCATTTCCTACCTACCTTGGTTAGTTTATGACCTACCTATGGTCCTTTAGGCCCACATAACTTCTGCCAAATAAAACGGTTCGTTTTTAATTGCACTCTGTGTTGGGTCGTCTCTTTAACTCAGGCACCTGAAAATTCATTTTTTAATACTACAGATTCCACTCTTGAAAGAGCAAGTGTCATTCGTTTGTAATTCTAAAATTTTAAATATCATCAGTAAATTTTCGTTGGGGTGCAAAATTGGCTGAATTTCGTTTGTAAATGAAGGTCCAATAAGTATTAAGAGCATCTCCATCCCACACCTGCAAACACCCCTTTTCATTAAATCTTGCAGCACGATAGCATACATCCTGCTGCGCTCCTGTATTGATGTCCATTTTGCAGTGGCCATTTTAACCCCATTAAAACCTTTTTTCTACTATGGATTTGGACAGTGACCATTACTCGTCCAGATGTAAAGATATAAATGGTCTTTGACTGTTTAAAGGAACTTTTATGACCTTTGTGGGTGGGGACAGTGGTCATTAAACACTATTCTATTTTAACATAAAGGAGTTGTTTGCAGTTTTGGGGTGGAGATGTTCTAAGGAGTCAATAAAGTTATCTGCAAAGTCCGTCGATTAGGGGGCGAGTTTCGGCATAATTTGGGCATCAAATGCTTAACTGGAAATGAAAATTTTACAAAAACAAACTAACTGGGACCCAAACTAGTTTTTCCATCAATTTCGGTGGTAAACTGAGTTTTCATCTTGTCTTTCTTTTTTCCTGAGTGTCTCCACTGCTACTATATATATTTCCACTGATCCTACTTATACAAGTATTATAATTACCTTCGAACCTTGTGTGTTAAATGCTGAGTTTCAGCATTTCATACTGAGATTTAGTAAAATTTCATTACTTTGCAGACACCACTAAAAGAGGGTGACTTTGCGGATAACTCTATCAATGTAAATGTAAAAGACACTTCTAATGATGGATGACCATTAATTGAGTCAGAGTTGAAGTCAAGTTGAAGATCTCTTCAACAATGTACAAGGTGGACAATAGAAGCTCACCATCCATTGGAAGCTGGGGATGAACCCTAACAGAGTTGAAGTCACGAGTATCCTTGTGTAAAAAAATAGGTCTAACAGGAAGGTAGGAAAAATGGGTGTGTTCCTAGGTTAGTAGATGGGGTTAGTGTGTAGATGGTTAGTATATAAACAAGAGCTAGTGGGTTGTTAAATAAGTTGGTAGTCAAAATAGCAACTGAGCTAACCTTCATGGTGATAGTTCACCTTGGTTATTTTGGGTTACTGAGAAATGATGTAGAAGTGTAAGAAGAAGAGGCTGTTATTTGAGAAAAGATAAATTTCTGGACAAGAGGAAAACACCTCTGATGCCATTAATTGGTCTCATAATTGACCTGGCAACTACCTGCGGTTACACCCCCACTCAGCTTGCTTTAGAACAAGACAAATGCATGTACACTCTACTTTGGATGAAGTACACACTTCAACTAATGGTGAAAATAGGTTTACACTTTGGACATGTAAATTTGCATAAGATACAGTGATCTTGACAAGGCCCTATAAAAAATGACTACTTCTGATTGGCCCAAGTGGTAGCATTTAAATAGGCTCGCACTGTATACTATTCAATTTTTCATGTTTATAGATGAGAACTGATTAAAGCTCTATAGTGGTCGATGATGTGATAAAACCTTCTAGAGGTCAAAATTAGGGGTGTGGATGGACCTTCTCTTAAGGCAGCACCCGTTCTAGCCAGGGCTTTTTTTTCCCCCAATTTTTTGAGGTTGATGATCTGGTGATCATTCACAAATGAATCTCCAACAAAAGGTGTCCTTTTAGGCCAAGTGATTTCATTGAATTTTGAATGAATTCATTGATCCTAGTGTATAGGACCTAATGGGGATGCAGTGAATGCACTCACTTAATGAACTGGGATTAATGAACTGCACCCACATTTTGTAGTAATGGGACTTGGGCAAATTTGGCTATTGGTCAGAGAGGAAATTAGAACAAAATTAGAAATCATGCTATATTTTGCTGACATGTTGGAAATAAATGCTGACAAACACAAACTGTGCTATCTTAGCCTTCAGTTTGTTTTATCAGATGTCTCCCAAGAGTCCTCTTAGCTCTCAGAAGACAAGTGTGACAGTGTAACTGTTGCCATTTCTTGGTGTGAATTTAGGATTTTGGAGTTCACAATTGACAGATATATTGGAAGGTTTTGGCAGACAATTTAACAATGGGTCTCATAATTGCACCTGGCCTGTTTTTCTTCTTGTGTTGTTGGTCTGTTTTTTCCCCTTGCACTTTTGAAAAAAAACTCGACCACAGCAAATATGTTTGCTGTGCATTTATTGAGGTCCATTTCTGCATCTAAAACAGGTCAACTGAGCCAGGGAGATTCAATGCTGAATCTGCCAGCAAAGATGGGGACTTCAGAACAGCGAAAATTAGATGTCAAGCCCAAGACCTAATGTTGGGCCAAAACCATTTTGCTGAGCCAAACCGACATGTTTTGACTTTTTTTCATCCAATTTTAATTTGCAGATTCACCTACAGATCATGGGTGGAGTTGGTCTGAATGCATGCCACCAACACCCCCTATTTGGGCCTCTACAAGTTGTAGTTGGCCCTCTACAGAGTAAATTATGGGAATTATACTAGGGAGTGTTAGAGTATACACCCATACTTCCATTTCCTTCCATTAGCCTTGGTAAAAAATGGTGGGAAATAGTCTTAGGACTATAATTTTCATGCAGCCAATGAGAATACTCAACATGCACCCAAGAAAAACCAATTATTTTCATGTTTGAGGGAGGGGAGGGGAGGGGGAGGGGGGGGTGTTTACCCCTTACTTCTAATGTGTTCTCACTTTGTTCCCATTGAGTTTGCAAGTAAGGTTCCTCAAGATGTTCCTATAGCTCCACACTTTTATCCCATACTTTCATATATATATATATATAAACTGTAAAGGGGGGCCAAAAGAAGAAGCACCTCTCTTCTTCTATTTTGGGGAGTGGGTCAAAATACTAATTTTTTTACTTTTTTTCTTTGAATCTTAAAATATCGAAACAAAATTCCACAATGTAATATAGGTTTTCTATGACTTCATTTTTATTTTCATTCATTTTAAACCATGAAAATTCAATGTTCACCTATTGAAAACATTAAATATTTGATGTATTTATTACACCAAGAAATTGATGAAACCATATCAATTTGAAAGATAATATTTAAAGAAGATTAACCTATTATTCAATGTGATAAGACCTTTTAAATTCAAATATGTGTTGGTTTCATTTTGGAGGACAAAAACATTAATTTCCACATGTGATGATATGATAAGGCAATTTGTATGAAAGGAATTGTCAAGTTGGAGACCATATGATAGATTATGAAAAACCCCTGTTTATATTGATTATGATATCTTGCTACCAAAATTTAATGGAGTAACAATCATAAAATAATAATAAATGGGTCATGTTTACCATTTGTGTGAATGAGGAAAATTCACAATTTATTTTTGGGAATGGGTTCCACTTCATGTTTTTTGAATACAAAAGAGATAATGAATTTTTGTAATACTAAAAGTATGAGACATTCACCCATTATCAACTTGGGCTCCACATTGCTACATATTATTAGTGGTGATGAAATGATGTAAAAAGTGAAAAATCAAATTTCATTCGAATGAAAATATTGAATGACATTGCATGTAACTTGATGAAATATTATGGGACTTTATTGTTGTTCCTCTAAAACTAGTTATAAGGTAATCACTACCTAATGGCTTTCCTCCACCTCCAATTGGCAATAACATCAATAGGGAAATGTTGGGAACTTTATTTTGTTGTTAAGTTTTGGCAACTTCCAAGATGTTATGTCAAAGAAAAAGCTTACACAATCTTGGTGAATGGGTTATCACAACTATTGCAAATCCAACATTTAGCATTATAAAAAAAATCGTTATTACATGAAAGGGAACAAGACACTTTGTAGAGTCATCAATATTTTAAATAAGAATGAATTTTTTTCTTTCCATAAACTCTTTAAAAACCCAAGGAAGAGTTGTGTCATTCTATAATGTTTTCAAAACTTGTTATTTAGGATTGAATTAAAAAAAATTCTACAACAATCCTGACATCACAACTATGAAAGGATCCAATTTCAACTCCAACATAAGGATTTCACACAACAAAGAGAATCTTCTTTTTGAGGTCTTGCTTAACAATATTGTGCAATAATAAGCTTCATCAATGAAAATTGGACAAGTATCAACTTTATTTTTTATAGAAACTTACACTAGTGCAATTTTTTCCACTTGAATATTCCCATTGCACCTATGGTTTAAAATGTGCAAAAATGTGATTATTAAGACATTATCTTGGACAATATTGCTAGGTGGCATGATGTCATGATTTCTATGTTTGCCTATTGGTGACATGGTGTGGCACTTTTTACACATATCTACGTATGCTGAATTTGTAATTCTTCCATACCTAAAATAATGTCACAAAGAGCCTGGTTATATGTGTTTGCAAATGCAAATGTAAAAGAAAAAAAAACCATTTTCAAGTTTAACTCAATGTTTCACCTATAGCAAAAATAGTTAGAAGATTGTTTCATTCTCGTAGATCGATGATCTAAAATGTGTGTATTTCATGGAAGCTACCAAAGAAGCATGCTCTTGGAGTCGTCATTTACTTACCTATTAAAGTGGCCTATTTATGGCTCCAAAATGAAACACCTTAAAATTCATCTTCCATTAATGTGTCAAAACAACATAAGATCTTTGACTAGTTATACCCTCAACAAAATAATCAATTGGGATACTTAAAATGAAAAATGAAAAAAATTCTAACAAAGTTAATGAGTTCATTGATAATTAGGAGTTACAAAAGTAAACCTTAACCAAGCCTCAAACTTTAGATAAAATCCTTATGAAGGAAATATTTTCGAAGATTAAATACACTACAATAGAATATGATTTTTTGGTAGCAAACCATAGCTCATCACCCATATATGTAGTAATTTTTAAAGTTTCATCCATTACAATGTAATGTTTATTATGACACAAGTTGCACTTATATCATGGTTTGACATTAATTTGACACTAATGCATGTTATAAACAAACCCAATTTATTTTTAAAATTTTGGGTTTTTCTTTTAGTATTTAGTTTAACATCAGAATTGGGAGATTTTGTGTTTTTTTGAAAATAGGGGTGGATAATCAAACCTTTAGATCTGCCACATGAAAGCCCACCCATTTTTTATTGATTTTGTGTATATATATATTGGTAATAGGGGTCCAAGGTGACATCAAACAACATTGAGGTGAATTAGAATTTGAAGCCTTGGGCACATAAAATTATAAACAAGTTGTGATTGGAAATTATCCTTTTTTTGTACAAAAAAAACATACAAATGATTAGAAATTTGCCCCCTTGTGCACATTAAAAACATTGTTTAGTTTTGGGTTAGGCACTATAATAACAAACAATTCAATTAAAATATTTAAACACGTCTTTGGATACCATGGGCATAAGAACTAAGACAATTCATTAAGGAATTTCCCACCAAAATGACTTTGTAACAACAAAGCAAGGGCAAATTCTAGTAGAACTAGGTAGTCCTAGAATAAGAACAAATTTGGAGCTTATGAAAGATTAAAGCTTTGAAATTTCCCAAACATGTCATCTCTATTAAAAAGTTTAGATGAGGAGTTATAATTGTTTTAGAGATCCTAATCCTTGTTACTATTGTCTTGAAAAAGGGAGTAGAAGTAATCCCTACTACGAGTGGAATTAAGAAATGAATTAGAAGTAGACCCTATTACAAAAGATGTACAAGACATGGTCCTTGTAGTTGAGATCAATAAGGAAGTAGTAAAAGATACATTTGGGATCAAACATGAAGTAGAATCTAGAAGTAAAAGAAGTGCAAAATAGGGCAAAACTAAATGACATACCAAAAATTAGTGCATGAATACATAGTTAAATATCCAAAATATGCTTACTATTATTGGGTCCCACAATCATTGGTCCTACAAGTGCCACCAAGCTTTAGGAGTAACATGGGTCACAAATTTCCCTCCCTTCCACCACATTGCAACTTGAAATATATTCCCATTACTTGCAAATCAACAACTAATTTGAACTTATATTAAAAAGTCTTTGCTAATTTTTATGAGCAACTTGTTTCTTGTGAAAAAATGAACTATGCAATTGAACGATATTTAATTCTAACATCTTTTTTAAGTTCTTGGTCTTTGTACATGCAAAACTAGTTTGTACCACTTGTAGGAGCTAAATAGACACTCCCCAAGTGTTTAAAGGTTGGGAATGAAAGGAGTAGGTCTGAGATGAGTCCATTAATGTGAGAGGAGGCCTCGTAGCTCCTACCACAATGTAATAAAGGTGGACCATTAGCAAATTGTCTTATAACTTGTTTCAATGTGCTAAAATTGTGACAAAATGGGTTTTGGGTCAAGGCTATGAATAGCAAGTGAATCGATAGCCCTAATTTGGCACATAACAACACAAAAGAGTTGTTAGTCCCAACCTATCCCCACTATAATAAAATGGGGTGATTTGTAACTAGCCTTACAATTGGGTTTTTGAATTGCAATGAACATTTGCAATTCATTGCAACTCAACGTATTTCTACATGTGTAAATGTCATCTAACAAGTTGCATGAATTACCACAGATGTAACTCACCATATGTGAAATCATATACAAATTACATCGTATCATGTAATTTGTGCAATTCAATTCCAATTATGTAAGAACAATTATTATATAATTATAATGCAACTAATTTGTAATTACCATGGTGACGTCATGTTAACATAATTTTTCATCAATCCATCAAAATTTGACACCTGACACTATGGGGATTTTTGGGTGAAAATTATTATTTTTTGAAATATTGATCTCCACCATCCATTATTATTGTTTATTTATGATGGAATTGCATTGTGACACATGGCACAATTTGAAAGTTTCCACATGGCATATTAATTGAATTTAAATAAATAATTTAAGTTATTAAGTAGGTAAAACTAGGCAAGTAGGACATTCCTACATACCTAAATTATATACCTACTTACCTACACTACATAACTACTTGCTTACCTAAGTAGGTACATTAAAAAATAGGATCAACTATTTGCTTACCTAGGTAGGTAAGTAGGTAGGAAAGTAAAAAAGTAACCATGTAAATATTTTATTTTATTTTATGTTTTGTTTTTAAAATTAAGTTTTTTGATCTCATCCCATATTGACACATTTATTTTAATGTGAGCACACAATAATTTATATATATACAATTTGCGAAATAAGATTCAAGGACAAAACTTATGGGTCCAATATTTTAGTTACACATTAGTTGCAAATTGAGTTACAATTAGAAAAAGGTTTTCCCACATTTTGTATGTTAATTTTTTGTTTTGTAAATTGTGCAACGAAATAAATAATTACACAAAATAGTTATTTGAATTAATTATTCTAATTTAAATAAATAATTACTTAGTTATCAGATAATTAATGTATTAAATTTAAGTAAAATCTAAATAATTAATCATATGTATACCCAAAATTAATTATTTCGATTAATCATCTAAAATAATTATTTCAATTAATTATTTTAATTGTGATAACTAGTTAGTTAGTGAATTTAATAATTAGTTTTAGATATTTAATTCAGATAATTAATTATTTGAATTAAGTTACTAACTAATTATTTGAATTAATAAGTTCAATTCATCTAATTTTTTAGTTAATTATTTCAAATAATTAATTATCTGATTTCAATTCATTAGTCATTTATTATCTGAATTCTAATTTTTAATTAATTATCTTAATTAACAAAAAAATAATTATCTGACTAGACTGATTAATTTAGATTAATATTTAATTATGTACTAATTAATATTTTAAAAATTATTTTAAAAATCATTATTAAATATTTAAAATTAATATAAATTTAGGTAGAACAAATAATTATCAAATAAATAATTAACTTAATTTTTGAATTGATGATTAATTATTTAAGTCAATGAAAAAAAAGGAATTAAATTGATAAAGTTATATTAAATTTTAAATATTCATTAATATGTAATGGTTAATAAGTTATTGAAAAATTTGCATGATTAAATATGAATTTCTTAAATTATTAATTTATTAACAATTGAACAACATTCACAAAATAATGAAAAAAAATACTTTTATAGTGAGAACATAATAACAACACAATTGCACAATTAGTTGTATCAATGGGAACCATAGTTAATAATTAATTGCAAGTGTTATAGTTAATGGGCAATGGAAATGCAACCACGTGTTATGATTGTATGTGTTGAAATTGTACACTAGTTACAATGTAGTTTCTAATTGGGTGCTACATTTACAATAGTTGTAATGTAGTTGCCACATGCAACTAAAATGCAACTTGCCAAAAAATCAAACACGATTGACTACATTTTGTATTACATCATATAAGTGTTACATTTGTAACTAAGTTGTAATTATAGTATAATTCCTTGATTTTTTAATGTGAAATTCTATTTATTAATTACCCGTATTTTCATGCTTTAGTTGTAGTGTAATTCTATATTACTTGTTTTGGAATTCTAATTGCATGGTAATGTGGTTTTGGCGGACATGATTTCTCATAGTGCCCAACAACAACACAAGAAAACAAGTAATCCCAATCCGCCATAATAACAAACATAAAAGGAAAAACAACTTGATCTTGCCACAATAGTAACACACAAGTTAGTGAAGGCTAATATATTGTTTAATGCATATGGACATGGCAAATGGGCAAATCAACAATTGAAAATGCAATGGATGTAATGAAGGGACACACCTCTTTGAAGCATGTTAGCAAGTATTGACCATTCTTTTCACCTCACTTTTAAGTCATATCAATGGTAGAACCATAACAAGGAAAACGGATTTGCAAGGTGTGCTAACAAGTGAAAAGGATGGAACAATAGTCACTTGGATTTTGAACATGTAAATGGTTGGCTTGTCAATCACCCTTCAACAATTCAATTTGAAGGGTGTTGAAATCACACAAACTAGACCTTTGCCATTCCAAGATGGTGTCCAAGGAGGTAGTGGGTGATATTAGTTGGAAAAATAACATCCAAAAATTAGTAAAATGGCTGGAAGTTTTTAAGGCAAAAGGGATAACTGACCAAACATGCCATATTTTCTACCTTGATTTGGAAAAGTTATACATGCACACAAGTACCCGCATACCTCATCTAAAATTTAGATGTGACATGGGTTCAAATAAACAACAGTTTGGTGCCCAAGTTTTGGCTAGGTGAGGTTCCTATGACATTTATAACACCATCCCCAAGTTTCAAAAGTGGCTGATTATGAGTTATGTTGTTAATGTAGCAAGGGTAGCCTTGCTTGCCTTTTACATTTTTAGAAATGAAAAGATGTGGGAAGACTACTTAAAGGTATGTAAACCATGAACATACATGGCCATGTAAAGAAAAACTTGGATGACTACATACCTTTTTAAAGAGGTTTTTTTTTTCCAACAAATTTAACCTAGAGGGGATTTTTCAGAGAATTGTCATCTTTTGAATCTAAATATATAGACATGGATAATATGATGTCACAATAGAAGAATTTGAACAAGCAATTGAATTCAAGTTGAACATGGTGACTTTACTTTCCCATACATCACATGCGTTTCAATCACTAGATGTGACCTATTTCAAAGATGTGACCCATTCAAGAATGCCATTAATAGGGAAAGAAATTTTGCTATGGTTGTCAACAATTATTTTGAACTAAAAAAGATCACATTTGCAAGATGGGCGGACAAGGCTTTGGAAAAGTCCGTTGAAAAAATACAATATAAAGTCAAGGTTTAGAGTATGTGAAATTTGACCATTGAATCTTGCCACCATGGTTGAAAGTTTGGTTTGATCAAGGTGTTCATAACAACAAAAAAAGAGGATTGCAAAAGCTTTTACCATTTATATGCAACAAATTAGACCAATGACATTGGGGATGAAGTTGAAGCAACCACAAACCCACTAAATATTGTTGGTACGTTTCAAACAACACCTACAATGCCTCCTACCATAGTGGAGTGCCGTTCTTTACTCATAGTGCACACCTTGTTACTATGTAAAAATGTGACACAATTGTTTGACCTTAGCAAACAATTACAAACAAGATCAGTTAATGTGAACTTGGAAGATCCTAATTTTATATCAGATCTCCTGCATACAATAATAACACATAAAAATAAGGAGAGAAATATAAATAAACCAAAAAAAAAAAGGAAAGAAAAACAAACTTTTAGGAATTGTTGTTGTAGGTGGCAATGGAAATGGATTGAGGAGTAGGTTCTAAATGGCAATGGTGACAAACTACAGAACAACCATTGTAGGCAAAAATGGTGACAAACTCACAAATTATAAATGCAAATGGCAATGGTGATGATCATTTTCAAAGTTCTTCCTAAGCTCTTCTTACACACACACAATTGTGTTCACATTAAAAGACAATGAAAGAAAGATAAGAAATAAATAAACAAAGGGGGGAGAGAGAAGTGAATAAAACCTAGGAACAACTATGCAAGTGATGTTGGCAATGAACTTAGGAACTTAAATAGCAAATGATGATGGTGATGATTGACTTTCTTACTAAAGCTCCTCTTGCACACAACAATGAACCCATATAGAGAGAGGGAGAAAGAAAAATGAAAAAAGAAAATTGAACAAGTGAATTAAGGAGTTCTTGTAGGTGGCAATGGCGATGATTGACCAAAGCCCAAGCTCCTCTTGCACATGATGATGAACATAGAGAAAGGGAGAAGGAGAGAGGGAAAGGAAAAAAAACAAAAAGGGGAGAGAATTGGGAGAGTGAGTGAAGTCACTTAGGAGGTCCTACATAGGGTGATGGTGATTAACAAAAAGCTAGACACTCTTCTTATAAATAGTGATGAAGACATTGATGATGAGTTCATGAGATTTCACAAGCTTTGTTTTGGTGGAGTTCACCTTTTTCTTGTGACAAACAAAGAAATAAAGAGATGGTGTTTGTTTTCTTCTTGCATTAGAAATAGAGAAAGAGACACTTAGAAAGCAAAGAACAAAAGTAGAGCTTTGGGCCTTCCAAGTTGGTCTAGGGAAGGAGAGAGAGTTGTGGTGGCCATCCATTGCCACAACATTCTTCTTATCGATTTGGGGATAGACAAAAGAGGTAATTGAGATTGCCTTGAGTGGCACTAGCTTGGTTGTTAATTTTAGGATATTAAGTTATTTGTTCAAAACATTTCCCATTTCAAAACCCTAAACACACCTATGCCTATGCAGTTGGGGATTAATTATTTGAGAATTTTGGTCCTTAAGCCAATTATTTTTTTCATAACTGAACAGTAGTAAAAAGCAGTCCAAAACTATATGAGAGTTTATTGTGTTGTTCATGGAATGAATAGTGTCTTGCATAGGTTTGTAAATGTTTGTTCACAAGGTGTAAAGTACACGGTACTAGGACAACCATGTGTGAAAGTTTTTTCAAACAAAAGAGACCTCCCCAACTTTGGGGGGCCATAACTTTCTCATTCTGGCTCAGAATTGAATGTTGTAAATGGCTACTAGTGCTGTGGCTTCAGGTTCACCTACACTCTTTGAAGATCATGATCACTACCTGCATGATTACTGAATTCCTGGGATCCCACTTCTTAAGTGTTCAATCACCGGCCGTTCTACCCTACCCATGATCTCAAACATAAAAGAAAGCTATTTTTTAAGTTGCTGCAAATGCTAAATATTGTCCTTATTTCTTGCCACAAGTGGCCCTTTCCATGGTATGCTCATCATTTCTTTGACACAAGTGTAAATTCAAAGTTATATGAAACTCAGCTGAGGATTCAAACTGCAATATAAACCCATCACAAAAACCCAAGTGAATCATTCTCAACACACGTCAGAGTGAACTCCTCTCATACATATCCATCCCAAACGTCCCCATACATCTTAATATGTTCAAATCCCAAGTCAATCAAGAAACCAAACTCTGAGATGGGGAACAAACACACAAATTTCTGGCAAGTGTGATAGATAGTCCATGTTTTGAACAGCAATGGTCCTGTTGCATGCAACAGCTATCCCATTTCTAGGCTATATAGTTGGTACCTGGAAGGAAGAGGGCGTAGGTTCTCTTGTTGTCATGCAGCAATGCTCAGATTTTTTTCTGGAACTGCCTCGAATGTGCGCATCTACCGACACCCAAACGCCCAACTGTGGGTTTTACTGGGAATCTCTTCACGGATTGGGGGATTGTGGATTTAGGGTTTGGGGGTTGGATTCGTCTGCTGGTTCAGGTCTTTCAGGAGCCCCCATCCATACTCGACAATCCATCCCATGGTGCTTTGCTGGATTAGGTATCGATCTGGTGGTGGCAAGGATTTTCTAGATGGGAGAGGAAGTGTATGATTCATCTGGTGCTGCTGCTGTTGTCATTTCAAGTTGGTGATGGAGGGGAGTATTGGATGGCAAGGGAGTATATGTTCCAGGGGAGAAGCAGTGTTTATCACTCTCACACAAACATTTGATTGAAGACTGTGCTTCCTAGCTTGACATCCGATGCCTGAGGTAACAGTCCTTGCATACTGACTGTTCATGCTGACAAAAAGAAAAACTGCAGATTTCTTTGGTGTTTTTTGTGGTGTCTGCTTGTGGTTTGATGGTTGTAGACCAACAGCCCCTGGAACCAATGCTGCAGTGAACTCCCATCATGATCTTCATGTGCTATCTGAATATCTTCACCTTTCTCTCTTGTGAGCAGCATTTGTATCTCTCCCTCAACATCTCTGCCAGCCTATACGATCTTTTTGGATGTGGTGAAGACCACCAACCCTGGGAATGAATGCTTCAGTGAACCCCATCGTGATCTTCATGTGCTATTTGAATGTCTTCACGGCCTCTCTATCTGGGCAGTCTTCCTGTCTCTGTCTGAACATCTCTGCCAGCCTATCTGATCTTTCTGGATGTGGTGAAGACAACCAACCCATGGAACAAATGCTTCAGAGAACCCCATCATGATCTTCATGTGCTATCTGAATATCTTCACTGGTCTCTCTATCTGAACATCTCTGCCAGCCTATCTGATCTCTTTCGGATGTGGTGAAGACAACCAACTCATGGAACAATGCTTCAGTGACCCCCACCATGATCTTCAGGTGCTATCTGAATGTCTTCAGCAGTCTCTCTTTTGAACAGCATTCCTATCTCTATCTTAACATCTCTGTCAGCCCATCTGATCTTTTTGGATGCAGTGAAGACAGCCTTCCAGATAGATTCTCAGGAAGGGATGGACAATAAATTGTCAAGAATTCTGGTGAACCAGAGCCAATACATTCCAAAGGAAGTTCTTGTTTAAGCATGAGTTTACAATCTTGGCTATGTATGTGATCTTTTGTGCTTCAATAGAATGTGTTGATTAACTTCAATTCATAGGCCCAATTCACCCATAATTATCTCAAATTGTTTCCTGTGGTCCTCGTAAATCATGAAAACACGAAAACTCCTAGGCATCCTATCAGTGCATTTTCTTTTATTTTTAATTATTTATTTATCTGTGCTGGTGAAGATTGATGATGAACCATTTGATAGCAGAAGCACTTCTTTTCTATGACGATCTCTCTCAACTGCAAAAACATGCCTTGATGCACTTGTGAGTTAGTTCTTTATGTTATTTCTTTCATGCCTGTGTCTTTGAAGCTTTTTCCCTATTGTGGTTTGTGTCTCTAAGGTATGGTAAACCATGAGGGGTGACTCTACTGTACACCAAGCATTTGGATTTGCAATGGCACTGCAATCATTCAGGGATTCAGATTGATTCCAGAGCATGGTGCACAAGACCCGTTGAAATTTGAGACACTCCCACATGCTGGAAATGAGATCTGCTGGATATAAAGCTTCATTGTGGTAATGATTAGCTCTATAATGGAAAGGGGTATGCAAGATATGTTCTCACCTACTTTTGCTGAAACAGACCTTCATCAAGATACCTATCAGCTCAAATAACATGACTCGCGGACGGATGTTGCACGCAATGCGCAAGGCACGTTTTCCTTCAAACGAGAAGGAGCTGCAACATGCCTTGTAATTAGGGTTTCAAGGTTTGGATCCCGACGACTACCAGGCATTTGCAGTTCTCCGCTTCCTCGTCTTTTCTTTTCTGGTGGACGATGCCGACATCTTCATCTTTGCTTTTGCTGTTTTCCCTGCATTTGTAGTATGTGGATGGGAAATGGTGCAACTCGGTTGTCGCGTCTTTGCTGAGCATTAGGGTTTAGAAGAGCGGGAGTGTGGGTGGTGGAGATTCTAGAAGAGTGCGGTGGTGGGTTCAAGATCTGGAAATGGCTGCGCCGGAGGAAACTTCTGCGTCTCGGTATGTGAAGCTGGTGAAGGAGCAAGAGGCGCCCGTGGAGGACATCCGGCCGGGAGAGCTCAATCAGCCAGTACATGTGCCTCAGGTGGTTGTTGTTCTTGAGCTGTGGTTTTTTCCCCCTATTCTAGATCTAGGGTTTTGTGGATCTGTTTGAAGATCTTGTGTGGGGTTTTGCCGTCTGTTACGGAGTTTGTTTTCTGGACGTGTAATCCGAAATGCTCTTGAACTGCTGCTGCACTTCTCTGTGTAACTCTCAGTCTTTTCTTACTCTGTCTATGGATCCTCAGTTCTCTCTTGATCTGCAGACTTGAAGAGACTTCAGACCAGAGGCAAGAAGAAACAGGTTCAATGTAATTATGATATGGTTTTATGTGATTTCTGTTGATCGAAAAAGAATTTACAGTTGGTGGTTGGTGTGGTTGTTGGATAGCTGGTGGTGCACAAGTGTGCAGAATGTGGCCAGCCTCTACCCGACAGCTATGAACCACCTAGCAATGAACCCTGGACATCAGGGATTTTTGGATGTGGCGAAGACATGGATTCCTGTGAGATTTCCTGCACCCTCTTCCATAAAACCCATCACCTCTCCATCTCTCTCATCAATTCTGAATCTTCTCTGAGTGTTGTCTCCTCGAACACACAGATCTGTACCAAGTGTCAGTAATCCATTCTAGCTAAAGTTATGTTGACAATTTAAGTGCCCTGCCGATGAGTACATATGTTAATCATAGCAAGCTTGTCTCTTGAGTGCTAGCCAATGTCATGATTGAGTCTTTCTGTTGCTTCTGGAAATGCAATAAAAACTCTGGATGCAGTTTTTGTGTAATAGTTGCCCAGATTTTGGGCTGATTGGTGTATAGTTATCTACACCCACTGTTGGGAGCTGATGAAGTCAGTGTGTTGTCATGGCAGCTCATGACTGCTATTTGTGATGAGGAAGGTGACAGTTTGATAATTTGAAAGCAACTCTGATTGCATTTATTTTCATGTTTTCATCTAATTTTTGTTTGTGGATATTTTTCTACAAATTCATAGATATGTGAATCGTACCAAGGCTTCAGAAGATGCATATCAAAGTAGATGAATTATCTTGAGTTGATGAAGGCACCCAAGAACACCAAGTACATCAATAGTAGTTTCCTTTCCAAATGGTTTCATCTTGTTTTTTATGTTTCAAACCTGGGAACCTCAGCCTTGAAAAAAAGATTCCAAGAACATGGAATCCAAAACATTTTCTAAGTTTGCTTTTTCTTCTTTTGAGTATAAGCTTTGAAGTCCTTGGCTTTGACAAGTTAAAGATCCAACCTTTGCCCTTTCACTATGATAGTCCCTTGCTTCCTTTCTCTTATGTCGATTGCACACACCTTAAAAGATTCCAGCGCTCTTTTGTTATTACCTACATGGACAAATGTAGTAATAACTTTGTGTTTTTGTCAGAAGCATTGGGTTGTGTGAGTTTCAATGATATTATTTCTCTTGAAGACACTCATGTAAAGTCTAGGTTGTCAGAATCTGCAGTTAAATTCTTCATAGTTCTTTCAACACTGTTATTAGGCAAAGTGTTGAAGGCAAAGTGTGGACCTTGTCTTCCTTTTCTTTTTGCAGTTTGGATGTTTGACAAAGACAACAGCTTAATTCTTGTCCAATTTCCTTACAAGTTGTCCTTAGTACGAAGGTTTGTTGATGATATCTTTGTTCCTGTTATCCTTGATTTTTCCAACTTCATGTATCTAGACAAACAGTCTATTGGTGGTGGCATATACCCAAAATCATTTTGTGAGCTTCATTGATGGATCTATTCTAATGTCTTCTCTTGCAAATTCTTGTTTTAGCAACATCCCAAGATTCCAAATTGACTTTTTTGACAAGTGTTCTCAGCCAGAATATGCAGGGATCAACATGATTTGTATGCCTCATTCGGATTCCAATATTTCAGATTCTGCAATATTTGGAGCAGTCAATAGTCAGTTCTCTAGTTTCTTAAGTCTTTTGTAGCTCCAAAGCCTTAAGAAGTTCTTCGTAGCTCAAATGGTGAGTTTAAGAGTTCTCTGTAGGTCAAATTGTGAACTTAATTGACCTGTCTGCTGAACAAGAAGGGTTACTCTTCAAAGTTTTTTGGCTGATCTGCCTTCCTTCTCTGTCCCTGATCCTCTTTTTGAGAAGGAATTCCTGGATCCATGCTGGCTTACTATGGAAGAGCAGCTTGCAACTAACTTCAAAGTTTGTCTGGAACATTAGATTTGAGACGTCTGGTTTGTGCTGAAGACACTCCTACAAACCCACAAGATCTTTGGAGGGAGAGGGCATGGCAATTGATCTTGGGGCTGCAATTCTGTCAATTGTGAGAGTTGCACATGTCCCCTGCTTCTGAGAGTAGATCTACAAACATGGGCAGGAACTGATGGGATCATTGCTTTGTGCGCAGGTTGGAGAGGCTTCTTTTGCCCTTGTGTTTTATTTGGGCACAATGTTGAGAGGATGAAGGATGATGTGCAGTGGACTACACCATGTGTATGCCATGCTATCTTTGTGGAGGGAGGCATTGCACTGGGATGTGTCACGTTGGCACTTCATGGATTGAATCCAAAAGCAGTGTTTCTTATAGGGGAGGGTCTGGTGTTTGCATGGTGGATGTGTGGTATCTATACTGGCCTCTTTAGACAGGAGCTCCAGCGAAAATACCACCTTCAGGTTATCATCTTCTCATTTTGCTAGATTTCAGCTAAACCTCTGTTTGTGTGTTAAGGATTACTCAGAGTACAGATGCCCCTGGAAGATGACAGAAAAGTGCATGTGTGTGTGTGGCCTGCAGAACAAACCTTGTGACCCATGCATGGTACACTGCTGTTTGCACTGGTGTGCATTGTGTCAAGAGCACCGTGAAATGCAGGGCCGGCTCTCAGACAACTTAGTCACGCCAATGACTGTCATCAATCCACCTGAGCCTCAAGAAATGGGCAGTCGTGATACTGCCACTGTGGAGCACAAGGAGCATGCAGAAATTCAGCTTTCAGAGATTGATTAGTCTTTGTGAATGGTCTTTGTTGTAGTGAAGAATTTTTTCAAGGTGAGTTATGTGCCTGCCTGCTCCAGATCAAATGCATTCCTGGGCTGAGGTTGAATAGCTTTTGGAGGGTTATATTCTGGCTATGTCTTCACTTTCATTCGTTTGAATTGACAAGGGCATTGGAATTTGACGAGCTGTGAAACAAAGTCTTCAAGGTATATCCTGTAGTATCTTTCACAGATGTTCTCAACCAGAGTATGCAGGTATTCAAATGATTTGCATGCCTCATGTTAAATCCAATATCTCAATTACTGCTAAGTTGGGAGTTATCAATAGTCAATTTTACAGGTTTTTGAGGCTTCGTAGTTGTAAAGAGTTCTTTGTCTCTCAGATGGTTAGTCTTATTGTCCTTCTGAAAAATAATGGCTACCCTCGAAAGATTCTGTTAAAGAGGACTAGAGGGTTGCTCAATAAGGAAAAATTCCTTTTTGGAATTTCAGTATTTGGAGTATTCCAAATGATTCTGTATAAAGTCTTGTAAGTGGGCAGTTTCTTGTAAGCCCACTTGGTCTATGTGTTTTGTCTATCCTGTTGTGTTTTTCTGTTTTTTGTTATCTCCTTGTGTTGTTGTTTGTTGCTATCCAGTAGCACGGCTGAGTCTTCCCTTTGCTTCCTGAATTGCAGCAGAAACTTGGTACACAAGTTAACATTTACCCACTGTAGGGAGTGATGAAGTCAGTGGGAAAGTTGTGATAGAGAAGTCACTACCATACATGCTACTGTTGATGATTGCTGAACAGGTTTCAGACTGGCACTACTGTTCATACTGCTTTTGTGTTTTATTTCATTTTTTGTTTCTTGGTTCTTTGTTCTTTGTTTTGTCTTTCCTTCTTTGGAATTCTCTGTGGCTGGTTGAAGAAGTGTTAACCTTGCTTTGCCTTAATCATGAGAACTGAGATTTCTTGATTCTTATGAGAGATATTTGAATTGACAAGGGCAGCATACTCCCAGTACATCATCATGGGTACATGTGTGATCCTGTAATAGTGCCTTAATTCTGGTACAGTAAACCCTGCATGTGGGTGTTTATGGTATCTAAACCTGAAACCCTAATCCCTAAGTGGAACCTGTGATGCCATTGACCAAACATCAAGATGAAGGCTTGTTCCTACTCTTTGGGCATCAGTGCAGTAGTGCTTGGTTGCATGGTTTTTATTCTGGAGGGGCATCCATCATAACATTCTCTGACACCTTGCAGTGGTTTGGGTTGGTTCCTTGCCTTGCTTTTGACAAGACCCAGTTCTGAGGAAGACTATTTCCAAGCACAACTGGGTTGTGCAACACTCTTTTCACTACTTTGGGGGGAACACATTCAGGGTCCCAGTGATGGGTGGAGTTGATGTTATGCAGTCAGGTTTGTTGATTTTCTCCTCTACGCCAACACAAAGAAAGTTCCTTGAGGGCCAGAGGGGATTTCAGACCAGTGGACCTTCTAGATTGTGTTCTTTCAGATCAGCTGGATGAAGTCTTTCAGTGCATCTTTTACTACCTGCAAAATCATCTAGATCCTTGGTAATCTACAACTACCAGGTATTCCAAACCACTCGCCATTCTTTTGCTTAATCCTCCACTTATTGGCCAATTGTGGTGAGGACATTACATAGCAAATTCAATTTTTTCGGATAGATGCAGAATGAGAATGATCTGAATTTTTTTTACAAAAATAGAACTCAAGCTGCCCCTCATCATGTAATCTTCAGAGGGAGATTCCTTAATTCTGAGGGAGAGGTCAGGTGAAGGCAGCTCTTGAAATTCTTGGCATTTTTATTTGAAGGAAAGGAACATCAAGAGGATGACAGCTTAATGGTCAAACCCAGGTGCTCATTTGTTGTTTGAATGTTGTACAATTACTGTCATTTCTCTGTGCAAATTATTATGGGGTCAAATATCTGGTGAAATGTTGAAAGGAGGGTTGTCATGTCAAGCAGCTGCACAGGCCTCAAAAGAGGACAGAATATATGCAACACAATAAGAGAACTCATGGACAAATTTTTTGTCACAAGTCAAGTAGCAGATATGACTATGGTATGACCTGATAATGTGCACTCTAAACTCCCATACCATGATCTGCCAACTCTCCCTCCACTTCAAATGAACCAAATTGAACTTGCAACAAACAATTACTGATGACAACACAGCTGTGAACTTTGCAACCTTCTTCATCCTGATGCCTAAATGATTGACTTTCAAATCAGCAACTGGCAGACACTGATACACTAACTGAAGCCTGGAAAAGAAATATGGAATTTCAATTGACCTAAACCAAGATCTTGACACAAAAGGCACTAAGGCAAAAATGAGAACTAAAACTCAAAGAAAAGATTTGCAAGAAAAGTTCAAACAAACCAATGAGTGGCATTTGGCTGGCTTGCGGCTCCTTGGATATCAAAGCTTAAATATTATTGCATTGTATTTGAACATCAATTTTGTCCATGACCACCACCTGAAGCTTTCTTTGCTTGCATGTTGCAGGGGTGTTCACGAACAAAGCAATCAGATGTGATTACAAATAGTCAAACAGCATTGCCATTCCACTGGTGAAATCTGAGAGTGGGGACTGAGGCCTTGTGTCAAGCTCCACATTGGGAAAATCATCATCATCATCATCGTTCTGACAAGGAGTGCAGTCATCATATTCACCTGCAAACCCAGCTGCCAGAAGATTTTCCCAATATTCAACTCCCATTGAGTCTTCCACATTGACTACTACCACTTGTGGCATTGCAACCTTCACAGCAGACTCATTGGAAATCCATGAATCCTCTGCTGCTGCTGGTGTAGTAATCTCTCGCATCCCAGAGTGGCATTCAAGCTCTGCAGCAGCTGGTGTCGTCTCTTCTGGCACCCTGGAGTGACATTCAAGCTCTGCAGCAGCTGGAGGTGTAATCTCTTGTGGTACTCTAGAGTGGCATTCGAGCGCTGTAGCAGCTGGAGTAATGATCTCTTGTGGTACCCTAGAGTGGCATTCGAGCTCTGCAGCAGCTGGAGTGATCTGTTCTGGTACCCTGGAGGAGTTTCCTTCAAGTTCTGCAGCAGGTGGAGTCCTCTCTGGAACCCCAGTCTGGCATTCGAGCTCATGCACTGTAGCAGATGGAGAAATGGGTTTTCTCATGACTTGTTGACTGTTGGAAGATTGGTAAGCTCTGGAATCTTTGGAGTCATGTTGTTGTTGATGATTCGCATGTTGCCTGGCAGATGGAGAAATGGGTTTTCTCATGACTTCTTGTTTCTTGGAAGGTTGCCAGTATTCTTTGGAGTCATGTTGTTGATGATTAGCATGTGGTCCAGCAGCAGCAGCAGATCTGAATCTTTTCCTTGCAAGTGTGTTGGAAACAGCAATCTTCAGAGCATCCTCCATATTGTGTAGTGCTCTAGAAGACGGTACAGGGTTAATGGTTGTGGTGGTGTCTAGTGCAGCAATTTCCAAGTAAGGTTTGTGCTCAGTGCTCATGAGCTCTATGAGTCCATTGATCTCCGAATACCGCTTGCGTTTCTGTGCTTGATTATTCTCTGCCTGAGGAGCTGCTTGGGCTTCATTCAGCGGCTTGCGGCTGGAGCCCTGGTTTTCTAAAGGAGATTGGGCAACAAATGATGCCGAGGAAGAAGATGGTGGAGATGATGTGGAAGCTGAATTGCTGCTATTTGCTGCTTTGCTTTGAACTGCACAGGGTTTTGAGGTACCTAGAGCAGCACAAAGCTCGTGATGCTGGCTCCTATCACGACCAGCTAAGGGTTTCATCATCTGCAAAGTTCCAGCGACTACTGCATTGGGGTTTCGGTAGCTGCTGCCTGCTGCCTCTGGTGCACCCAGCCATTTGAGGGTTTCGTGTCGCTCAGAGCCGCGGCGCGTTTCTGCTGATGTGCCAGGGCTCCGGCACGAGGAAGAAGAGCTTCCTCCTCTTAGCTGCTTTGCTGCTGCTAGGGTTTGGACTTTTGGAGGTTGTTGGAGTGGCGGCGCTGCTGCTGCTGCTGCAGGGGTGTCATCGTCATGGACTCTTCTCAACCCTTGAGCAGCTACCGAAGATTTTGCTCCAGTGCTCGGCAGCCATAGTACTTGGTTTGGTGGTGGAGATCCCATCGCCACCGCTTCCGGAAATGCGACTCTACTGTGGACGCTGCTGGTCGACGAGAAGTACTGGTGACTGCTGCTGCTGTGCAAGCTCTGGCCGGATGATTGTTGCATATTTCGAGCTTGGCCGTCTCCAACATCCGCGACTTTATCCTCAAAGAACCCACGGCCTTCAGCCTCGCCTGCTGCTTCTCTGAGCAGCCTGAGCAAACCCTCATCTTCTTCGCACTGCTGCTGCTGCTGCTCCTCATGAGGCCAAAGGAGACTCATGCCTGAAGGAGCGTCTTCGATGCTGTCTAGGGAGTTGTGCGCGAGGGAGGATGATGATTCCAGGCTGTTCTGTGCTCCAAGCTGCACCACCTTCATGGGCTCCTCCTGCATGATTGCATGTTGGAAGGCAGTAGTCATCCCTGCATCATCAACAACATGAGCAGCAGGAGCAGCAGCAGTAGGAGCCTGTATCAACCCGGGATGCTGCTGCACCCGGGAATCACAAGTCAGAATCTCGCCATGATGATGATCTCCACAGAGCTTGTCAAATCCTTGTGCTCCACCATTGAGGAAGCTGCAACTGTTGTTGTTGATCACGGTAACACTAGGCGATTCCTGATCTGCTGCTGCATTAAGCTTATCTTCATGAGCCTTGAGGAAGTTCAAGAAAGCATCATCGTGGATTTGAGGACTGGTTGCAGCTACTAATGAGTCCACAGACCTCATCAAGTAGTCTCCGGGAGATGATTCCCCTCCTGCAGCAAAATCATTCACAACAGCAGCAACAGAAGATGATGCAGTGGGGGAATTATTATTGCAGCAAGCTGGGGGTGAAGACGAAAAAGAAGTTGTTGATGTTGATGTTGTTGTTGTTGTTGCTGCTGCTGCAGCTGCAGCTGCTACTGTTGTTTGTGGCAAATTGCTGCTTGCATATTTCCCGCTTGCAAGTGCTGCCAATGGATCTTGGTACACTAGGAAATCACTAGTGTTATTGTCCCGAGCTACTGCTCCTTGGTGGCGGTAGTAGTTCAGATATGATTTTCTTGCAACTGATTGATCATGAGCTGCTGCTGCCGCCGCTGAAATTGCTGAAATCTCATCTCCAATGAGTTGTTGTCCTAAGCTTGTGAGCATGGCAGAATGGGTTCCTCCTGATCCCATAACATTACTTGGCAGCCATCTTCTACTACCCAGCGGGCTCAGAAAATAATTTGTCATGGCTGCTGCAGAGGAGATTCCTTCCTCTTGTGTTTTTTTCCTTACAGGAGCTGCTGTTGCTGCTGCTAAGTTTTGCAAAAGCTCAAGACATAAGAAGGCTGAAACCTTGCAATCCCATCATCATCATCTTCTGCTTCTTGTTGTACTATTTTGGGTTCCCTAATTGCAAAGAGGGACGATGGGACTCAGCTTACAGATTGTGTCAGATGTGCATCTTCATTTTTCTTTCTGCTTTGGGTGTCCCTGCAATTTGCCAGGAGGGGAAGAGGGAAGTAACACGTAACCAGCTTGTGATGATCTTCTTCTTCTTCTTCTTCTTCTATTTTGGGGTCCTAATCCAAAGGGAGTTTGGAGAGTGGAACTCAGCTTGTGTTATCAAAGTCATAACCAATTTTTTTACTGTAGAGGTCAGAAGCTTTTTGAGAAGGTACCTGTGATGGAGAAGTACAAAAGCCATGGTACTTATGTTTTGGCTAAACCTAAAACATCTCCCATCTGCAATGACTGACTTATTGGTTTTTGACATGGATTGGTTTTGACATCTAGTTTGAGCTAACTTGATGTCATGTAAATTCTTTTTTTTCTTTATTTTATTCATTTGTACATTTTCCTAATCTATCGATGTGTCTATCAATAAAGTTTTGCATGGTTGCACCTAAAACAGATGGGCATTCTTGCTGTAGGTGTTTGAGAGAGAGAGAGAGAGAGAAAATACAACACAAAAAACCAAATCTCTACCTATTCAAATCGCTTGGAAGGACATAAATATTATATAATAGAGTGGGGCGAGAATGTCCAGTTTTGGCATAATAGGGCATCAAACTTGTAGCTGGGAATCAAAATTTTACGAAGTTTGTGAAATGACTGGGACCCAAACTAGTTTTTCCAACAGATTTGGTGATAAATTGAGTTTCATCCTGTCTTTCCTTTTCCCTGAACGCCTCCACTGCTGCTTCCTATATGTTGACAGCTCCTCCCTGTACAACTGCTACCGTAGTGGCTGAATGAGTTTTGCATAATTTATATTATTGTTTGTTTTGTTGAATTTTTGAAAAATTATTTATTATTTGTGCCCAAATTTTTATAACCTGTTATTTTGAACTGTCAGGTTTGAACTGCAGACCTTAAAGTTCAAAAACTTAAGATTGAGACAATATTGACACCGTAGACTGTCCCATAAACTTAAAAACGTGTGTTTATTGTTTTTTATATTCATTACTTGGCTAAAGTTTTAGAATTAAAAAACCAAGTTCCAAAATTAAGGTTTAAAATTTAATTAATTGTTCGACAGTTTTGTTGTCGAGTCTGATCAGGGAGTACAATATAATTATTCTTGAACCTTGTGCATTAAATGCTGAGTTTAATAAAATTTCCTTGCTTTGCGGATACCACTGAAAGAGAGGACAGGGGGCGAAAGCAGGCCCAAAGACAGGGTGACTTTAGGAATAACTGTAGTACATATGTATTCAGATTATGTATTTTAAATGAAAAAAAGAAGAATTGCAATTGAGACATTGTATCAGGCCTAATTTGGGTTTCCAATTCTAAGATTCACCCATGTGCCCAAGTCTAAAAAAGCTTAGGTAGAAGAAAGATTCTATCTATTGTGTGTAGGTCCCCCCAACCACCCACTCTTGCCTTGGGTGAACCAACACCTACACTGGTACCATGGTCAAATATGGCCCCTAAAATGCCTCACTCAATAGGCTAATGTGCTGGTTCACCCTGGCTGGTCTCCGACGCCCCCCAATTACATATAGTAAAGGATGTCGTGAAGCATCATTTCATCCATCTGTCTCATCATTTATCTATCCATCCATTCGATCATTCATTCGTCTTGTCATGGTCTGTTTACTCCGATGGGGCGAAGAAAGAGTGGAATACAGATGCTGCACAGCGGAGAATAATATATATTAGTGTTGTAAATTATTTTTTATTTTTTATTTTGGGGTTTCTGGACTTAAGTACATTCATCCTGTCTCTTTCTCAACAACTGAAAGAGTTGGGTTGGGCTTTTTTTTTTCTTTTTTTTGAATTTTATCTAGAATATTGAAAATTTTCAATGCTTTTTACATTGCCATAATTTTTAATTATAGTTCAATGGATGCCAGAGTGAATAGCCGTTAAGCACACTTTTATTAGATATTGGCAATTTCAAGGCTTGCATTTGCCATAATAATAATGGCAATGGATGTCAGTTGCCATTTTAGCACACAAACTTAATATATTGATTGGTAATTGCAATGATCAGAATGCCCAGAAAAACAATTTTGCCAATAATAATAATATGCTGGATGCCAAAAGTATTAATATGAGGCATGTGAAAATTGGCTGCACCAGAAACCCTAACCATTATGAACAAGGAGGGGGTCTGGATATTGGAACTTATCAACATACAAAAACAAAGAAATAATTTTCAACAGATTGATACTTACTAAATAAGTAACTTACTACTTACTCACAAATTGAACAACGTTGGGCTATATTTGCCGTTTTCAGTCTATTCCAATGGTCAGCTGTATGTTGCTATCTCACGGTCTATTCCAATGGTCAGCTTAGGTTGCTATCTCACGGTCTATTCCAATGGTCAGCTGTATGTTGCTATCTCACGGGTCACAAGCAGTGCAAACATCAAGATTTTCAGCGGCCAGGGTCCCAATGGATACATGCGGAATGTCGTATATAAAGAGGTTTTGAAAATGTAGTTTGTAATTGTAATTTTGTAATATGTACCATCAAATACACACACACCTGTGCATTAGGCACGGGGTTCAAACTATTTATTTTAAATCAAGACAAGTTAAAATTTCTAAAATTAAAAATTAATTTCAGCAATAAATTATTATTATTATTATTATTTGATGCTCCCTCTGAAGTCTGCACTCTTCACCCTGCTGTCTCTTCATCACTATTCACACCGAAAAGAATGGATCTTGGGTCTTCCCTCCTCCCTTTTAGGGTTGTTTGTTTGTCCCTCTTCTGTTGCCCCAAATGTCCCTCAAAATGACTTCACTCCACGGTTGACTACAGGTGAAACGAGGGGGTCCACAAAAAGGTGGGAGTCCCCAAACCCTATATTATTCAGTAAGTCTGTTGTAGGGGAGGTTCCCATACGAGTGTGCGTTCCTCACAGAGGGGCACCCAAGGGTGTCCCTGAACCTTGCGAGAACTCACAAGTATGGGAACCTCCCCTTATGTAAACAACTCTCTTTTTATTTCCTCACTTCTTTCCCATTTCATAGAAAAGAAATATTTCCATGGGAACATGGGAACATATAAAATTGGGGGAGCTCCCCTAGCATAACACCCTAGAATTCTGCTGGGGGAAATACCTCAAAATACACATAGAGATAGGAAGGGAGTTGTTTACTTTTCAGGTTTCCAATTCAGGGCCAAAGGAAAAAGAGAAAAATGCATGGCATCTCAAAAAGCCAAATGCTCACCTAAGCAAGCATTCCATTTCTTGAAACTTCCCAGTGGAGGAAAATAACACTATGTAATGGGGCCTCCAATTACACTAAGAAAATTGGAGCAAGTCTTTTGGAGATCATTTAATATCGTGTAGAGGGAAATATATTATGGAATTTGAGGATTTTGCTTGTTTTGGACAGACCAAGGGTGATATAGCTCAAGGCTAGATGTAAGGGCTATTTCTTTGGCAGGATAACCACCCTGATCTGAAGTCAACCCCACTCAAAAAATTCAGATACAGAGGGGGCTCTTCTGCCTCTCCGCCACACAAGCCTACCTTGGCATGAACCAGCACTTACACCGATACCATGGTAAAATCCCCAAATGTTTTTGGATTGCTTATAAAACATGATAAAGATCCCATCCTAAGACCCAAAAAAAATAAAATCGGGGCTTTCAGTCCAAATTTAACATGTATCACTTTAAATATAGCTGATAAGAGGCCTCACTCGGAAAATGAAAAATGTGAAGCTCCGAGTGTAGTTACGGGTTCAAGGTGGCCCCACTGTTGATAGGCCCAAAACTGATCAACACAGATTCAAGATTTGTTGGGTTTTTACAGAAAGGAAACAGGAAGAACTGGCCAGGCCCAGGAGGAAGAAGCCGGCTATTTCCCCCTTGCATGTTGGAAACAAATGGCTATTTTACACAGGTGAGCCGCCATGGGCAGTCAACCAGATGAACCTCTTTGTAGGCCCAACCAAGGTGATGGGGTGGTTGGATGGCTTTGGCACTTTTGTGCCAAATAATTCATATATTTTTAATATATTTTAACTTTTGGCATGTGAATTTTTAATTTTTGAAATTTTCACAGGTAAGGAATATGATTACTAAAAGCATTATACTCATCTTAAGTTTCAATGTTGTGCTTGTCATTCGATGGTTCACAATTACCATACTACCTTGGCCAATTCAACACTAATTATATTATTTTCAGAATTGATGAAATTCTCAAAAGTTATTTCTTCCAAATCAGAAAATAAATATTGTGAAGGATGATTCTGAATATTTAGGAGTATTTCATTTGTTGAAATGAATTTTTAAAAAATTAATTAATTATTTGACAGACATGTGTTGAAATGGCCAAGGTACTACGGTAGTATGTTTGAGTGAACTAGGCTAAGGTCTGAATCTGCCAAGGTTTCAAATCGGATTATTTTCAAATGCTATTTTAAATGATTTTGATTGCAACAAAGAGCTGACATTTTTTTTTTTCAAAAATTGAAAAATAAAAAAAATTTAATTTATGCCAAAGTTGCCTATGTACCATAATATGTTGAAATTTGAAGAATTCCCTAATATGATTTTAAAAAATTTAGCAGTACTCCAAAATATGCTTCAAGATCTCATGACGAAGGTGCACATGTTTAGTGATTTTGGAATACATATGAATGTTTGGAGTTCAGGGGTGACATTGCTAAAGTGTCATTGATATGGCCAACTCTAAGTGTGAAGGCACCTTAAGTGGGGGTCAAAGGTTGCAGAATGGTGTTTCACAAAATTTTACTTGGATGGGCTATGTTAAGGACAACAGTTGAGGATTTGAATTCAGGCTCCATGGTACTTGTTGGGTTGAGGTATTTGCAACAACATTTTCAAAAAAATTCAACAATGAGAACACACCTCACAAATATGAATGTTAGCCACAGCTTAAGGAAATTTGGAGGCACCAAGCCTTGTATTTGTGAGGGAATGGATGGAAGGATTGGCTTTATGATAGCAACCATGTAATTATGATGGTAAAACAAATTTGATTCAAATATTTGTCATCATTATCTTATAGCCCCTCTTGAGATATTTTCAAGACCATGTCAAGTTTTGTAAGCAAATATGATTTGGCCATCCAAATTGCACTATGACCAACCATGAGTTGCTTTGGCATTGTTTGTCTCAACCATCAAATGCCCCATGATTATAAGAAACACCTTTGTTTCGGCAATGCAAGTCTAGTATCTACAAGCTTTCATTAAGATCTTTTCAATAGGTATACCAAAGTGATCCAATTTGGACATATTTTGACCTCTCAAACCTAACTCTAACAAAACTACAACTCCATGGGAGTCTCCACACCCAATATGACATTGCAACTTGAGAAGCTTAGAGTAAATCCAATGATGCACTCAAAATTTGTGTTAATGTTTGTCTCTCCCTCACCCATAATCAGTAAATATTGGACATATGCACTAAGGGAGCATTTATATGCTGTGCATAAGCTAATTGTTGTGGCTGGCCAAGCAATAGCAATCAATGTGGGATCCCTCACCGGCCAACCAGAAGCATTCATTTTGTGTTTGCCAACCTTTTGAAACCTCCATTATCTGACCCCAATTTTCGTGGATTATTACACTAATATTGCAATTTCACATCGAGTTGTGTCACATATTACGCAAATGTCAAATTGCAATATTAGTGTAATATGTGCTTCAATAAACACCACACATTTTACATTATGATGGATGAAATCGCAAGGTTTACCTCTCACATATATATCATGAGTGATTGCCTAGGAAAAACCATGTTTTATTGTAGTGCCCAATTGCCCACATGGCAATCCTTAAATTATTTCATTACACAATTCAGATAAAAATTGAAACCTATTGATTCAAATGGTGGTTTGGTGTCCACTTATCAAAAAAAATATTTTGAACATCTTTAGGTTTGGGGTCAGTAAGAAAGGCGCAATAAGAAGGGCAATTCTTGGAAAATAAGACATCACAAGAAATTTAAGGAAACATGACAAGTAACTTCTTCCATCATTAACATACTGAATTAGAATAAGCATTGTGAATTTCCAAAGTTTTATAACGATATAATACATATCAGGCTTTAAACGCATTTTTTAGAACTTTAATTCACATAATTATTTTCAAATATCAAAAAATTCTTTACAATTTGGCAAAAAAAACATAGTATGGTTTGTTACTTCAGATCTGACGATCTATTTGTTCAAACACATGAAGGTTGTACATCCAACTACTAGTTATATTTTCATCTTCTACCTATGCATATCTAGAAAGACAAAGATAAAAAGAATCAGGTGGGATCACCCAAATTGTTACAAATGAAAAGAGTCGACACTCCCCTACAGTGCTTGTTAGGGGGTATTTAGCATCTTTCTTTCCGAAAGAAAGGTCACACAACTGTTGTGATATTCTTGCAGGTCAACCAACAAATGAATGAAAAGATTAGAATCAAGCCCCTGAAATAGGGGGAAGACTCACAGTGGGTCCTAGACTTAATTCTCCTGTCTACAGATCTTTTGGTCAAGGAGCTGAAACACTACCTTACCCAACACGGGGGTTTGACAACTTGAAAAAAACAAGATAATCAAGTTTGCTGGCATCATCACTCAAGCAGCACTTCCTTATCTTATGCTCAAGAGTCAGGATTCAAGCAACTTGTTGGACAAATGTCTGGAGGCAAACGCCAAATGAACACCCACCCCAAAAGAATGGAGTGTTTGGACTCTGGAGAAGTCACTTGAAGTTAATTCCTTACAATTAGGTGTAGAGTTTGCAGTGCATTCCATACCCTTGGATTGTTTGTTTTTATCGAATTCTGTGCAGAACCACATTATTTTACTTGTGTCCTCTTGGAGCAAATTGTCTTTACATACTTGGCCCACCACATTTGAAGCAGATTGCAATAGTCTAGGAGGAGAGGAGCAAAGGCCCGGCAATTGTGTGTCCTTCAGTTCCTTTCTTTTTTGTTTAAAATCAGGTATTTCCATGGGTCCCTCCTCCACTATCACCAAATAGGACTTGGTGGCTGTTGGAGGAAAAAGGTTAGCACCTAGGAGGAATAGGGAGGAGCAAGAAACTGCAATGGAAATAGCAAGCTGGGAATTTCCTGACTACTTTCAGTGTTCCTATTAATAGATCCAGTCATTTGGTCATTGGGCTTGTGTGATCGGGCAACCATACTCATTGATCCGCTGGCCCCAATAGCCACGGGCAGCTATGTTTTGGTGATCACTCATTGATGTGCTGGTATCAATAGCCGTGGCAGCTGCTGTCCCTCCCCCCATAGCCTTGCACCGTGGCTCCCTCCTGGAACTTATCGTAAAAATCTAGCAATTTGGATTTTTTTTTTTTTCCTTTGAAATCTGGTCAATTTGGGCTAATTATTTTCATGAAAAATCCTTTGTATATAGGTGAAAATCATATTTTTAAGTTTGAAATTTGGCAAAAGTTTGCCAAAGATAACACTTCATGGGTGTTGAGGAAGGTTGCCTTGGCTATTGGGGGAGGGACAAAAGCTGACATGGTTGTTGTGACCAGTGGGATCGCCAAAACCATGTTAGCTAAACTGGACGTAGCACCCATGAATGCACCACCCTCATTTTCTGTTTTTGAGGCCATCCAATTGGATGAACCCCAATTTTAGACCCCTAATTGATGGGGAGGTTAGCTGGGGAACAAGAACCCAATGAAAAAAAGGGTGTGCTGTCCGTGCACCATCCATCCATGGTGTTGTGTTTGTGGGTGCTGGATCACTCTAGCAGGGTCATTGGTACCTTTCCAAACAATAAAAAGCAATTCATCATCTATGTAGTTTTTTCAAAGATCACAAAAATTTCAAGAAAAAATAATATATATTAGAGTACCTTAGTTTCTTATTCAATTTTAGTTGACAACAACAAATTCTCGGTAAGCAAGTATGTGTGGCTACTACAAGAGAAGAATAGGTATGAGCTTCCAGTTGACCCCTACCAATGGCTGAAGTCCATGGTCTAGGTCATGGTTCATTCTGGCACCCTATCAAGCCTGTGCTGAAATGAAAGAAAAAAGTTTGGAACTGGCCGAGGCAGATTTCCTCCCAGGATTGTGGTGTACTGGGCTTTCTTTGCAATGGACTTGTCCATTTGTGTGGGGAAAAAAAGAGACAAAGAAGGTTTGGAACTTGCCACCAAGACTTATATTCTCTGGATTGCAGCAGCTCAAAGTTGCTTTTCTTACCTCAATCCCGTGTCAATCCTGTGTTCATATTTTCAGTGACATTTTTCCAAATGAGGATCTTATTTTATTTTATTTCAAATTGGCAAAAAATTAGTGTATTTTGAGTTTTTCAGTTGTCAAATTTCGAAAAAATATAATTAAATTTTTTGCCAGATTCTATCCTAAGTTATATTCCATTGATGATGATTTCATCGGAGTTGGTTTAAGTGAGATGGGCTATAGTTGTAGGTCGTACAAAAAGACAATTTCAAACTGGAATTTTAAAAAAAAAACATTTTACAAGTTGTAATGTTTCAAAATGTCCTTATAGATCCTAAGGTATCGAAAGGGAAAGAAATATCTTTATTATTTTCAGTGTCTTTTGGAATCTTTGTGTCCTTTCGATTTTTTATAAAAATCTTTGTCTTTTCAATTTCATACAAATGTAAATATGTGTTATTTCATTTGAATATGTTGAAATTATTTCAAGATATTAACATGTTTTTAAAAAATCAAATAAAACTAGTTTTCAATAAAAACTTCTCCCTTAAATACCTAATTCAAGGATTTAATCCCCACTTGCTTAGCTGATTTAATGTTTATCCACCCTAATTGCTTCCAAAATTTCAATGAATTAAAAACAAGGGTGGCTGATTAAATCTCCCCTTGGATGATAATTGGGTAGTCTCTTTTTTTTTTGTACAATTTGAATCCTATGTATATTTGAAAATAAAAATACAATTCAAATGTTAACCCTTATTTCTTTTTTGTCATTTCATCATCAATGGTAGTGCATAGCCCAAGTTAAGTAGCAAAAAATATAGAAGGATGCTAGATTTTTTTAGTTTCATATTTTTTTATTGTCAAAATTGGTTACATTGTCTTATGGATTATCGCCCAATATAAGAGAATTGAAAAGTTAGGCAACACTATAGACTACTTTTCTTGTTCAAAATATTCTCTAGACAAAAAGACATGGAATGAACACAAGATTCCATAGCCTTTGATGTGCATCAAACTATCTTCATAGCACCTTTTCACAACCCTTCATGTGCATCGAATGGTGCATTCACACTTGATGTTAAATCAATGTTAAATGAAAATCTAGGTGGCAGGCATCCTAGGTGGCACCCAATGTTAAATGGGCAATAGTTTATTGTTAAGTGAATGTTAGTTTAACATAAAATTTTCATGATAAGTAAGTTTATGTCTTAAATGACTACTATGGTGTTAATAGACTCAACACTAGAGTCCTTAACACCAAGTGTGAATGCACTTAACTATCCTAGTAGTACCTTTTCAAGTTCGGTGGTAATTACATTATTTTTTAAATGTCAATTTTTCATTTTTCATTTTTCCAAAGTGCCAAAAGTTAAGGAAATTATTTGCCTATGGGTGTTGAATTTTTGTTTTGGGAACTACCTAATTTTGGGAAAGTGTGATGGATTTGGTGGCAAAGATAAAAAAGTTGGTGAGGATGTGATTTATTGAGTGCAAATCACTATCAACTTTCTTTTCTTGTTTTGCTTTGAAATCTTGAGTCACAAATTGAGATCAAACGTGTTTTTAGAGAGGTCATATTGAAAGCTAAACACTCAAACCATTAGACTATAATTCAATGTTGGTTTGATGTCAACTTTTTGACATATTAACTTGTTAGAAGAGTATTGGTAGTATGGTTTTCTTCAAAGTTATATATCCTTTTGATATCAATAACCCATGGTTTGCAATTTCATGGTGCAATGGTGCAATATAAATTTGATTAGTGTTATACTAGTAGGTATATAAAGTGAACTTTGGTATTGATTCAATACCTTGTTAATGCAAAATTTCTAAATGCCATGCAATACATGCTATGAATGACCAACACAAGTACATTACAAAGGCCAAATTGTAGATTGTAGCCATTGAAATGTTGAAAAGATCGATAAGCATGTTAGAATAATCATTGCAAATGCAAATTGAAAACCAAACGAAAGCACATTTGTCTTATTGGAATTGTTGAAAAAATGATAAACATGTTAGAATAATCATTGCAAATGCAAATTGAGAACCAAATGAAAGCACATTTGCCTTATTGCAAATGTCAAAAAAATTGATAAGCATATTAGAATAATCATTGCAAATGCAAATTGAGAACCAAATGAAAACACATTTGTCTTATTGGAATTGTTGAAAAAACGATAAGCATGTTAAAATAATCATTACAAATGCAAATTGAAAACCAAATGAAAGCACATTTGCTTTATTGCAAATGTTGAAAAAACTAATAAACATGTTAGAATAATCATTGCAAATGCAAATTGAGAACCAAATGAAAGCACATTTGTCTTATTGCTAATGATCACACACATACATAAGCAAGAAAGTAACCCACATTCATTTCCAAAATGGTTAGTGCATTGAAATTAGTTGGAAGAGGATGTTACAAAACAAAAAATGTCATACCCTAGTTGAAAGGTTGTCATTGCTCTCAACTTTCAACATCAAGACACAAAAATCATGCAAGTGTGTGAAGCAAAGATTGATGCCAATGGAGATGGCTACACAAAACCCCTCAAGATTGGTATGCGTTTTAGCATTTAAATTAGTGTTGGGTGGTTTTATATTTGTTGTCAACCTTGGTAGTGTGGGTTTTGAAGGATCTTTTTAAAAATTGTTGGTAGTGAATTAAGAGTTCAATGGTGACCTCCATTAAGCACCTGGATTAGAGTCCAAGTCTAAGAGGTTGAATAAAAAAACTTGGATTTCAATCACATACAATTTACACATTACAACCATATTATTTCCAATTCAGATTTTAAGAACTATTAAGACACTTAAAAAAAAACACATATATTTAAGAATACATAATGCTATTTTTTAATGAGCACTTTTGTACACCTAGTGCCCATTAGGAACCCAAATTGCATAACATGGGCCCAAAGTGTGTATGGGTATCATCCATCTTTTTTGAGAAAAAGATAAATTATGCCAAACGTAGACAAGGAAAAGAAGAAATAGGTAGTATTTTTGTATTACATGCAATAACAACTATGTGCACATATAATGTTGGGGCATTATTACATTTATTATTATTGATTAGTTGGGTTCATTCATGGTTGGGGTTTCAAAAAAAGAATAAGGACTCCATAACTTTTCTAAGGTTACATTCTACTAATAACATTTAAATGAAATAAATTTGGATAAGAAAAATTGAATAATCCAAGATAAAATAATTGATGTGGTGGTGGTGATTTTCACATGCGTACATAAATTTGTGCATCAATTTTTTGGTTCATAAGTAAAAATGTATAAAATGTCCAAATGGATTTTTATAAATAAACAAACTTTTTTTTTTTGCATGATTATTTCTTGCACATGTGACTTGCACCAAGAGCTAAAATTTTTGAGCTTAATGAATATAAACAATTGGCCAAATGGTAAAAAGAAAAAAATCCTTTCTTGTGGAGACTTTTGGTTAAAAATTTCATGCTTTTGAAATTTTGATATGAATTGTTGTTTCATCAAGTTCACCTAATGAACATGTATTTTCATAGAAGGAAACATGTTTTTCTTGTACAAAAAGCTTGAAACTAATTGCATAATTTTATACATTCTTTTTAATTATTTTAAAACAAAAATATAGCTAAGACAATTGATATATTTAGTTAAAAGACATTTACATAATACTCAAATTATTTTAAAATATTTTTATTAACTTAACAAGAAATGATTTTATTTACTGACATACAATAATCTAATGCAATTATTATCATCTAATTAGAACAAAAATATAAAGTTGAACTTTACAATCCTATAAAAGTTAAATGTTCATTTTTGGAACCCTAATTGTGAATGAACCTAATTATGACTCTTTGATTATTCTAGCAATTGAAACACAAAAACAATCAATCTTCTACACCATGGCCCATCTTTTATTTATAAATATTTTCACAATATTATGGATGTGGTTGGGTTTCCCCTTGTTTGTGAAAAGGGAGCCATATTTCACCCATGGTTATTAATTTTTGATGGCTCATTGGTTTGGATCCATAAACCCTTGTAAAGACCATGCTAAGCTTAGGTGGCATTTAGAATACCACCCAACATTGATTTAAACCTTACATTTTGGTTGGTCATTGTTATTAGATTTTTGCAAAACACATATTAATGGTATATTAATATTGGGCCAATACCAATTTGGAAAAATACTAAGCTAATCAAGTTTTTAATAATATTGTTGATATTGTTATTGATATTAAGGATCATCATATATATCGGACCAACCCTATTATAAAACTTATACATTAGTTGAAATCTATGTATAAATTATGATCATGCAAATAAACATGCCATGACAAAGTTGTGAGAAAAAAATTCAAATTGATAGCAATAGATATTTACAAGATTAACTTGGGTTGTTAGTTATCACAACTTGTATTATTCAAATTATATCATAAAGGCCATTGTAATTTTATGGGCTAGTTTTTAGTGATTCCTAAATTTTCTATTGTATTGCTTACTTTTCTTCTTTTTCACAATGATTAAAGTTTGAGGGTTTTTTTGCAAAAGGATTTTGAGGTGGGTTTGGAGAAGGAAATAATGCTTTATGATCTAAGCTTAGGGGTTGATGGAGTGGAGAATCATTTTGAGGAGGGCTTAACCAAATGCTGCATTCAAGTTTTCAACAACATCTTGTGCATTGAAAAGCCATTTTTTAAAGGTTTCCATGTCCAAGGGTGTTAAAAAATCTTGGTCAAGAATTATATGTACCAATGTGAACAATATCATGTAACCATAGCTTGTGTGTTTAAATTAAAAATCCATAGGCTAATCAAATGGGTGGTTCTACAAAGAATGGTGAACTATTTAGCTATGCACTAACACCTATTTGTAAGAAAAAATTGATGGTATCTTCCCATTCTACAACTAGTTTTTGTTATTATGCATGTAATAATCCATGCACAATTATCATTAGGTCATGAAAAATATTATTTCAACTTCCTTAGCAACAATCCTTAATGATGGGGTATTCATCAGACTTACATGAGGATAAGCAAAGGGGCTTTGTAATCATGAACCTTGGTGGCAACCTATGAGATGAATTGGCTTTAAATGCTTACATATAACCTTTTCATTCAAAGTGCCCACATCTTGTTGGCTTATAATGTCATATGAGATCTTTGATATTTCCCATTGTTGATTCTCCTCATCATATTTGTCAAAGCTATTCTCTTTATCATCATCAACTTCATCACCTAACTTGGATTCCATCATTGTTTTTTCAATGGTAAGTTGATGTTGTGCAAACTTGACTACATTTTATTACACTTGTTCAAGTGTGGTCACCATTATTCATAGTTATATTTGCATGCCATTAATGTACACCACTTTTGGCATTATAAACAATGTGTTCTTTTTTTGAAAAAAATTGACCAAGATCCCCATGGTTTCTCCTCCTTCACAATTTATAGGAATTGAGAAATACACCAAGGCGATGAATTAATCAAAATGTATTGGTATTACATAAGATTTTGGTACATCATGTTATTTGAAAATGTATATGTACAATGGGAAAATATAGAGATCTCACAAGTTCTTTCAAATGATCTTTTATTCTCTTTCATAAAATAGATCAAGGATTAGATTTGAAATTAGTTCTTCATTGTGAGATATCACAATTGAAGTGAAAACCTTCATTATGAAAGGAGTACATGGTTTGTGCAACATGAAAAAACTCACCTTTAAATATGCATGGAGAGTTTGTCTATTAATTTTATTTACTCATTTCAAATCAATTTCTTTTGCCTTAAATTAGTTTGCTAATCATTTAAGATTTCTTAATCTTCTTTGCTATTACTTGAAGCTTTTATGCATTCAATTAATGTTGATTTAACAATACTTGTGTTTGTAGCTCCACTTTTCGTACAACTAGGGTGAAAATAATGCTCCATTATTGTCAAAATGGTTTTATCAAGGATTTGTATCATTGTCTTCAACATTGTTGTTGCTTTCAATTTTTGGAAAGTGTGAAATGAAGGGTCAGTGCATTAGCTTCCATAGTTGAAACTTGAAAGTCTTATGTGAATTCTTTTGTAATTCAAACTTTTGCCCAACCTTTGACTACCATCTCTTATGCATCCCTTGCACTTGTGTCCAAGCAAAATGGGGCCAACTAAAAATTTGAGGTTTAAGTTTGTTCAAGATTTGAAATCAATTTGTGGTTTGTCCATCTTGGACTTTTTGTTTGATAAGATCTATAGTTCATGTGTTGAAATTGAGCTTGAAATGATGTTTCCAAGGTACTCAAATTATATAATAATAATTTTTAGGTTGTAGTTTATTAATACAATTAGTAATGACAAATTTGTGACTTGAGGATGTTTGAATGCTCTTGATTGGTCTAGTCAAGAAACTCCTTACTTTTATGAATGCTCCAACAATCAATCATAAGTCTAGTTTATGACTTTCTTGTAAATTGAATTGTTGGACTTGATTACGCAAATAGGGAAGCAAGATGTTGTGAATAAATTACTTTATTGTTTCTAGTGTTGACTAGTGATATTAAACAATATGTATTTGATCCCAACTTGGGCTAATGCATTTTTTGCCTTTCATTTAAAGGTGGTAAACATGGGTGGGTAATATTTGTGAATACAATCTATCTAGGAAGTACGTATCTATATGAAATTGAAAATATTATCATAATAAATGTCTTTTCTCTTCCAACCTTAAAATCAAAATGTGTTTTGAGCCTTTGACTTCCTATGTCCTTTTTATTGTTGTTGGAACAAGATCTATCTTGGTTTGGTCATTTTTTACCACAAGGCTTGCAAGAAGCTTCCATTAAGTATGCCATTTAAAAAGCCATGTTGTGACTTTGTTCATGCCAATTTGTCAACATTGGTAAATTTTTTTGAACTATAAAGGTAGATAGCGTTATCTAACACCTCTCATTTTTGTAATGTTGTGACAAGTTCATCTTGGAATGTGGGATATTCATTTAGGACTAAAACATGTTGCTCCAAATGTTTTATAGTTATATCTTGTTGGGTTTTTGAAATGTAATTTGACTTGAATTTTCCCTTTGATGTAAATTACCAAGTCCACAAGTTATTTTTAATTAATTTCTCATAAGAACTTGCAACTCCTAGTTTCTAAAGTAGGTTGCAAATAATGAAGAACATCAAAGTTTGTATCAACTTTTTTAATGATTGCCATTTTGGATGGGTGTGTTTTCTTAATAAAGAGCGAATCCCTATGTAACAAGTGCTTCATTTTATCATTGTTTCACTTGTCAAAAATTAAAAGATGTTGCATTTTTTGGCTGAACTTGAATTATGAATTTTTTTTTTGAATTGAATCTATTGAATATTTTAAACCAAAAGCATTTTTAATGTAGTATAACACATGTTTTTGTTACATAATGAACTCTTTGAACGTTTTCAATTTTTTTCAAATCATGACATATTTATGGGAATTTTTAAAAATACAACATGACATAATAATTTAATGTAACAACCTTTTGGGTCATAAAAGTAGAAATAATTTTTATGTTGACATGTAAATAATGAATATAAAAATATTCTCCTTGAATAACCATCATATTTGACCACATCATTTTGATTAAATTATCCATTCCTTATAAGGACTCACTTGAGTGAGCACTTTTAACTTGATTTGCAAAAAATGCACATGAGTGCACATAAAAGTCTTTGAAACCAATTTGTATATTGTAGTACTTGGGTTAGTTCAACACTAATTATATTAGTTTTCGAAATGTTGAAATTTTCAAAAAAAAAAAATTGAGAATTTTTTTTTTCTGAATAAAATAAAGAATGGGATGGAACATTTGAAAATATATCCATTGTGAAAATGGAATCCTCAAAATTAATTAATTATTTGACAAATATTTGTTGAAGTGGCCAAGGTACTATGGAATAGGTATTGCGTTCGACTTTGGATGTTTTTGTCCATCTTGGTTGTTTGCATCTTTCTCTTGCTTGATTTGTCTCTTAGATTGTAAAGTTAGGATAAAGTTTTTGTAAGGTGACCAAGATGGCATTTCTTTACATTCTTTTGCATGGACCCTTCTTGTTGATTGACACTTCCATTGAATTGTTCAACCTCTCTCCAAAGCTTGATCTTGTTCTTTACTTGTGATATTGAACTTCAACAAACTAGTGAGCAAACTTTGTTGCAACTTTTCTATCCCCATTTTCCACTCTCAATTGCATGTACATCAAAACAAACTTTTGGCACAAATATTTATCCTCTACATCTCTCAATTTAAACCTTCCTCAACCTCACTACATAATGTGCAAAGCATTGTAGAATGCTCAAGTCAAAATGCAGTGCAAAATATTGAGAAGCAAAAATTAAAAAACATAGCACATTTTACCAAGTCAATTTTTAAAAACTGTAATATACGATTCCATACAAAATATCCAACTGAAAATACAGCATCTACATCCGTATGCACACCAAAAAATTTATCGTTGTATTATCATTGCAAACTGCTCACTACCCCACTCTAATCACTCCTCACATGGGAATATGAGTTCTCAGACTTCAATAAGGAGAAGATATGGGGCTAAGTGAACTTACTAGTCATTCAAAATGCTCAGCTCAGATATAAATATCTCAACCCTGATCATGGAACTGAGCATATACTCATGTCTGGGTACTAATTGTTGTGAGACTCTAGTTTTGTTTTTCATTGCTGCACTTGGGGTCAGGATCAAGGGTTGCTTCTGGTTCTGTGTCAATGTCAAACAGAATATCAGCAATGGACATATCAGTCAGGGTTAGGCTTGGAAGTCGCTCCAGTGGCTGGTCCAGATGATGGAAAACCTCTTTTACGCCATTTGCCAAGCTTGAGTTTTCCATCACATGCTTATTGAGTTCTATTGACAAATTCTCCTCAGAGTTGACATCGCTTGCCTTCTCAACCCTGAGATTGGCAGATTGCATATCTGGTGTACTAGATGTGCCACTTGGCATTACTCTGCCTTTTTTCCGGGGTGATTCTGCAGCCTCCTCTTCAATGGGGTTGTCTAACAAGCAAGTAGCACTGGAGTTATTGGCTGCAGCTTGCCCTGTGCAGTTAGCTTGATTCCTAGTCCGATGCAGATTCTTCTTCCCACGAGCTACCTGCAGTGAGAATCATAAATAAGAGTTTCCGTTGTCATCCTTGTAGGCTTTGGCACATATGGTTTTTTCCCCACAAATTGGTCATCACTCTGTGCCTGATAAACAAGTTAGCATCCACTGATAATACTTTTAATAACAGGAAACTTTCTCAGAGTTCTGCCTGCTTCTCCCAATTTCAGAGCTACCCAATCCCAGTGACATCATCAAATGTACCTATAGTTATCAAATCTTGCTCAATGTTTCCTTCAATATGTAAGAATCAAATAGAAGGGAGGCTAAAACCAAGCTAAATGTAGCCTGGAGGAAAGCAGCACTTCCTCCTCCAAGCTCAAGTGCAGACAAGATTGTACAATTGTGATTTGATGAACTTGGAATATATCATACACAATTAACACCATTTTAGACTAGTTGGACTGAGAGGTCTTCCAAGGACAGTTTTTTGTTTTGAACTCAGAATGACAGGGTTAGGGTAAGGGCTCATCACATAGTTGCCTCGTGTATTTCTGTACAGGATGAGCAAGTCTCCTTCTTGCAGATAATGCATCTTCACAAACCCACCTGTGCATCATGACAAGGTCCATCTATTAGTTGGCCCATCCACCTTCAGGAGCCCAATGAACCAAGAACCAGAATCCTAGGAGATTCAACCCAGTGCATAATCCAAGCTCAGTAAGATTCATGAAAGTGATCCACTCTTTCAGGTTGTAAGCAATTTGTTTCCAATGATGCCATAAAGCTTACCAATATTCTCTAGCAGGTACATGCGACTCTTGTTGTTGGGCCAAAACCTGTGCATAAACCAGTTCATATAAGCTATGTATCTCAAGGATTATAGCAACTCCAATGAGCATCAGTTTGTGGATTAAAAAAATCCAGAACAGAAATTAAATGTCATACATGTCAATTTGGCACAGAGATGATCAAGATTTATTACCTGTACCGGAATGTCCACATCTTTCCAGTGTCAAAATCCTCCATCCCTATGGACAGCCCTTCTCTCATGGCCACCCATGGCAAATGGGTTTCAGCTTCCTTCTGCACCAAGGTGTATATGAGCACATGGTAAAGCATCTGGACACCTCAAAGGCTTACAGGGTCCAGATGTGCAGTCACATGTGAGCATAAAAGTTGGTGACAACAAGCACTGACCTTGGGTAACACAATGCGGCCCAAATTGCTCACATCACTGGGTCTTAACTCTTTTTGTAGAAGAAAAAACAGTGTATCTGTACTCTCAGGCACCTGTACATCACAATTTGAGGTCACTGTGTCAACAGGTCTCAGACTTTTACAAGCTCCACATTAGTTACTCCTTGGCATTATACCTAGCTACTACAGCATTTATGGTCAATGCAGTCTTCACCGAATTACAACTATGGTTCATAGTTGCACCCCAGACAATCTTCAGAAGGACAACCCCACTTCTTGACAACCAAGACTGTCACAAGTTTGTCCCCAACAAGTACAGAATTCCAGGAATTCTGAAAGTGGGAAATGGGTCAAAAGCAAAACTCGTTTAGCTTTTGCACAACTGTGTATATAAGTCTTTTCAACAGCTTCAAAGGTTGATATGAAGGACTCTTAGAAATGAATTGTCAGTTAGAAAATTGAGGATTTCTCATGATAAGCTGAAGACACAAGTATGTGGTAATATCCAAAAGCCACAAGTCCTGGAAACTCTAGTGCAGAGAACTGAGCTGATGATGAGGGTTTAGGATGAGCTGGATGGTTGCAGTGCCGACCTGCTGCTGTCTTTTGACGACTACAGGGATATCCGCGGGAGGCGTCCGCGTCTTTGCTGCAGTCCCATGAGGCATTGCGGGAACACTAGGCCATGAAGAGCCTGTACGCGGGCTGCAAACTGGAGCAGGTCCCGGAGGAGATAGCCCCGGCATCGCATTGTGGGTCGCCTGATGTTGTGCGGCAGGGTGCAGTTGCATGGGGCCAGCATTCTGCCCCCTCTGTCGTGCCATCCTTCTCTTGCAAGCCGCTCTCGCGGTGGCATGTGCTGCTCGTGCACTCGCTGCTGCTGCTGCATCCTTGGTTGTCGTCACCACTCTCGACCCAACGTGAAGAGCTGCAGCTGCGGGAGTGTAGGCGAACACGCTGTTCGTGACTGCTGCAGCGTCTAACGCATCCGCAAAAGTAAATGAGCTAAATGCTGCAGGAGTACTAGCGAGAGGTGCAGCAGCACGATGATCACCACGTTGTTGCTGCCATCCGTAGTACTGCTGGTACTGCAGCAAGTCTTGATGGAACTGAGCCGGCAGCCCTTTCCCGAGTCGGTCTGCAGCTCGACTATAGCTGCTGATACAGCAGGAACGATGATCTTTCTCATATGGTGTGTCCATCGATCCTGCAGTGCGCGTCTTGATCATGCAAAGCTTCTCCAATCCCTGCATAATAGCGCTCGCCTCCGGCGACTCCACATACGTCTCCTGGACCCAGAACATTATTCGTCTCATGAGCTCTTTCATGCCCTTGGTGCCTCCTCCACAACTCTCGATGGCTTGGTTGAGTGTCCATTCGTTCACCATGACTTTCCTCAGCATGGCCCGCATGTTAGTGTCCAGGGAGATTCCCGATGTTTCTGCCGCTGCTGCCGCTGCCGCAGTCGACTCATGCCCAGAGCCGCTAGATCTGCTGCAAGTATTTGCGTTGTTGTGGCTCATGCAGCAGCAGACGTCTGCACTTCTTATACTGGATGTCGAGCCGGAAGTTGCACTAGGGGACTCCGTGCAGGAGATACACATCTGTTGTTTCTTCTCGCTGCTCATGGAATTTAGTTCCTCATACATCGAGCTGCTGCTTCGCGAAAGCACAGTTGCTGATAAACCATTGCAATTTCTAGCTTGTTGCAATGCAGCACTCGCTGTACAAGGCGGAATCGCCATCATGTCGACACTCATGGGCTGGGACTCATGCAGGACCCATGCGCCAGGCATCAAATCTTCATCGACTTCCCCGGCATCTGTGCTTGAAGAGCGAATGCTCATATTCTCATTGAAATCGGAGGGAGGTTCAGGTTCTGATGCTGCTGCTGCGGCGGCTGTGCCATAACATTTCGCCAGGCCTTCTTCCCTCATATCTCGCAACAAGCAATCCAGATCTGACCATGCAGGCTGCGACAGCTGCGGTTCTCCTAGAGAGAGTTCTTGCTGTGGGGCCAGCTGCTGCTGCTGCTTGGCAGCTCTATATGTTCCCGGTCCATGATCATAGATATCACAACCATTCTCGCACTCCCTTGGCATCTCTTCAGCAAGACTTCCTGAATATAAATCCCCTTTAAATTTCGCTTACATGTGCTTTTCTATCAAAGCACAAGATCTGCATCCCAACTCCACATTTAAGCAATAATAATTTATACGCATAGCTAGGGTTGCTCAAATTAAGTACTGCTCAGGCTCAATTCCTTAGCTCTTACGTGCTGCAGCCTTGCACAAATCATCAAAAACCATCACAAAATTCACACGTATGTATTATCACAGAGAAAACAACTGATTAGGTCATGATCCATCACATTGAACTCTTCATCTAAAGCAAAGTTTCCAATGGTTGCACAAGATTCAAAACCATGAATTCAAAACCCAACACATCAATGATGACGACGACAACGATGTAGCCGAGAAAATCCCAATATTTTTAGCAAAAGATGCCATCTACAAGAGGATAACTGGGGTAACCCAAATTATCTACAATTAGTGGCGATCACAGCCCATGATCTTGTGGTAATCGTGCACCACGTACGTATCAAGAAACACACACATCATCCATCAGGAGCGCTCCACCGTTTTTGCAAGCGTCAAGTCGAAAACCCTAAACCTTGAGCCCTTTAATACTCTTCAACCCATTCACGCAAAAGTGATGAAAATTCACATAATAATGTGTACCAAGAAGCAAATACCGCATGAGAAACCAACAAAGGTCATCACAAGGGTTTCTAGATTTGAATGGCTCACAAAATTTTGTACTGCAACAACAAGCTTGTATATGAATAATTCTAGATCTGGACATCAAGTAGAAGGAATAATCATGAAGCTGTTTGTTGTTGTTGTTGTGGACGTCGTGGTGGTGGTGGTGGTGGTGGTGGTGGTGGTGGTTTTTCTCACAGAGACAAACGATTCCACGAAGCGTGTAGACTTGCAACCAAGTAAGTCTTGTCCCCCCCGCCGCCGCTCCTTGTTGAGTCAAGAAGGTATCGCGTTTTATTAAGCACTTATAGTAGGGCAAATCTCAGTGGGCCTTCTGCACTTGTGGCTCTGCTTGTGGGACTGTGTTGCAACTTGTTGCAACTGTGGGCAAGCTGTTTGTCTCAATGAGGTAATTTTTCATTTCCCAAGAATGGCCCTGGCATGGGCACCTGACACTTGGCTGCTAGTTTTGTGGGGTTTGACTCATTACAAACTATTTCAACTCTGGATCAAATGCGGAGCACGTGACATCACTCTTGGGTTCGCCTGGATCTTGTGAAATTGTTATTATATTGAAGGGAATTTATGATGAGTGACCCCAGCTGAGGAAACGAGGGATGGGTTAGATGCGAATCATCATCATGCTCAATTGCATGTGCTGTCTAGAGATCTTTTAACCTTTGTTTGATACACATAAACCCATGTGATGATGGATAGAAAATCTCATTCTGAGGTGCTCCGTCATGTAGTTTGTTAAGTTCCCCCATCCCTCCCAATCATGCCCTTTTTCAATTGAAATTTCATTTCCTGGTCACCACCTGTGACATGGGTTTCCAATACCTCAATTTGCCATCCAAATGCGGACCAAGAAATGTACTAATATCCCAAGGAATGTACTAATATGCTGTCCAAATGCAGACCAAGTAATGTACTAATATGCTGTCCAAATGCAGACCAAGCAATGTACTAATATCAAATGGAAAACCTTGTATATGTATATAAACAAGGATGGAAATCCATCCACATTTAGGAAAACCAAGACCATCAAAATAATAGTAATGAAGTGGAAAACATAATACTAAAAGGGCATCCTCAGCCACAAATCAACTAGTGATGGAGGTGCACTAGCTAGTATGTGTGGAAGAGATGAATAATTGTGATTAAGCGTGACAACCCATTGAAGAATTGTGATATAGCTTGTGCACACTGGAAGGTTATTGACATTCATTGCCTATAACGAGATATAAGCATTGAAGGTACCAAGGAGGTCTGTTGATGACAAGTTATACATGCATGTACACAAGAAGTCATAAAGGAATCAAAATGAGGATGGATACAATCATAGGTCTTTATGGCAAGGGAAATGAAATCATCTTTTGGTGTTCGTTATGTGTAAGATCGTGCTTTGTTTTGAATGGCAACTATCGTTGCATGTGTCATTGTCGTTGAAGCATGCTACACCAAATTTGGACAAGTTGGATCGATAATGACAATGTTCGTTGGAGTTCAAAAATTGCCTCTAGTGATGACAATATCCATTTGTCTTTGTGTGTGGCTGGGGAAAAGGTGGGAAACCTCTTTATATATATATAATATGAATACATATGTATATTGTTGATATAATGAATCTCAAAATTAATGTTTAAACTTTGAATTTTTTTATTCAAATTTGAAAATTGATATTTCAATCATGAAAACTATTATTTTAATTTTTAAAAATATATATTAGAATTAGATTTTGAAAATTGTTATTTCAATTGTTTAAAACATTATTTGAATTTGAAATTTTTGATTTGAATATGATATTTTCAATTTAAATTCAAAAAGATTTATTTGATCTAAAAATTGATTTTGAGTTCTAAATTAATATTTTCGAATCCAAAAATTAGTATTTCAATTCAGAAAATTATTAATTGATCATAAAAATGGACATTTTAGTTTTGAATATTTTATGTGAATATGAAAATTTATATTTCAGCTCTGAAAATTTTTCATTTAAATTTTAAATAATCATTTGATTCGAACTTAAAATTTAAATTCCAAGTTATTATTTTGGATTCTCAAAATTAATACTTCAAGTCTGAAAATTAGTAATTGAGTCTAAAAATGAACATTTCAATTTTGAATATTGTTATTTGAATATGATAATTAACATTTCAATTCTGAAAATTGTTATTTAAATTCAAAAGATTTATTTGATCGAAAAACTGATATTTGAATTCTAAATTATTATTTTCGAATCTAAAAACTATTATTTCAATTTTAAAAATTTTATTGAGTCTAAAAATCGGCAACATGATTTTAAATATTTTTATTTGAACTTGAAATTTGATATTTGAATTCTGAAGTTTAAAATTTAAATTTTAAAAGAAATTATTTGACTTGAATGTTGAAATTTGAATTCCAAATTATTATTTTGGATTTTCAAATTTTAAATTCAGAAAATTATTAATTGAGTCTTAAAATGGAACTTTTAATTTTGAATATTATTATTTGAATCTGAAAATTAACATTTCAATTCTGAAATTTGTTATTTAACTTCAGAAAACTATTTGATCTAAAAATTGATATTTGAATTCTGAATTACTATTTTGGAATCTTAAATTTATATTTTAATTCAAAAAATTATCGATTGAGTTTCAAGGGTTTTTCCTATTAGTGTTATCCATAATAAATCACTTTTATAAATAATTGTAAATGATTATGTTTATTAAATCTAAGTGACACTAAATAATTATTGTTATAACATAGATTTGTATATTATATAATTTATATTCTTATATTAAAAGAAATTAATTAATTAAATTAATGTGGGATTACTTTAAAATCATTGTAATTACTTCAAATAAGAATTAATTAGTATGTGCATAACTATTTTCTAATTGAATGTAATTATTCACATTCTTTAATTTATAACTTCAAACCTGAATTAAAATTTTGAAAAAATAATAGTGTAGTTAAAATAATTATTTTACTGATTTTAATTTCACGAATTATTATATAATAATATTATCTTAAAAAATTCTGTGATTAATCATCTATGATAAATATTTTATAGTAATTTTACATTAATTATGAAAATTAATGTTATGTTTAACAAATTATTTTATTTATAATTAATAATTACCAAGATAAAAAAATTACTTGACCTATAATAATCTTTACAACAATAAATTTTATTATATAGTAAGTAATGTAATTAGTTGAATAATGTTTTTTTTTAATTCATGCAAGAATTTACTTTCTAATAACAATTGTTAATTTATTATTTATTATTTTAAAATAAATATTTAAAATATTTAAATTTTAAAATTATAATCATTAAATTAATTTCACATTATATATATTATATATATAATTCAATCAGATTTTTAAAACTAATAAAATATTTTTAAATATTCTATTATTTATGAATTATGTATTAATAACTTGTGAGTAACTAGATAACTAGTTTGTTAAATATTAAGAAGTTATTACTTATTTAAGTAATTGATAATGAATAATGAATATTTGTAGCATATAATTTATAATTTAAATATATGTAAATTTCATCATTATGAATTAAATGATTATTTAATTGTCTAATACTTGAATTGTTTAAAAATCTAAAAACTAAGAAAGTAAGGCATGAAGAAAGTTTTGGAATTACAACTTAGTTTGTAAAGAAGTTGCAACTTCAAAACTTATCCCATATTGTTTGTTCTTCATTCCTATTTTGAACACTATATAAACAAAAAAAGGTGTGCCCATCCAATTTCACATTAAGAAATTTGTGCACATGAGATGAGCTAATCAAAAGGTTCAACCCAAAATAAAAAAACAAATAATGCACAATTCTAAAGTACTTACCTCCCCAACCTACTTCTCTATCTAATTAAGTAGGTACCTAGTTTGACCTACCCATCTAGGTCGGCCTATGTACCTACCTACCTAATTACCTACTTATATGAATAGGTTTATAGCCTAGAAAGGTAAAACCTATTTACTTACTTTTTTACTTAAGTAGGTAGGTAAGTAGGTAGGTAAAGATTATAAGCACCTATATATCTATGTACCCACTTAAGTACCTATCAACCTAATTTTAATATTTTTATTAAATTATTTTTTTGCATATTTACATTAGGCCATGTGTCATAATCCAAGTATTTGAATTGAATGCCTTAAATTATTTTAAAATAATAATAATAATAATAATAATAATAATAATAAAATATTAAAACATGTGGCAACACATGATTTGCTTTCAATTGTGACTACAATAATTGCATCTTAGTCACATGTGACAATACGTATACAATGGAGTCAAAGGATAAAATGTATTTGTTGACTTTTTCTTTCATACAATACCCTTTGCCATTTGCGATTAATTTATCACATGCGACTTGTCTTAGGCGACTAAAAGGATTTTAGTTGCAAAATGTCTCTTGCAACTAAAATTTGGTCGCAAAGAGTAGTTGAAAATACATGTCTTTCTTCTAATGTATGCCTCTTCAAGATAAACTTGATATTCATATCCTTGAATGAATTCTTCAAATGTCATGGAGACTTTTTAAATGCATAAAAAGATATAACATCTAAAATAGAAGTAGACTATTAAGATTTAAAGAAACAAACTTCTAGTTCCAAATCTTAACTCTTTGAAATAAAAACCCTAATTACTTGCTTCAAAAGTAAATATACACACAAATGTAATAAATTAGATGATGAAGTCCTACACATGTTTCAATAGAAGGATGACAAGAAATACCTTAAAACCTTCTACTTACAAGAAGTTTGGTGGTGAAAAGAAGTTGATTGAAAAAGTCAAATGCCTCTTCAAAACAAATTGGATATTCATATCCCAAAACGAACTTTTTGAATGTCATTGAGACTCTTGAAATGTATCAAAGGATGCAACATTTCAAAAAGATATAGATTATTGAAATCTAGAGAAACAAACCTATGGTTCATGAGATACTACATTGGCATCTCATTGTAGAGGTGTGGTCCTAGTCGCCTCCTCACCACCTCCTTCCAATTAAGGCTCATGCGCGTTTGAGAACTCCACCAAGCCAAAATTGTTACTTTGGTTTGAAAAGCCAAAACATCAAACCATCTCTTACGCACTGACAATGACCAAAGAAACCTTATTATTGAACTCATCATCTTCTTGCGTTCAACAACCATGGCATCATTTTGAGGATGTGTGTTTAATAAACAAGCTTTTTGCCTAGCGAGGTGTTGCAGTTCAACTCACAACACCTATCAATATGGCATGCTTCATAGCTAGCTTGGCTAAAGTACTTGATCATTTTACTTCTGATGAGGACTAGACTAACCCAGACATAAACTCTCATTTAGCAACTCCATCCTTGAAAAAATAATCTTCTTGATTCAAAACATGCACATGGGAAAAGGGGTCCATCCAAACCTTATGCATCACCGAATCCTTTCCGACATCAATAGGAAACATGACAAGGTTGAAACAATAGTTTGAAGTATAACTTATGATGCCCTATTGAACTTATAATATGATGTAATCAAATCTTGAACATTCTAAAGGACCTTATTTCGCTTGATAGTTGTTTTTGAGCTTTTCATCATCAAGCTCAACAACGTTGTTGACATTTAACATCCTTTGCCCTTTGCAATGGACCTTTTTAATCACCCCTAGCTATCATTCCTTGTTTCTACTATTACCCATGAATGTAATAAAATGAACCCTAGAAAACTACAAACTTCATGTTTTCCTTTGCTTTCCCGCCCATTGTTTCCATTTCAAAGCCTACTTAAAAGCATAATGTAAACCCTATAAATAAAATTGATGATGTCATCTGACATGTGGTTACATCTAGAAATATTGAAAGAACAGTCCATTACAATAAGAAACCAACTACAGGTTGAAAAAATATGCAACTTTGAAAAAATAAAATTAGGAAAACAATAAAAATTGCCTTTCATATGGATTCATGAAAAATAAGGTCAATTCAAACGATTCAAAAGTCCATTTTTACTTAGAGGTGTATTTTTATGAAAAAATAATTACATAGGTGTTTTCCTAATTTGTTGTTATTATTATCCTAAATTTCAATTACCAAATTTAAGGATATATTATGCATTATAGGCATTGAAACAAGGAACACCCTACAAAAATCATCAATGTGACACCAAAAGTGGGCTACCACACCATGCATCTACCCTTTAGCTAGCATTTTTTGTGATCCCTATTTCAAATAATCCACACTGTGTTGGTGAGAATGAAATGTAAATGCAAACAAGGCATAACTACAATCCAATTCAACAATTGAAATCAGTAGCAATTGAAAACATGGCTAAAAATGAAAATAAAGCAATGGCATTCTATAAGGTAGTAAAGCAAAATAGTGCAACAAATGAACACAAGGTAGTAAATCAAATTAATGGAGGAAATGATTCAAATGTAGGGCAAACCCATCCTTGGGTGGTACCACTAGGAACATCACACCCCAATATTTCTAGACCCCTCCAATTTCAAGACAACATAGGATTCACTTAACTAAAGCATTTCACTCCAAATTTTGTATGAAAATATAGCTAAATTCACATATTATTTGAATCTTCCATGAGATATACAAAAATAATAATGTTAATAGTCATAAGGGCTATTCAAAGGAAAAAAAAATAAGAACATAACACTTAGGGTTATTTTTTTCAGGAACAACTTAGGAAAAGAAATATTTAGTAGTTTGGGGGGCGTTTAATTTTTAGGGGGACCTATAATGATCCTTTTTTTAATTTGTGTAATAAAAAGTGCATTGAGTCAACCACCTTTTTTTATCAATTTTTATAGGTCAGGAATTCTAGGTCTTAAAGGGCCATTAATCCCAAGAACAAAAATGATGAGTTTTATTATGTTTTTTTTGTTTCAATGCCCATTTTAAGTCATGACCTAGTGCCTAGAATGGATAGAAATTAAAAAAAGGCGTCGGTATATGTACAATGACATCAAGTAGTAAAGTCAAAAATGTTAGGACATAGGAAAAAAGGAATCATTCTTGAAAAAAGCTAAGTGTAGACCCATGTATAGCTATAGGTACGACGTTGAAAAGTTACATGGCTAGTAAATGTGCTTAATCTAACCATCCATTTTGGTGGCAATGCATCCTATTCCTTACAGAGCATTTTGATGTTGTTGAACGTGTTCACCACTTAAGGTTGGGTTGCTTTGTGGATGGATTGAAGACAGCCCCCAGTGAAGAATATGAAGAGCTTGTGAGGGGAGAAGATGTGATGCTTGTTTGTGTGGAAGGACCACACAAGATTTTCATGATCAAGAATTGAAGGACAAAGAGATCCGGGAAATGTAATTGTGAACATGTTTTGGTAATTTTTTCTATCTCCCAATTATTATTTTGTTCAACCAAGATGTGGAGACCTACCTTGCACATCATTGTGGTTTTTTTTGTTTATGCAAATGTTAATTCTCCAAGATTTATATCATTAAAGACAATGTTGCCAAATTGCATGATACCTTTATTTGGTTTTGTGCATTTTTTTGGCACAAGTCTTGTTGAAGGCAGCCAATCTTCATGACCTATTTTTCCCACTTTTCTTTTTCGATTTTAACATTCATATGCCTTTTTAGCACTATTGAAATTTCAAGGATTATTGCTACAGTTTCAAGATGGTCTACAATTGAATCATGTGGACCATGATTTTGAAATGTAGGTGGTCATGTTGCTTGAGGACCGGAAATGATCGCTTCACCAACCCCCATAAAGAAAGTTTAAGGATTTTCTCGTGGAAGGGTTAAAGAGTTTGCATCGGGGTACTGAAAAAAATCCCATTGCCCATGTTATTGTCATTTTTTTCCTTGGAAAATGTTGTTTCTCTGAAATATACCATTGAAGTAAATGTTGCCAAACTGCATGATATATTCTTTCTGTAATTGGGTTCCTCACATTTTCTTTTTGGCACAAATATCTTGTTGAATGCCCAAATGGTATTCATGACCTAATTTTCCATTGGCCACTTTTCCTTTTTAATTTCAACATTAGTTCATCTATCTATGTAGCAATATACACATAGTTGCATTATGGACCATGGTTTTGAAATGCATATTCTTATGGTGTGCAAGGAGATGATCATTTCACCTACTACCATGACAAAAAAATTCTTTTGTGGAAGGGTTAAAGCTTCTGCATCTAGGTATTAATAAAATCGCCTTGCCTTTAAAGTCCTCAATTTCAATACTTTAGGTGAAATTTGGAGGATATGATTCAAACCTAACATACTCTTGGCTTAAGGTTATCTAAACAAAAGCTACAAAGGTCAAAAAACTTTTATAGATTGGCAATAATAAAAATCTAAATGAATTTTCAATCTTTCAATGTAGCCATCATAGAATGCTCATTTCATGAACCATTTGTTTCTAGTTGACTGAATGTTTATTTTGTGTTTATGGGAATGGAGATTTTTTTATTTTCATGAGAAAATGTTTTTGCTAGTCACTTCAGGAGATGTTCTACATCCAAGTAGTGACTAGTTGCTTTTCAAGTTTATCTTCTACAGCCATAAAGCCCCTCCAACTACCTTATTGAGTAAAGTTAGTCAACCTTTCTTCCAATGCATGGTTTAGTTTTTTTTTTTTGTAAAATCATGTCTGAACATCTCCTTCTAGTAAGGTTTCTTCATTGTATATGGTTTTTTTCATCTTGTTTTCTTTTGTGCTTCTTTGTTGAATTATTTTCTCCTTGAAGACATGTTTGGTTTACCTATAAGGTTCTCTTATAGGTGGTAAAAAATAGGGCCTTAGCTCCCTAGAGGTCATTTTGAAGCCCTATAAATCTTTAGGCATTTGTGTAACTAGACCATTTATATTTGCATTTTCTATATAGAACCATCCATCACTAATAGTATGCCAAATTGAACTTGTTCAAATTGAAGATGACCAATGACCATTGCAAGTGGATGGTGACACATAACAATAATTTTTACCAACCCAAGCTGATGTTGATGCGCTTCCTATAAGAAACCAGTAATTTGAATCAAACACCCACCTTTACAATGTTGTTCAATGATCTTACATGTCACTTTCATTCAAATTATAAAAGAACACACCTAAAGCTGAATTATGGGTTGATTTGGTTGCATATTATATGCATTTGATGTACCATCATCTGAGATTGCATTGGAAAACCATACTTTTGTGATTGAATTTGGGGGTGATTAGAATCTCCCATCAGAAACTAAGACCAAATTTGTTGCCATTAGTTGCCATTCTTAAGCACTTTGGAATGTTAAGTAATGGTAACATAGTTGGCCTTAGTTCTGATGAATAATTCAATATTCATGGATCTTGTTGAACTCCTAAGCTATTGTGCAATAAAACCAAGGCCAAGTCTAGTTTATGGTGTTGGGATACAATCTAATGCCTTTTGAATTGTCATTAGTCCATGATTGGACATCAAATCCTAGTTTCTAGTGCATGTAGGTTGGATTAGGCATTTAAGAGCCCATCAAGTGATTTTGTCCAATAACATTCTCAAGTTTGTCACAAAAATGAATGTAGTGCACATATGGTTGTATGATTATATATCATGTCGTCAAGGGAAATAGGCTACACCTTCAATGTTGTAACCTTTAATGTTAGGTGTTATTCTTGTGAGTTCTTAACTAATTAAGGCTTACCAATTAACAATTTATCATTATGTAATGTAGGAACAAAGGATGGGATGGCAAAGTCAATGCTTTTTCATCAACTAGTCATGAAAGACTATCACTGTCTTGTTCAGACTGCACATGTGTCTTTTTATTTCTTTCCCCTACTTTGTTTTTGTTTTGTTTGTCCTTTCTTTCCAATTTTTCAAAGTGCTTTCTTTTTGCCAATTTTTATATGGTATAGCTGGAAGAAAAAGTTTAAAAACTTGTGTTGTTTCAACTAATTTTAAGAATGGAATTTTTTTGATTTATAAATGAGATTTTATTTGATCTTTCTATAATCAAATGGATAATGCATAGTAAAAATCCAATAAATGGATCTTCAATTTTATGTTTGCCATTAGAGTATAGGACAAGTTACATGCACTTGTAGCATATATTGTTATGGTGGAGGGGATCATTTAATGGTCCTTAATCTTTCCAAAATAGGGTATGGCAATTTTTTGAAGGTGGGATTTAACTAATTCTTAAGTGCATAATTGTGATAGAACTTGTGCGATTACATCAACAATTGTAAGAATTTTTTTTGCATCAATGTGATGTGTAGCTATCAATTCTTGTATTTCATGATGTTGATGATTTCTTGATCTATAGATATTATTCATGATTTTGCATTTGAACCATCAAACTTGAAGGAACAATTGTTAGATCAATTTCTCAACCTACGTACATATTTTTCCTACTTTATAAATGGTTTTTAACAACTTTGTCATGTTCATTATCAAGATGCTAATTGGTGCGGATTCATATTATGATCCTTGCCTTGAAGTCATGTTTTGATTAGTATGGCTCAAGAAAGAGCATTTGGTTTTTGAACTCACTTTGTAGCATCAAATTTCAATTGACTTTGCTGAGGTGAATTAAACTACATTTGTTTCAATTGTGTTTCGGGAAGTTGAAAGTTTTCATGATGTTTGTTTATTGTTGCAAGAATTGAATGGCATGATTTTGAAATCAATGGCTTTTGCAATGGGATAATTATCATTGAGGTGAATGTGGTGTTATTGAAACTATTTTTTCCTATGTTTGGGCATGTGGTCAATGTGAGTATCATTGAACTTGAGCTTGGAGTAGAAGTTGTTAAATTATTCAGTTGATGTGCATGATTCCAACTTAACGGTGTGAGCCATACCGACACAACCATGTGCGGTAGTTTCAATTTTTAAGAGTTGCATCACGGTTATTTGAGTGGGGTAAGGGCTTTTAGCGACTTCATAGGGAATGATGAATGCACTTGGTGAGTAGGGAGTTGTTTTCTTTTTTGAAATGCGTTATTGGTGAATAAGGAGTTGGATTAGTTCTTTTTTTCAACAAAGGCTGATAACCATAATTTTAGAAACTCTATTACGTAATTAAGGGTGAGAAATTTCTAGAGGGTTAGGGGTAGAAGTAGATGTCAAAATTTGCGGTGTTCAACACAACATTAGTTGACGCACTCCCAAGTCCCTAGTTAGCCCCAAGTTGGGGCTAAGTCACTCAAGTTGCAGAATTTTTAGGACTCGGGGCACACTCCCAGCTTCCAACACTAAAGGGGGTGAAAAGGGCGTGCTAAAAGCTCCAGGATTAGACTAGGAAGAGGGACAAGCTTAATTAGTTATCGGTCCTGCATCCAAATCCAACCAACAAATTGATTAGAACTCATTCTGCACATTTTCAGTGTTGAGACAAGACACGGGCGACCTTGGACTCACTTGACTCATCACGGCCCAGACTCGGGGGAAGCCACCACCTTCCCCCATATAGTATTCTCTGCAACTCTTTGCCGGACTTGCATCCAAATGGCTCTTTTTCCCGGGACTCCCAAAGTGGAGTCCCAAAACTGTCTCGGTTTGAACTCCCGAGACTTTGGGTGCTCATAACTTCTCACCCCAAACTTGGATTGGGACGAGGTCTAAACCAAAGTTGTAGCTCTCCTCAAAAGCTTTCCAATGGTGTGTTGCACTTCACCTGCATGCACCGGAATCAGGTCGATTCTTGACTTTTTGTGGTCGGGAGTCAAATTGCCAATTTAATTCCCGGCCCTTCTTTCGACCATAACTTGTGCTACAAATGTCCAAATGGCTCATACGAGGCCATTTTCAACATTTACACTTCAAGACCTTTCCAAAGGTATAAAGAACGCCTCAATGCAAGGTGTTTTGACCCCTGCAATTGCGCTCTGAGTTTTTGAGAGTCCCGGAGGACTCCCAAGTCCCATTTTCAGGAGTGTGAGTGGCGACTTCACAACTCCCTCAAAGTGGGGTTGCGACATTAGTCTTCTTATGGTATTTAGAGAGTAGCAAGGATGTTAAAAATTCTTGAAGCAGTTGAAGGGATGTTAATGAAAGCTCTAATAGAGATAGAATAATCTTCAAGCCGTTGAACATAAGGTTAATTCGAGGCAACTCAACGATTAAATAGATAGTATGATAGTGTGCTAATGGCAACAGAAGTTTGATGATAACTGAAACATTTATTTAGAATAAGGATAAGCTCAACAAGGAGCTGTAAGTACATGTAAATCCTGGGCTATGCCATAGTGATAGTTCACAATTGGAGGAAATCTAGGATGCGTCGGATGGTGCGAACTAGGTAGTCCACCTTGTCGCAACCCTAGCTTTGGGCTCACGACTAAGGCAAAGGGGTTGCAAGGTTGCGAGCTAAGAAAAAAGATGACGCATTCCCAACTCCTTAAAGGACTCAAATGTGATGTCGCAACCCTAGCTTTGGGCTCACGACCAAGGTAAAAGGGGTTGTAAGGTTGTAAGCCAAGAGGAAGTCCGGGAAGCAAGGCAAGAAGAAGCCCGAGAGTCACATCACATACTCCGAGGAATGTTAGAAAATGTGAGGGAGTATGAGGGAATGAACCCTCACACTCCCAAGGCAACTCCCACTTTGGGAGATGGAGTCCCGATAGACTCCTGAAACTTTAGAGAGCAATTTGAGGGGTCAAAACTTAATGGCTTGTGGCGTTCATTATATCATTAGAAAGCTCTTGGAACGTAGATGTCTAAAATGAACTTGCATTGCTCATTTGGACATCTAAAACATATGTTATGGCCAAAAGAAGGGCCTAGAGTCAAACTGCCAATTTGACTCCCGCCCATAAAAAGTTAAGAATCGACCCGATTTACTTGGCTACAGGGGGTGTGCCACATATTGTTGGAAAGCTCTCGACAAGAGCTACAACTTTGCTATAGACTACACCTCAATCGGAGGTCTGTTTGCAAAGTTATTGGGCTCCAAAGTCGCTGGAGTCCCGGGAGAGAAAAGCCATTTGGATGTAGGCTCCGTGGCTAGCCACAGAGTATACTATAAGCGGGAAGGTGGTGGCTTCCCCCAACTCTGGGCCGTGGTGAGTCTTGTGTGTTCGTGTTGCCCATGGTTTGTCCTAGCACCAAGGGTGCTCCAACTATGCACTAACCACTTTATGTGAGTTGTGTGTAAGCCCGTGTGTGTGAATGAAGCTTGTCAACTCTTTTTAGTTCCATCCTGGAGCTCCAACATGCCCCTCTACCCCTCAAAGTGTTGTGAGCTAGGGAGCATGTTCCGACTCATCTTTCTTCCGTTGTTTTGAGTCCTTTAAGGAGTTGGGAGTGCGTCATGTGAGCCCAAGTAGAAAACAGCGAAAGAAAGAGGAGTCGGAGCACGCTCCTTAGCTCACAACACTTTGAGAGGTAGAAGGGCGTGTTAGAGCTCCGGGATGGGACTAGGAAGAGTTGATAAGGTTCACTCACTCACAGGGGCCTGCACACAACCCACACAAAGTGGTTAGTGCATTGTTGGAGCACCCCTGGTGCTAGGACGACCCACAGGCAACACGGACACACAAGACTCACCACGGCTCGGACTTGGGGGAAACCACCACCTTCCCTCTTATAGTATACTCTGTGGCTAGCCACAGAGCCTACATCCAAATGGCTTTTCTCTCTCGGGACTCCCGAATGGGAGTCCCGAAATCCCGTCAGCTGGGACTCTTGCAACTTTAGAGCCCCATAACATTGGGAGCAGACCTCCGATTGAGGTGCGGTTTAAAGCAAAGTTGTAGCTCTCGTCGAGAGCTTTTCAACGATATGTGACACGCCCCTTGCAACTAAGTAAATTGGGTCGATTCCTGACTTTTTGTGGTCGGGAGTCAAACTGGCAATTTGACTCCCGGCCCTTCTTTTGACCATAACTTACGTTTCAAATGTCCAAATGAGCAATGCGAGCCCATTTTAGACATCCACGTTTCAAGAGATTTCCAATGATATAAAGAATGTCACAAGCCATTGAGTTTTGACCCCTCAAATCGCTTTCTGAAGCTTCGGGAGTCCACCGGGACTCCATCTCCCAAAGTGGGAGTTGCCTTGGGAGTGTGAGGGTTCACTCCCTCACACTTTCTAACACTCCCGGGAGTTTGTGATATGATTCCTGGGCTTTTTCTTGCCTTAACTCCCGGACTTCCTCTTGGCCCGCACCCTTGCAATGCCTTTGCCTTGGTCGTGAGCCAAAAGTTAAGGTTGCGACAACTTTGGTTGGGTGGCAAAGTATTTCAAGGTGACATTGTCGGTCCACACCACCACATCTTTGGAGCCTATGTAATGGCCCCAAGTTTTGAGACAATGTATCACGGCCCACATTTCCTTCTCATGGGTTGGCCACCTTCGCTCCGTCTCCCTCAACTTCTTCCTTTCGAAGGCCACCGGCCTTCCATCTTGCACTAGAACTCCTCTTATAGCAAAGTCAGAAACATCAGAATGGATCTCAAAATCGTTGTCAAAATCGGGCAACTTCAACACGGGCGCCTTCACCAAAATGCCTTTCAAGGTGACACACTCCGAAGTCCCTTGTTGAACCCACTTGAGGGTCCAACTATGTAAAGTTGCGGAAAGTTGGGACTTGAGGGGTGCTCTCGACTTCCAGCACTAAAACCAGGTAGAAGGGCGTGCTAGAAGTCCCGAGATTAGACTAGGAAGAGGGACTAGATTATCAAGCTCAAATTTGCATCCAAAACCAACCACAAGAGGGCTAGTTAGCATTCGGGAACACCCTTGGGTGTTGGGACAAGCCACAGGCACTTTTACACACCAGACTCATCACGGCCTGGACTCAGGGGAAGCCTCCACCTTCCCCCATATAGTATACTGCTCTCTGCCGAGGCTACATCCAAATGGCTTTTTTTCCCGGGACTTCCAAGTTGGAATTCCGAAACTGTCCCGAGTTGGAGTCCCGGACTTTGGACGGTCATAGCTCCTCACCTCGAACTCGGATCGGGATGAGCTCTAAACCAAAGTTGTAGCTCTCGTCGAAAGCTTTCCAACTCCATGTCCCACTCCTTGAGGTGACATTGCAAAGAGGTCGATTCCCGACTTTTAGTGGTCGGGAGTCAAACTGCCAGTTTGACTCCCGGCACTTCTTTTGCCCATAACTTGGGCTGCAGATGTCCAAATGGGTAATGCGAGGCCATTTTGGACATTTAAGCTTCAAGAGCTTTCCATTGATATAAAGAATGCACCAAGGTGAGGAGATTTGGCCCCTCAAATCGTCTTCTGAGTTTTCGAGAGTCTCGGAGGACTCCATTTTCCCACTTTTGGGAGTGTGAGTTACATTCTCACACTTAACCCCAAAGTGGGGTTGCGACACAAAGTCTCAAAGGCCTCATTGCATGCCTCTTCCCATTCATAAATCCCGGATGACTTCTTCAAAAGGTTTGTCAAAGGTGTGGCTATCTTTGCAAAGTTCTTGATGAACTTACGATAATAGGAAGCCAATCCTAAAAAGGACCTTCACTACTAAAAATTCTGTCATATGCAATCACCATGTTTGCAACTGGGATGCAACTGCCAGTCGCATGCAACTAGCTTTGGTTTTTTATGCAACTACAATGGATTTTTGGTGTGTATGCAACTATGGTGCAACTATGATCACCTTCATCCTAACCTTTGGATGATTTCTGTGATATATCATCGTATATATTTGATATGCATATACTCATAGTTACATGTGCAACCAAAATATGCCAACTATGGTCTTTTGATAAGCTAGGTACACATTTTTTGTAGGCATGTTTAGGATTAGGGTTGCCTACAAATGACAATCCCATTGTTAAGGTTTAGGGTGCATGCATGAAGGAGGTCAAATGTATTAAGTTAAGGTGCTGTTCTATCAAGAGATCATTACAGATATAACCAAAATATAGAGAAGAAGAAAAAAACCAGTACTAGAACATGAAAGTCCTATTCAGCAAGGGTCAAAGGAGAGCATAATGCTGTCCTCATCAAGCATCTTGAAACAAAGCTTGGTTGATGATGTTCCGTGATGGCTGCTCAAAGCACAAATGACAAAACAAAGAAGAAAGAACA
>Ga0116227_10000473_pt1 | contig 78066 bp, 44 predicted proteins | sample S1TSphgellanicum_FD_89693 | JGI IMG/M metagenome (GOLD analysis project Ga0116227, IMG submission 89693) | Host-associated microbial communities from peat moss isolated from Minnesota, USA - S1T2_Fb - Sphagnum magellanicum MG | ecosystem: Host-associated > Plants > Peat moss > Unclassified...
AATCTAGAAGGATTTAAGGAAATATAATTGAAGTATTTCAATAGTTAACATGTGTCTCCACATGGTTGGAGTTTGGATCCACCAAAATAGTTACAATTTATAGTCGCAAAATGATGCCTTGTATACATTATGTATATACTGGCCCCATCGGATGAAATAGTATATACTAAATGTAGGCTTCATTTACCATTTGATGACATCATCCTGATGTAATGTTTTGCGACTATTTGTTATCTGCGACTTGTCTTAGGCGACTATTAGATAATTAGTTGTAAAATGTCTCTTTTGACTAAAAAATAGTCGTAGACACCAGTTGTAAATAAAGGTTTTTCTTTTAGTGCTACTAAATAAAATATGTTTCAATGTTGATGGATTTCCAAGTACCTTAACAAATTATGTGAAAGATTATGGAAGATTTTTCTTTATATTTTCATATTTAAATGTGCAAAATTTTGTTGAAAAATTCCATGTATAAGTAGTACTTCTTAGTCCTTTTCTGAAAAATGTAATTTTGTTACGAAACCCTGCAAATTGAAAATGTAATCCAAAGGACAATTGCATCATTCTTATATGCATTGACTTTTTAATATAATGATACATTAGGATGTGTTCCATCATTGATTACACATTTTTATCACTAAACCTTCTTTAATTAGTTACTATACCACATCAAATTTTCGTTGCCCTAAAAACTATCAAAATGCTATAGTTTTTTGTTTACACCATAGCATGCAAACACCCCTAAGGTTTTAACTACCAAACCACTTCAACACTTTATGTATAAAGATGAAATTTTTAAACTTTGGCATGAAATTTTTTAAGAGAATCAAACTTTGGCATACATTTTCTTTTGCAAAATTTATTCAAATGCTACAAGTGAAAAGATGATCTTGAAGTTTATTCAATAATGTGTTCAACAAGTTATTATAATTTATAAAAACTAAATTTACAATGTTAAAAAAACTACTTAAAATAACATTTCATGAATAAATCAAAAAAAAAATTCTGGTCTAAATTGACCTAAAATATTTGTAAATTCAATGTGAATTCAAAAGTGCATTTATTAGGTCTTTTATTAAAAAATTCATTAGATGAAATATGTCCATTTTTTGAAGAATTGCAAGTTCTTATTTTCCCCAATATGATTAGGTATAAATTTATTTATTTATTTTTAAGATGTTGTTAAAATGGTAATCGTCCATAAGAAAAATTAGCACATTTGGTTATAGATAAGTTGTGTAGTTGGAAACTTGTTTAAATCTTTCAATATTATGGTTATTTATGATTTTTTGTAAATAATTAACAATATATATTTACAATTTGGATCAAAAAACAAATTTCATAAAGAATTTTTTTTGGATGTTGTTGCCCCTTTAAATTACTAAAAATTGGTCATAAGAATAAACATTAATTATGTAGTAAATATAACCATTTAATTATCTAGACCATATTTGTTTAATGCAACTCCCTAATAATGATTTCAACATGTTAAAAGTTGATAATTCAACTCATGTACCATGTTGATAATTAAAGAAATGTCAAAAAAATCACTAACCCATTATAATGCATTGTGTAAATAAAGTTAAAAGTTAGTTCAATTGCCATGTCAACAGTTTGAAATTATTAAATAATTAAATAAGGTTCAAATTATACTCATAAATAAACAATGTAGTGAATGTAACAACTATGAATAATATTGACCATTAATAATGCAACAAAACACTTGTAAATTTTAAATGGCCAAATGTAATTGAAATGTAATCAAATTGGACAATAATCGTAATGTGTGGGGGTGAAAAAGGATAAGATTTCTTTTTGTGATCCTTCTACACAAGATCTTGGATTAAGTTTCACCACTCATCAATGTCAGAGGCTTGTAGTTGTAATGACTAAATTTGTTTGGTCTTCAAAATTATGTTTTGCATTGTCATATTTCATCAACCTATGCTTGGGTAAATATGGCTCCATGGTTGTGAGTTTGTCTGCAACTATCTATATCCTCTTGGCATCACGTGTTGTAACTTTTGGATTGAATCGTTACTTGTAGCCTAATTTTTGTCCTTTTCTTGAATAACTTCATGTCTCTTTGGTGCATAACAATTTGAATCTCCTCCTTGAGTTTGAATTTTATTTTTCTTTTGCTTGCATCTATCCTTGCAAAATATCCTTGTCTTGTTGCAAAGTTGTAGATTGAACTTCAAAGGTCCTCTATCTATATTTTCAAGGCCCAACATTTTGCATCTTGTTTTTCCTAATTTAACTTCAAAAAGATTTTTTTTCCCTAATAATGTCATAAGATTGCATCTATTGCTCCAACAACTTCATTAGAAAACTCATGTTCTCTTAAGTAGCCAATTGAACATTCACCTTGATTGTCTAAGGATTCTCTTCAATTCCCAAGTTAATTTATAATAATTGTTGTTCTTCAATTAAAATCCATCCTACAATCTACAATTTCTATATTCTTACCTTACCTGGTGTTTCATCAATTTGTACTTAGCCTAGTTTGTGGTGATGGTATGTTTCCAGATACATTTTGTCTTTTAAATTAACCTTTGATTCCTTATCTAGAATGATTTTTTCACTACCTTTGGGAATTAAAGTATGTTTTATGATGGATTTTACAGTTTTGTAGTTCTCTCAAGCTACATTATGTTAATTACAACTATATCAAGAATGTGTAAAGGTAAACTAATTATACCAATAGAAAAAAACTCAAGTTCATTGGCAAACATTAGATCTTCTTCCTCATTTATAATGCCATTTTGATAGTCAAAACACAATAAAGCTTTTATCTTTTCAGGTTAATGTTTAGACGTTTAATTATTACTATGGTTTGGATTATAACATTTCCTTGTATTGTGATCATGTTATTCCCCTAGTCATGTGCTACTTTGGCATTTTTGAGCCATGGTCTATCGAACAACATATAATAACTCAAGTCTACAACAATGTTTTGTAGGACTATAAATGTAGCTATTATGGTATACCATGCACATACATCTTCAAATCTTTTATCAATCCTACTGATTTTGTTGTTGTTTGGTTTGTAATCCATAGATTATAAGGTGCAAGTTTCAACTTGGGTAATCCTAACCTAATGTTCAATTGTTTTATGATAATATTTACCCTTAATCCTCCATCTAAGAACACATCATAAATGGTGTTTTTTTTTACATGTACTTGGATAACAATCATATGATTTTTTATAACAAATGTTGTGGTGCGAATGTTGGGAATTACAAATGGGGTTGTTTTTTCATTTAGTGGCTTGGTATTGATCTATGGTTTGTCTACCTTTTAGTTTTTGCCATAAATATTTCTCCAGGTCTGGTGATATTTGAGCAATTTTCCAAGGTTCAATGTATAATTGGTTTCCAACATTTGCTTACTAATATCTTGGAAAATCCCCTCAACAAAAATGATTTTGCTTAAAGAGGTAGAAGGCACTTCTTGAAGTTTTGTTGGCTCTGTTGGTTTTGTTGAGCTTAACATCCCAACCCAACTAGTGGTCCATTCTCATGTAGTAGTGGTAGGTAGATCAAGTGGTGAACTAACTACTTGCATTGGTTGTATGGTTTCCACCATAATCTTTTTCAACTTCCCTTCTGCTTCTTAGTTAATTGTAGATTTGTTTTCAATCTTTAAACATTTGTTCTTCACTTGCCTTGCTTCAAGTGGTCACATTGACATCCACCATGTTAATTGAACCAATAGTAACTTTTACCTTAGCCATTGGCTTGGTTTTTGCAATTTTACCTCCTTCATTAGAAGAAACTATGTCCTTTACAACCAAGAAATCTATGATTACAAGTCCTAAATGACTATATGTATTATTTTAGTCATAAACTATTATTTCGGATCCTATGTGTAAAAAGGTATAGTCATACATTAGTGGGGCATGTGATTGGTAGATGACGAGGTGGTAACAAGATGGGGGATGTTCGTTTTCATCACTTTTATTTCATCTATATGGCATCCATGACTGATGATAAAGTGATGTGGATGTCCAATTGTCATTACAATGATTAAAAAATGATTATAAATCATTTGATAGGAACATAAATAACCCTACCCCACCCCCCACCTACCTATGTACCTACCTATTTACTTACCCACCCACCCATCTATCAACCTGCATACTTGTTTACCCACCAAACCACCTACCTATCACCTACCTACTTACTTGCTTACCCACCAAATTACCTACCTACCTAATTACCTACCCACCCACCCATCTATCAACCTATCTACTTGTTTACCCACCAAACCACCTACCTATCACCTACCTACCTACTTGCTTACCCACCAAACCACCTACCTATCTAATTACCTACCCACCCACCCATCTATCAACCTACCTACTTGTGTACCCACCAAACCACGCACCTACCTATCACCTACCTACTTACCTATTTACCTATCCACCCATCCACCCACCCACCCACCTACCCACCTACCTACCTACCCTCCCACCTACCCACCAACACATGACCCCCCTGCTTACTTACCTACCTAGTCACCCACCCGCCCATCCACTTACTTACGTACCCACTCACCCACCTACTTACTTTGTCAACCTATCTACTTTCCTACCTACCTTGTATTTCCCACTTCGCACCTATCATCCTACCACTTGCTACCTATTTCAAAGTCTTGTAGTGGCATGAAATAAACATGTGAAATAAAAAATTTGACCAAAATTGGACACCTTTTGATGTTGTAGTCCATTGGTAAAGACTAGGTTTATCGTTATGAAGGTGAAGGGTTCAATTTCTAATACTTGCAAGCTATGTGCATTCTTAAGGTGCTAGGGTAAGTAGGTTAGATTAAGGTAGTTACATAGGTAGGTTACATAGGTTACGTAAGTCAAGTTAGGTAGGTTAAACTACTACCTACCTTTTTCGACCTACTTAAATCTATTACCTACCTACCTACCTATTAAAAATACTTTGTGTTTGCCAATCATATTTTAGTCATTCATTATATGACACCTTAACATTATATTTGGCTTGTCTTCTATGACTTGTTGTTAATGACTATAGGATGAAAAATGCCACATCAAACATTAAATGATTATTTATCCTTTGCTACTCATTTGTTACAACTAAAGGCCTTTAGTCAGGTATGATTACAAAATCAATCATATACGGATTCATAGATTTAAGAATTTTTTCTAGTGCTTTATCCTTGAATATAATTTGCATTTCACCAAATATTGGATAGTTCATAAGTTTGTGTTTCATTATCCCACAAATGTGACAAGGATAGTTCAATGGTTTTGGAGGTTTATTAGCATGTGTAATGGCTTCAATAGTAGTTATAGTAGGTTCCTCCTTTTTGCTTCTACATGTTTTCACATTCTGGTTTGTATGATGACAATTTGTACAATACATGCTTGGTTTTGCAGCTATCTAATTTCCCATAGCTACACTCCTTGTTCATGTAGTTTGTGGTACAAATGATGTACTATGTGTTTATAGTACAAAAATACCTTCTTCATTTCTTAGTGTTGATTCCTTGTGTTGTTGCTTCATTCTTGCCACGGTAATGCACATAGGTATGACTATAATTCGGATTAAAATATTGTTGTATGTTAGAAAATTATTGATAATAGGTGTCTACAAACTATTGGCCAATTGTAAATAATCTTTCATAATACATTTCTACTTTTTTAGTGGGCTCCTACTTTAGATTTTTCAATTGAAAATACACTTGTTCATCATTATGTACAATCCGATAGCATCTAAAAAAGGCTTACTTTAAATCTACAAATCTACAATTAGGATGATTTCACATGTAATTGTTGCACCCATTTGATGCATATTTATTTCTCAATGTAAAGTTGAACTAATTAGTTATTTTTTCATCTTCCAATTCATCGTTAGCTTTGATAACAACTTTGAATATTTGTACATGAACATCCGGATCAAAGTTTTTCTTGTATTCAAGATAATTTGGTGGTCTTTTGAAAGGCTTGGAATAGGGTATTACAAGTGCACAAATGTTATTGTAGCACTTCTTGGGAATTCTAAAGGACCACCTCTTAGATTTGGTGGTACTAATTTAGTAGTATCTACATTATGGGAAGGTATTCATGTGGTTAAATGTGTTGGTATCTCTACATCAAGTTCAACCATTATAAATTTTCTTACATTAGAGCTAATGGGTATTATTTTAAGACCATTGGAATGATTTCTTTGTATAATCACAATAAAGGACCATTTTCAAATGGTAATGCAAAAATTCCATTGTTCTTCATAGAAGGGTAGTTGCAAGCTATAGTGGCTCACTTTTTGTCTCTTTCAGGACTTTTTGCAAAGTGTATTCTATTCAAATGCCACAAACGCATTGTAAAATCATCAAATTGATACAAATATTTATGGGTTAAGATTGCCAACTTAATTAAGAATATTTACTGAGGGGTGAAATTCAATAAACATACACTAATCATATAGTAATGAACTTTTAAAGTGAGCATATGGACTATGTTCTAGATTTTGCATTAACGTTCAAATGCATTTTTTGTTATGATTTCATCTCAATATTTTTAGAGGGACGATGGAAAAACAAATATGGATTGAAAAAAATTACAACAAAAAATTTAATCAACAAATAACTATGAACTTTTGAATGACCAAATTTGGACCTTATTTTCAAAAGTCCTTATCTTGGTCTTTTTTTTATCAGATTGATATTTCTTTGCCCCTTAATATGTATGTCAAAGAACTGTCTAGATGGGCAACCTTTCATATGGACTTTATTAGTTGATTAATTACCACATAGGGCCCATTCAAAATTGGTTTTCAACTATTTTTTCATTCTAGTGTTAAAATTTGGACTTTTGGGAATAGGACTATTGTCGCTTTTGAGCCACCTTAATTTGCATCTACCTAGATACTAAATATCCTACCGCAGTAACATGCACAAACATGGTTGAGTATGCTACCATTGTAGGGAATCCTTGTATCCTATCATTGATTGTTGTAAAAAATTATGGAATTGTTTTAGTCATTCTTCCATGAAATGATTTACTACCATGTTGTTTGGGTGTGGTATCTAATAGTCTTTTTAAAAAAAATTTAAGCATAGATTTTATACTTTTGGAAACTACAAGTCTTGCACTACTTAAAGTTGGATGGGTTGTAGTCATCTTAACACTTTTTAGAGTAGAATGGAATTGTTTTGTGGTTTGAGGTATTTTGACATTAAAAAGAGTTTTTTGTACATCACCTTTCCCTATTATATTGTCTACATCTCTATAGTTTTGTGGTTATCTTATTTATATAATGTTATGTGGAATGGCCAACAAATTACGCTCATCCTCTAGATTCTAGTCAATTTGCATTTTAATAAGGAGATAGTTGATCATTGCATCCTATACACTTTCTGAATAAAAGGACAATCTTTAAGAACATGGCCCTCATGTTTACAAAAACTACAGTAATTAGTTGTGGGTTTGGGTTCTTAATCTGTACTTTGACCAAATCTACTCCATACCTATTCTTTAGTTAGTAATACTTATTGTTGGTTGTGCCTAATCCTGGACTGATTAGTTTGCAATACATCAACATTGGTTGTTATCTTCATTTCAGTATTAATCATCATCATTGGTGGAGTGTTGCGCTTAACTTTGTTCTCGAATCTTGTATGATAAATTGCTTCAATTATAAATATATATTCCTCCAGATCCTCAGCTTGTAATGTTATTTCAGCATATTATGGTATTGTTTGTTTGATTTCATCATTGTCCAGGGTTTTATCCCACTCTTCATGGGTTTGACGGTACTAAAGTGAAGTAGATTGCCAAGTAAAACTTTTATTATGAATATTGTTTCCAAACGTTTTTGTACTTTTTAATGAACATGTGGTATTTCTTTAGATTTATATAGACTACCATGTCTTTGGGTTGAAAGATTCATTTTTGTTCTTTCTTGTACCTTTTGTTGCAGATTTGCAAGGGTAATTTTATTTGCATTATCTCCCCATCCCTCTGGTTTGACATCCGAAGGTTTTGCCTTCATCGATAGCCTCATTCAGATACTAAGTTGCTTCATCGCTCTACCAGTAAATCCTTCCTGAAATTCCATAACTACTACAGACAATGTTTTGTACCCTGTAGGTCGTTCCTCTATCTTAGGTATTTTTGGCATAATATATTATACTATTTCTAGAGTGCAAAATTGAGTTACATCATTTACAAACAATAGTTCTTCCTCTACTAGATTTTGTTGCATTGTTACTTAATCAAATTGTTTCTACAGATTTCAGGTCACCATTCAATTTATGTTTGTCACCATTCTACCACTTTTCTTTGGAATTTTTTTGGTCATAAATTTAAACCCTTACAACATTTATTTGCTTAAATCTAATTCCTAACAATTCTTTCACTAATTTTGAATTTGTAAACTAGAGAAAAATAAAAATCCTTCACAGTAACCTTTATGTGCTTCTCACAAAAACAACAAAACTTAAATAATTCATAGAAACAAAAATTTCTACCCCAAATTTATCTTAGGGATGGTTGCCAAATGGTAAATACTAATGTTTTAACACTATATTAAATCTAGAATACATTTTTTTGCAAATACAAAATTTGTCTTGAAACAACTACATGAATTGAATTAGTATTCAACCAAAATTCCATCACAACAAACAAATTTGCAGTGTTGTAACTTTGTAGTAATTTTGGACAAATTCAATTTCTCATATCAATGGAAAGAAAACAACAAATTATGGAAAAAAAATATAAACAAAACATATATTATAATAATATTATTCTTCTTCATAAAAAAATGTTCTTTAATCTCCTTGAGCTCCTTCTTCCTTATTCTTTAAAAAAACTACTATACTCATAATCCTCCTCATCCTCACAATGTCTTTTAGATCAATTCAATTTTCTCACCATAAACCGATTTGAATTTAGTTTCAATAGTCCTAATCCTAGCTAGTCATCCTTTTCTTTTGTCCACCTTGTCATTTATTGAAACCACCTCTGTCCAACTTGTCCAATAGGGATAACACAACTCTTGTTCAACACTTCCATTCAATTTTTTCAATAAGACAATACATTTCTACCTTTAACAAACTACATATGTATAAATTTCTAAACATGATCACATGCCCATCTACTTCATAGGCACATCTTTCGAAACTAGTGTCAATTATGATTGAGCAATGTGGTATTTAGTGTAAGTATGGTTTTTAGTCTTCACCATGGGCCACGTAATGGTTTTTTAATTTCAAATTCTAGAAGTAAATGAATTGGTTACTTTGTGGGCAATATTAGGAGCAATTGGCTACTTTGTGTGTCATGTTATTGAAGTGGATAGCAATTTCAATATTCTTTTAATGTTTCGCAAAATTGGTTGTTTAATTTTCAAATGCAATTAGTGAATGCATGAACCTAAATGTCATGTGAATGACAATTTCATAGGAGTGAAGTCAAAATCTAACAATTTTCTTGGAACCCAATGTAAAAATATATCGGACATGACATTTGAGGGAATGGAACCCTAACAAAAATTGCCTTTCCTATTGTAGCACATGGCTTTTCTACACAAGGAATGGATGTTAGTGTTTTTACAAAAAAAGAGGAATTGGCCTATGGATGATGAATTGTTGATTATCACTTATTAAACAAAAGAAGATTATGGAAACGAAGGCGACCAAAGAACAACTTCATGGTCCAACCCTTCACCATCACCACTTGATAATCCATTTAGATTTTAGATAATGATCAAAGCACAAAGCAATGATTGCATTTAACATAACAAGAGGTAGTTTGTTTCAAAATAAAAATATTTTTCACAATCAAAGCACAACTTCAAGTTATGCATCATATCCATTTTAAATACACATTGATGTCCATTCTTGGATGATAAGCACATCATAAGGAAAATTTTCAAGAGTGTACAAATGTTGGGAAAACATATGAATCACTAAATCAAGGTGAGTGGTAAGCCTATTTTTTAGTTTTTTTAAAAAGTGAAGTTTAGAGTGCTAAATGTGCTCCCATCCTCCATTCATGTAATCACTTGCATAATTGCAATTTGTACCAACTTTATGTATCATGGAATTTGATGATTCAAATTTGGCTAATAGTCAACCCCTTCCACAATTGAGTTAAAGGATTGATTTGATGTGGGGGCACCATGGTAGCTTGGGAATTTTTTTTCATGGAGAGAATACAGTTGGATCATTATAAATTGAACAATATCAACCTCCTAGGTCACAAAAGAACTAACCACATTTTCTAGGTTTTTATGTGTTGCCCAAACATGTTGACCAATAAACTCAAAGACCAAGTGGTCAATCCTTGTATTTGAATATGTCATCCACTCCATGCTAAATATCTTCATGTTTAAATTCCACTAGCCCATGCATGGAACCCTTGAATTAAATCATTAGTAATATAATCCACAAAATTTGTGGAGATCATCTTGGCACATTTTCATTAATTATCATCACAACATCACAAACAAAGACATCACAAAGTTGGGCAAAATTCACCAAAGCATTGACCATCTCCAACATTGGAATCAAGCACACCAAGGACAATATAATTTCCACATCATGTAGTAGTTCTAAATTAGAGGCAACCAAGGATACGATGGAAGAACCAATGGCCAATGTTCACAAAAAACTCATTTCACAAGTGACAACATGGGGATTTAACATGTTTTCACATTGTGAAAGATCTTGTTTTCATTTGTTTCCATAATCTAGGCTAGTTTAGTAAACTAAGGTGGTTTTTTCAGCTTTTAACATACTATTCATAAAAATATATTTAAAGTTAAAAAAAAAAAACTTGCAATTGTTGGCAAATTAGAGAATATTTGCATGGCCATGTTGCATCAATGAGCCATGCAATGCATTCTCACAATGAAATGCACATAATCTCATTGGAATTGCATTATATTAAACTATTTCACATTTAAAAAAAAAAATTAATTCCATTTGCCACAAAAGAAACCAACTTGTTAATGATTTTTTCTAGGGGAATACCTCCATGAATCACTAGAAAGTGGATCAACACATTTTTAAGTTGTCAAAATTAGAACTATCAATAATCCTCTCCATAGTCTTGAGAAAATTGAAATTCTACATCAATTTTTGGGACATATCCATGTACTAAAATCCAACTTTGATTGTCCATGCTCATGACTTTGTTAGTGTTGAATGCAAAATATGCATTATAATTCATGGCCCTTTATTGACCTTTAAGATGTGGTTGTGGATGCAATTAGCCATCTCCCAACAAACTAAATCACTTTAATGTTTCGTCAAATTTTTTTCAATTTCAAAGACAACCTTGAAGCTCATGGAGTTAGTCAATGATTCAATGCCCTTATTCAACAACAAAAATATTGAAGCAGATTGGATGAGTTTTTTCTTATGTTTGGAAACCACACCAAATTGAATTTGCTCCTTGTCGAAAGGGCATTTCATGTTGGCATATTGCACTTCATTCTCACATGTGGACATTTTGCATCCAACATTGTTTGCCCTCCTTTGAATGACCTTTTCCCACATGCTTTCCCACAGAATCTCACTTTGGAATTAATAGCTAGCTTTCCTTTCAATCCATCTTTGTGCACACAATGCATCTAATTGCAAACATAATGCCATCATTATTGAAAACAATCGAGTTGCCCATGGTTGACCTTGTTGTTTGTGAATGGTTGACCTTGGATCCATTCCAAAGTTTTTGGTCCATCAACCATGACCTTGTTTGTGGATGGTGAATAATTAGAAGGAGGAACACGTTGCAAAACTTCAACACAACAACGAATGTTTCTTTCTCTAACTCCATTATTCTTAGGGAGAGTTGGAGGGTTTTAGGAGAAAATCATTCGTTGGAAAATGCTTAGACTTAAAATTTGGTGGAAGCATTAGTCATAATGCCATGTTAAACAATGAAGATCTCCCAAACACTCTACAAAGAAAGATTGTGGCAATAGAAAGCAATTGCAATGCAAGATTATCATTTGCCAACAATTTCTCAAAGAAAAAACAACTTCAATGGCGAGAAAAACCAAAAAGTTGAATGTGCAAGAATATAAGACCTTTAAAGAACTTTGCAAAAAAAAATCCAAAGAATTGAATAATAATTGAAAAAAAAATGAAAGCACAATTAAAGGCAAAGGAGGAATGATGCATTCAATGCATCAACATTCACATATTTGAAGGGATTCTAGTGTTGTTTTTAAGTCACTTTCCACCTTTATTCCATGATTCTTTGGTTTTGGTTTTTGTATTGATAAAACACCTTATATAATCACACATCTTATTTCATAAATTCATTTTTCATGATATCCATCGATAAAGGAACCAAACCTTTTTTTGCACAATGAATGAGATGAAAGCCTCTTTCATTAATCTAATGAAATAATCTTATGGGTCATTTTAGCATGCCAACTGTCAAAAATTGCCCTCAAATCAATAATATCCACTTCTATTTAACTAAAAACATTTATAATAGAACATTAGGAATATCTTTGACTTCAAGCAGGACTAAGGTGGATCTTGACCTTTATTATTTTGGAGAATCATTTTTCACAAAATCATATGTGTTACCTATATTAATGTGGTATGTTGAAGCTTCATTTTGTTTGGCCAATTAACATACCATTCATCACTTTAGACACAAGATTGGCATGTTCAAATCCACTTTCATTTCTTCAAAGTTTCTATTTTGTTAGGTGACAACCTTGGTTAAAATATCCATTGAATTCACACGAACCCTTAAACATTTGAAAAGAAAAAGACAAGAGTGGGATATAAGGAAAAAAAAATGGAAAGATGACACACACTAATCTAAAAATTGAGAACCTCAAAATCAATTTTGAGCCCTCATAGGTATGACTTGGCCTCAAGTGAAATCATGTTAGCATGCTTTTGGCTTCTCCTACCCATGACTTTGAACCCCCAAGTAAAATAATCTTAGCATGTGCTTTGGCATGTGTTTTGAAATCATCTTAGCATGATTTTGGCTCCTCCTACTTATGACTTTGGACCCCAAGTGAAATCATGTTAGCATGTGTTTCATACTATCATTTTGGATAAACATATTTAAGTTCACCTTTTAATGGGCAATTTTCAATTGATCTTGACAATTTTCCTTGAAATGGCCAACAAACCTTTGTAGGCTCATTCTTTTGAAGTACGCATTTATTGGTGAGCTATCACCCAATAATTGAAGTTGAAAAGTCAAATAAGAATCATGATTGACAATGGAAACAATTAGAGGTCGAGTTGGGTAGTTGGTTGGGTGTAGTAACGCTTTGTTCTAGAATCAAGTAGCACAGGCATAGAGAATGCATCACCAAAAAAAAAATCCACTATTCTTTGCACAGAACTCTACTATTAGGGTACAAAGGCAGGCTGGAAAGTTAAAGTTGGTTCAATTTGTGTTTTCAGGTCACTGTTGGACTCACTTTGTTTCACTTTTGCTGACAGTTCACATTAACAAAACGCATGGGAGTCCATCACATGTGCACATCATCAACAAATACTCTAACAATTTCTTATACACACAAAAATGAGGGCTGCTTGTACTATCCTTGCAGACACATAACTCATGTATATGTGGGGTATGCTTGCCCTACTCAACTGCTGCTCAGTGCTAACTGCTAAGATAGTCCATCTATTGAACTCTTGAAATAAATCAAGGTTGTAAGGAAGCATCATTCCTTGGTATATAATTTGTTAATAAATTGAGCTCTATCAGCTTCACATGTTGGGTAGACTAAACAAATAACCTCGTGAGGCTTGCACCCATTTGAGAAATTATTCCAAAAATTGTACCACTGATGGGGGTTTTCAGATCCTTATACTACAATAGTGGACTTGTGGGAGTGCCAGGAACTTTTGACATGGTCCATTACGTATCTTATCCAGTGCAAAAGACAGTTTGCCACCAATACATTCACTTTTGCATGATTTAATGCTCACTGTATATATAACTTATATCGTCAATGTGAGAGGACCCATTGAACATGCACTAGATATGTCATCATAAGGGATGCATGTGCCTTACATGCATCCAACGTTACCCGTATGTGCCTTACCTTGTTAAGTCCCAGTGAAACAAACATCTGTTATTGCTGTGAAATATTGGAATGAAATATACACATTTACCTGTTATACTATTTGATTATTGCCTTGGATTGAAACATAGTGCACACCAGCAATCTTTTTTAATTGGGTGAAATTTTGTCAAATGGTGATTTTTTCCCTTCAAATTGGAGAAAATTTAGTGTTTTTCTAGTTTGCAGTTGCCAAATTTGGAAAAAAAAATCTATTTTAAAAATTAAAAATCACCAGATTGTATCCTAATGTCCCAGCATGTAGCCAAAAATAAAAATATAGACTTTCATATTTCTTATTGCTAAATCTGTTTAAATCATCTTACGGATGGTTGCCGCTTCAGCAACATCAAAAAAAAAAAATTATTAAAAAAAAACTGTAAGCACATATAGAATGAATGAATTGTTCAAATGTGTCAGTTTTGTTTGTACTATTTGACTAACACCTGAGATTCAACTAGAAGTGCACATCAGTGGTTTCAATTGTTATTGTGCTCATCATGCTTTGACGATTGAGTTGCTTTAAGTATGAAATATAATATCCACAGGCACTCATTTGGGTTCCAAGGTGGGTGGTGTCATGAAGCTATGATTCCTTCCCTCACAAGGAAGTTCCTCTAGTACATAATGCAACGCAGAGAAATTTCCTAGTGTATTTGAACCTAGAACTGTCAAGAAACCGCATAAAGTAATCCCAGCTTTTAACACAAGGGTTTAGGGTTTAGCCTTTTCCTATCTTGGGTCCCACTGTGCTTGATAATGAGAATTGGGCTTCAAGGCCAGAGTTGACCAGCACCAACCAGTGCACCCATGAAGGATGGATGGTAAGTGGTCAGGAAACAGTTTTCTGTTGGGTTCGAGTTCCATAGCTAACCATGGTGGTTAGGTGGTTAGCAATAAACCACCTAACCCGAAACCCTAAAGCACCTAACCACCATGGTTAGCAATAGAGTTGCTAGTAGGTAGGTAGTTGGTTGGTGAGGGCTTTACCAACCACACAATGGGTTACCAAGTTGAAATTAACCAGACATAAACATAGTTGAGGTTAATAATTCACAACTGAAGCATAGGCATCCAGTGGATAGACTGATGGTCCACTGGTGGGTGCTGGGTCATTCCGGCTGGACTTTGTGAACCCTAATTCCATTCATCCTTCACTCCAGTGCCTTTCCCAGGCTCTGGGATCTGCGGATCATGTGAATGCAGCAGCAGTTCCCCTCCCACTTATTTCAAGTGTGCGAGTGTGTGTGTACACTGTGTGTGTGTGCGCGCGCGCTGCAGCTCGTTATCCATATTTAGTCGTGTATCTAGTAGCTCCTGGTTGAGCCATGTTTGCAGACTCGAGCTTCCGACAGACTAGGTTGGGTCGACGGTGCTGGCAGATGCTCAGGTTGTAGGTGCAGTGGTTTGTGATCGCTGTACACTTCTTTTCCTATCATTAATTAATGTGAGACTGCAGCAAGTCCGCATGAAGCTGTCTGCAGCTTCTGCTAGACGCTTCCACCGCAACTGCTCGACTTCATCTTGCGTTATAGTGGTCGAACTTGTTGCAAGCAGCTTGTAATACACCTGACCTAGTTAGCTGGTTGCAGATTCCCGTCTCCTTTTCTGAGCAGCTCCGTCTTTTAAAAAATTTCCTCTAGATATATTCTTGAGTCACTTTTTCGCCGTTGCGCCGGGCATGGAGCTCTAGATTTGGAAACATTACAAGTGAGAGTCCTATCTAGAACAATATTATGTAGTCTTTAACATTTTTCCCGTTTCATGACACATGAGTGCTCAAGCTGATGGTATAATTTTAGTACTCTTGATCACCGTAGCTTCTGGGAAACCAATAGATCTCGTGGGATCGATCGGTACCGAGTTTTTGTACTTGATCGAAAATGTTTCTGACATGTTCAGTGCTATTCGCGGGTGATAGATACTTTGCGATATGAGTGACCGGTTCTCATGAGTGGGCGGGACATATGGATATAATATATGCGCGGCGAGTAAGTATGTCACATTAATACCACGATTACCCGTTTCAAGCCTTTGTCATAGGATTACACACACACGTATTGATACTCTTGCAGATGAGCATGTCGACTAGATCAAAACGCTCCGAGCATGTTCGTTATCTATTTTAAGTCATGACAAGAGACTTACTAGTGCGAGTGCATTCCAGGCCGAGTGCGCGCGTGTGTGTACTCCTAGGACACAAGGCTTGCAATGAAAGGTATAGGTTCGTGGGGAAGATCGACATTCAACACTTGCTAGGACCCGCCGGGCCGACCTTCGATTACTCCAAAACAAATCTTTGCACAGTCTGAAAAGAATCTGGTGATACTTTGCACCCTCTTTCACAGTCTTCCATTGGTGTGTCACATAAACACACCAATTGTCCCGATTGTCACAATTGCACAGTTATATGACATTTGTAATTTTGTTGCACAGTTTATGCACAGTTATGCAATTGTTGGTTTGGTGGTACTGCTCATTAAATTTTTTTTTCTTCCCAAGGAAATCTGGAAGTAGATTATTGTCCAATTCGGTGCAATTCATTAGTTTTGTTTGATCCAGATCTGCACTGTCTTGTGTTAAATTCATGAGTTTGATCAAGAATTGTCAGAGATATAATATGGAAGTGAAGATTGGAATTCTTTCCCATTTAGATCTCTTGGTCTTGATTTGTATATTCGTATGAATTCTACTCTAGAAGTATCCTTTGGAGTTTCCACTAGTCTAGTTGGCAACTGAAGCATGTCTGATCATGATGATTACATGCGGGGCAAAAAAAACACTTTGGAAGAAGGAGCCATCTGTGCATTGTGAAAACATATGATAGTTTTTTGCACTTGTGCAAGCTAACATGTTACATTTGAATCTAGGAAAGAGAGGATGTTGATAGTGGCAGGAGGTTCATATCATCTAGGGTTTTTGCACTAACCAGTGACTCATTTTGAACTTTGAAAAAATAGTCAATATGAAGGTAGAATTCTACAATGTTAAATTGATAGTTTAATGTGGTGTCATAGAATAAGTGGGAATTATTTGTAACTAATGACCCAATAAAATCCATATAAACAAGAGCCCAACTAAAGATTCAAAAAATGTTGAAACTCTTAGAAAAAATAAAATTGTCACTCAAGTGAACTTATGAAAATAAGATTTAATTTTGACCATTTAAAAATCCACAACTAAACTTTGACTAAAGTTTTTCAATGAAGGCTTCCATATATGAGTGAATTTTTAAGTATCCATAACATAACACATACTTAATCACTCTAAATCATTTGGAATGAAATTTAATATTTATCAATTTACCTTTAGTTTAAAAAAATTCAATAAAAAAATCAGTTCATATTTTGAAATTTCAAAAGTTCAATACAAAAATTGAGGGTACTTTTACTAAAAAATAATCACACATATGAGGGGGGTGAGGGGGAAGTACTACTTTTGGGACAATGTTTTGTCAAATCAATAACTTTCTCTACAAATTCCCACTTCCTCAAGGGGTGTTTCTTTTGTGAACATACTTAGTCCTAATGTTGTACAAAACTCTGAAAGATATTGTGATGTGATTAATCATTAGCCTACTGGTTTAATTTCTTCCTTCCATTGAGTTTGGAAGTTTCAACAGAGTATAATTTCTAATGGATTAGATCATTGATTGTAAAGGTCAATTAGAACATGCTACAAACATTTTGTTTGATGGGTGCTTGTTCAGAACTAGACCTTTACATAACCATCATGATAGCATACATCTTTGTTCTAAAAGAATAACTGATAATTCAATAACTTTTCTTTTAATGTGAATGTCCTGATTATACATCATGTTATCACACCTGATGGCTATATTTTAAATTCATTGAAAAAAATGACGAGGAGAAAAAGGACATGAAAATGAGGAAGGTCAAACGAAACAATTCAGCTAAAAATAAAAGAACTGAAACAAAGCTCCCAATGAAATCCCTCGAGAAAGTTACAAATTAAGTTTTTTCACATTGTAGCCCAACACAAAAGACACCAAGAGGACATTTTATTCTTTCAATGCATGTTCCCATGGTTCCCAGTTATGTAAGATAAAATCTCAAAGATGTTTTCTCAAATAATGTTAGCATTTTCAATGAGGGATCCTGATTACCTATTCCCCGAAGTGGTTCCTATTTCGTTCCCAATATCCTGAATTAAACCCCAAGGAAATCGTTTGAAGAGCTTACCATTACCTAAACCATAAACCCTAAACCCTACATGATTTCATTGCTCAATTACTTGGCAATTGCGGCGCATCGTAGCATCATCTAGGACTCTGTGTTTTGACTATATGTACAACAAAATTTTGAATCTTCCCAGGACAAGCTTTTATTGCCGCTACCATTGAAAGAATTTTGATCTTGGACACCTTCCGAAGTTCCAACTTCCCCATCAGCAAATCAGAGAATGCCCAAATGTGCATCGTGTAGTTCAAGAGGATGGATTCAACTATAGGACAATCAATTGATTGGTCAAGATTGTTTTGGGGCCATGATAATGGTAAGCTTAGGAGGTGGGAGCACATTGCAGTATGAATAAATATATTTGTGTGTGTTTGTGTCGTGTGTAATGGGAGTTAGTAATTGTACCAGGTGTCTAGCCACAAGATGAAGGTTTGTGTTTTGAGTTTATGAACTAGGTAACCCATGAGAGCTAGCACTTTACCGAGTGTAGTTGAGGTGTGTGACCACTGAGCCCATTCATGGTAACCAATGCAATTGAGCCAGTTACTAGACATTACCAATTGTACAGGAGCACCAAGCTTATGGGTTATGGGACAAGAGGGTGAGTTATGAGGTTTAGCCAACCAGCAACTAGGAACACACAGATAAGTATTAGGGAGGTACGAAAATGTCAGAAGGCAGTGGGATATGTGATATGATTGGGGCAGTGCTTTTTTGAAAATTTTGTGTAATAGCCAATGTGGTGATGATCCAATGGAAGATTTAGCCCAATTTGGCAACAAGCTAAATATCAAAGTAAAATTTTGAAAAAGATCCTTTTATATTTTTTGCTACCTACTTGAACCATGTATATAAATCTGGCAATTTTTCTTAAATTTTGGTTGAGTTCTGACTATTGAAAATCTCAAAAAGCACATGATTTTTGCACTTTAACATATCATTTTTGCTAGATATATCCACCTAAAAAAGGGCCAAATTGGGGAGTTCTTGTCCAATGGCATGTTGCCACATTAGTGAGATGCTCCCTACAATCAGTTATGGTGATGAGGCTCTGGCATCAGGCTGTGTGCCAAGCACCTCAAAGGGGAAATGCACTGAATGTGGGAAATGGGGATCAACACTGCACTTTTCTCATGCTTAAGGCTAATGATGCTTCAGCAGCTGAAGCTGTAACCCCTGAGGACAGAGATGCAGCCTCAAAAGCTGACAAGGATCAGCCATTTGAATCTTCCATCTCTGCTTTGGATGAGACTCAAAGATCAAAGGTTTCATCATGTAAGTCAATTTGCAACAGCATCAGACTTGATTCTGAATAAGAGTAATTGTTGCACATCAAAATTGCGATTGCCTGAATGCAGCTTGATTCATATGTGCTCTTGATGATTGCATCAGCTGGTTGTATAATCACATTCCAGATTGGTTTTAGCCAGGTGATTTGACTCATAACTCTTTTAAGAATTGTTCAGACATTGGACTGCTTCTTTTGAAGCTTGGTCATTTCATGAACATCACCGATATAATGTCTCATTCCTGATCTGAGATGTCATGCATACTATACCTAACACAGTGAGTTCTGGCATAATTACTAGATTGGCCCAAACCTTTCTATCCTATTTCATCTATCTGACACCTTGCATGTTTTTGGTGCTTGAATTCATGTATGTAAGAAAGTAAGGAGAGCCTATGATTTTGAAGACTAGAACAAAGCGCAGAAACAACCAGCTTTTGAATTCAGTCCATAATTTTGGACACCCATCACACAGCTTGCCCCCCATGGCATGCTCTATGTGCCAATTGGGTATACATTTGCTGCATCTATGTTCACATTGGATGAGCCTTGGGGAGGCTCACCTTATGGAGCAGGTGTAACACGAAATGAGTGCTGGATGTGAAAAATTCTGGTTTTCCTGTTTGCTGTGTTTTGCTACTTCTGAGAGTAGAAATGTGGGATACTTTCAATAGAGTACTGTTAGAGCTCAAGCTGGAGGTGCCAGCAGTTGGTGGGTGGCTATCCAAAGCACCTTCAGTGAGCATCGTAATTCAGTGACAACACTGCAAGGTTCTAGAAGTGGAATTGACAGAGAGCAATTATGCACAAGGGACTTAGCTTCAAGGGGGCCCTTAGAGACAGCAAGCAAGCGGACACATTATGTGGGTGACCGGTAGAGTGCATCATCTTACCTCCACTAGCTGAGTGGTATGTAGAACTTTTGATTAGCTGAAGAAGGAACAGAGCTGTAGACAGTTGCAGATGATCTAGCATGGGTATATGGGCTAGCTTACTCAGAAGAGACCAGGATGTAACCAAATTTTGTATCACTCAATCTAAGCATTGAGCTGCCATTTTTGACCAGGATGTTTTTGTGCTAGGAACAGTCCATGCTGATTTCTCTCTTCTTTCCACTGCACATGACCTCTATCCAAATGCCTAGTGCAAGGCTTGTCCCTGGTCTCAGATCCAGAAGCCCAAAGCATGAAGGCATGAGTTAGATATATTAGGAGAGTGGAGATGCTGCAAGTTTATATAGAAACTGAATGCATGTTTACTGATTGCAGGTATTCTGTAAGAAGCCCGACCAAGGTCCCTCCATCCTTGGGTTACACAGGAACCTTGGCAGGGCATTGCATGCAATTACCAACTGAGACAGAGCTTGCCTTGGCTGAGTACCAGGGCTGGCTGACCACCAGGGCTGATACACTGCAAACATTGTGAACCAGTCAGTGAGCAGCTAATGCAGGATGGCCCTTTATGTCTGGGGAATCAAGTCTTAAGGTTTCTTATTGTCATTGTCATTGTTGACTACTGGATGGGAGTGACATTTTCTCCAACCTTTCAGTCTGCAATTTTGGTGAAGAATCATTCCACATTGCTTGCAGGATACATACATAAATAGACAATCATGCTTTCATAGTTGGAGGTTACTTGAACATTTTTAAGGTCATTGCAAGTCTCTTGCTACAAAGAAAGACTTTCCCCTTTCAACTGATTTCTGCTAAGAGCTTTACTTCACTTCCAGAGATTCATACCTTTAAAACCTGTACCCATACCTTTGTGTTGAGCTTGCTACCATAGAAAGAAACCCAGAACCATAAAGTAATTGTATAGTGAAATAGAGGTGGCTAGGAATCCATATCAATTCTGGCAGTAAGAGTAATCAAGCAAATGAAATACAGTGCCATACCACATCTTGCATATTGGAATGCTTGCAACATGAGACATTGGAGGAGTCATAATTATACCTCAAATCTTCTGACCATTGCACTCCCCCATATTGCAAATAGTTCTGTTTCATTCACTCTGGTTCAGCAGTGTAGCTTAACTTCCATATCACTAAACTTTGCAAAAGAATTCAAGACCTGAACAATGATCACCCTCAAAAAACAATGAAGGGGATCATAACAAGCCAGGCCAAGCACAATAGATAGAACAGCAGAGGGCTATTCACATGCAACAGACAACAATAGAGGCATCCAGCCAATGGCTCAGTTCAACAGACCCCTTTCAATGTTCAAATAATAACAGATTTGCAATACATCTACTGCCACCATTGGCCACTGATAGGGGGTCAATGTTGCATACAATACCTGTGACACTTTGGGCAAGTCCAAAAATCACCAATCTAATCATCAAGACATGTAATGCTGAATATCATGGAGATGCACACCATGCTGCAAGGTCAATGTGACAGAGTTGGATCACTTCTACTTGAACATATGACAGTTTTGCCATTGTGGCAACAGGTCATTGCATACTTTTAAACTTAAAGGGTAAATGTCTGGACTAGCAGTAAATAGATATATGCTACAAGCTTCAGAGATACTCATGTTGGGAACATGAGAGCAGTGGGCAGCTCTGCCCTTCCAGTGGGACTGCCCAATTGAATCTCAGCTGGGGATACATATAGCAGTTTTCATGAAACAAGTTAAAGCCTCTTGGTGCCCAGCCCCACTTCAAGCACCCACACAACATGTAGAATACAACAGTAGATCAAAACTACTAAAACCATCTCTGCACACCAAGCAAGATCTCCTGCTTCAGACATCAAGTCACATTTTAGTTATACTCACAAATGTTGCAGTAAACCACAAAGGACTGAACAATGGCAAATTAAAAAAATGTCAACTAATCATTACATACTAGTTTCACTGAGAAGAAGAGAGAAAGAAAGATAACATTCTAACTCAGAAAGCATTGCTTTATCCCCATCACAACCAGAAAAGTATGGTACAAGGTTGCTGCTCATATTTGGGCACTGAAAATGATGTGAAGGAAATCATCATGCAAACAGGATACTCTTGGTAAGCATCTGCTTGAAGAGATGTAGGACATTTCAGCAGTGCATAGCACACAGTGCCCATCTCTTTTATAATGATGGAGAGGCCACTGAAGGACCACAGGAACTCATCCATGCTGCAAACTTCTGAAATCCGTGAGATTCCTCTGCATCAGTTTTAGAGCAGAATCAGAAAAAAAAGAACTCCAGTAGGCATGGTCTTAAAGGTTTTGCTGCTGCCTCTAGCTGTGTAAAAGCTGTGGATACATAGTACCTCATGCCTCATAGTAGTTAAGCTCACAAGGCAAACCTCAATCTCCCTAAATCCATTCCTGGACTCCGCCTGCATGTCATGGATTGAGAGCCTTGCATAGGAGCAAGAGGGCGTACCACAAGGGTGAAATTGACCATGGCACTAGTGACAATCAAACTGCAGCCAGTTTCTTCCCAACTATAAGGAGTCCATCTCCTTTCCCATGATGCAGTGGAAAATGACTGCAGTCAATTCATCCTGGCACTTGTCATCATCCACTTTGACGTCCTTTCCTTCCCAACTTGAGAGTGTATCCCTTCTGACAATTCTGCACAAATTACTGCCATCAAGATCTACATATGTTCACTACAAAATAATTTGCCTTAGTTCACCTCAGACTTTCACACTATTCTCTGTCAATTCTGATACTTCACTTCTATTTCTGTTCTAATTCAGACCAAATCACAAGTGCTAATTCCCCAACAATGTTTGGCCAGCTGTTCATCCCAACAAGGTCTTCCTTGTGAGCAGCCTACAAACACTTTCTATGCCACCCTTCATACTGCTAGATGTTCCTCCAATGGTCCAAGCTGCTGAGAAACAACTCCTGAGACCAAAAAATAATTCAATAAAACAGACAAAGCAACTTGTCCCCTGTGTTCCTAGGTCTGAGCTAATAACTTTTGTCTATCATCTATGACAAACCTCCCAAAGGCTGCCTTACCTTATCTATGGAAGACTTTGGCCATCAAGCTGCACCAAGAAGGAGCTAATAAATGCATCCCTCTGACATATGTGAAAAGCCTATGCTCATCATCTCTTGGATTGATTGGCAGGATTCACTGTTCCATTCCTGAGCAATCTCATGCTGAGGCTGTTAAATAGGTCCCTAGAATATTGTCTAGATGCTTTCCTCCAGTCTGTACCTCTTCGCATCATGGCAGAAAACTCATCATAGCTAATACGACCATCCTTGTCAGTGTCCACTTCCTCTAGAATGCCATTGATCACACTTGACTCAGCTGCTGTTGAATCGTTGCCAATAGCTACCCTAAGCTCCTCCACCTCAATGTATCCACTTCTGTCCGTGTCAAAGTGAGTAAAGGCTTTCTGCAAGTGGTCATCATTGTCAAGCCTTTGAAGGTGGATTGTTGCTGCAACAAATTCACCATAATCCAAGGTACCATTACCATCAACATCTGCTGCATCCATCAGCTGTTGCACCTCCCCCTCAGTCAGTTGAGAACCTATCTGAACCAACCCATTTTTCAATTCTTCCAAAGTGAGGGCACCATTTTTATCTGTGTCCATTCTCTCAAACATGTCCTGCAGCTTCTGTGTCTCTTCACTGCCAAGAATCTCTGCAATGACCTGCAAGGCCTTCTTTTTCAACCTATTCATTGCTGAAAACTGTTTCAACCTTGACCTGACTGCATCTAGAGGAATGTTGGGATTTGTCTTTGCATTCTGCAGCCATGGATGGTCTAGAACCTGCTGCGCATTAAACCGGGCTGTTGGATCTGGTTCCAGCATGTGGTGCACTAATGATTTGGCTGCATCAGAGACCAAGGGCCAAGGGTCCCTCTTGAAGTCTAGAGTACCCCGGAGAATTGCTTGTGCAACTCCCTGTTCCGTTTCAGCCCAGAATGGTGGAACACCACAAAGCAAAATATAGAGAATGACACCTGCACTCCACACATCGATCTCAGGCCCATAGTTCCGCTTCAAGACTTCTGGGGCCATGTAGTAAGGACTTCCAACAATCTCAACAAACTTTTCCCCTGGCTTGAAGAAAACAGAGAGCCCAAAGTCAATGGCCTTCAAAGGAGAAACCTCCTTCTTATTTGCAAACAGAAAATTCTCAGGCTTCAGGTCCCGATGCATCACCCCATGTTGATGACAGACCTGCACAACCTCAACAATTGTGCGTGTCACAACTGCTGCAGCTCGCTCAGTGTAATGACCCCGGGCAACAATACGGTCAAAAAGCTCACCACCTTCACAGAGTTCCATCACCAAATGCACAGCATGCTCGTCTTCGTAGGCTGCCTTGAGTTTGACGATGTTAGGATGTTGTGGTAGATGATTCATGATAGCAACTTCCCGTCGCACATCCTCCACATCAACAGCAGTTCTCAGCTTACGTTTGGAGATGGACTTACAAGCATATTTCTCCCCCCGCCCGCCCCCGTTGTTCTCTATATCCGTGCACAAGTAGGTGACACCAAACTCACCTCGGCCAAGCTCCCCTCCCATAACATACTTGTCACTGATTCTCGACTTCGGCTGATTCTTCAGTATGTGAACCGCCGCAGAGGCCTGCTGAGATTCTCCATCTTGCGCAAACGGATTTGGCTTCCGCTCCTTCCTCGATTCCGCTGGCGAAAACCCTAAACAACAGTTGCCCATCGATTCTCGCACTCCCTCCGCCTCTGACCTAACACCACCTGACTGTCATTTGACTGTAAGAAAAGCTTTTTCACCTCTCCCGAGTCCGGACCGATCTTCCACACCTCCCGACCTTTACGAAAACCCGAATTGCCCTAACCTCTCCACCTACAGTTGCCTCTTCTTCTTTTTCTTTTTCTTCTTCTTCTTCAACCACCGACGAACACATCAAAAAACACAAAAGACTTCACAAAAGCTCATACGTCCCTGAGACAATCTACCAACCTCTGGATCGATGCAAGAGCTCTTTCTTCTTTCCCGTAGTCCACGAGCAAAAAGCATGGTGAAAGACGAAACTGGAGCATCAAAAACGAAAAAAAATGTATATATCGACAAAACCTTAAACAAACAATCCCTCTATTCTGAGACACATTGCAAAGAAAAACAAAGTGCTCGCTCCTCCCAAGAAATAAGAATCCCAAAAACAACAGCAGCAAAAAGAAACACTCCCTTCTTCACAAATAAAATAACCACAAAAATTCTCCAACAATAATAATATCTCACGAATCTGTGTGCGAGTTTTCAACACGCAACAGCCACGACTTCCTCTACAAACGCATGCAAAACTCGAGCACGAAATCGACGATGATGGCGGACAACTGCAACAGACGAACAACGAAGCTCGTCCTCGCCTTCGCCTGCCACCAACGTCTCGCGGAATGGCCAAGGACAAACGCTCTGGACGGACGGCCATGACTATGGCCGTTGCCCTTTTCACATACCTATGTTCTAAATCCACAGGTCAAGTTCAGTTCACATTGAAACACGGACCAGATCGTATCATTATTAGTAATAGGAGAGTTAGTTGAGCCTCAAAACATGGAAACTTAGGCCCAATTTACACGAGGAGTCAAGGCCAGGGTTCAACTCAAATCAAGCAATGCTATTGGTGCAAAAGTTGAAATGAGCCCCAAGGGCTTTACACTAGGAGTCAAGGTTTAAATAGAAAAAATCTTTTCAATCTGCCTCAAGTTACTAATAAATTCTGAACTTTATGAAATATTGGTCCCAAGGCTAAAAAAGGATACCGACCAATTTGGGAAGCCAATTTGCAACCCTTGGGGCCAATGTTCCAGCATTTATCAATAACTTGACGTCAAATGTTCTAGCATTTATTAGTAACTTGGGGCCAAACACCAAGCCAAAAATGCTCAAAGTTGGCCCCAAGTTTTTTCAGCCTTGACTCCTAGTCTGAAACAGGCATTACATTTGAATGTAATGGAAACTTACTTACATCCAAATCCGTGTTTTTCTTTTCTCAATTTTGTGATTTTGCTCAATTGGCGATCATCCATAAGTATATTTAGCCAAATTTGGAGATATTCAAAATATGAAATTTATAAATTTTTTTTGAAAAAAGCATCATTTCATATTCTAGGAAACCATGATGATTTTTTGGAAATTTTTTAATTATAAATCTTTTTTGGCAAATTTTTTTCAGATAAACAGGGAATTTGCAACAGTATATTTCTCGTTCAAACTATTTTTCACAAAATGGCGAAAATTGGCCACCAAATCAAAATCACTGACCAGAATGTTCTGAAAACTTACATCCAAATGTATGTGTAGAATTCTTGTTCCTTTGCATGTAATGCATGTTCTGATGAATGTAATGCAGTTAACTCTCTGCAAATTCACATGTAATGTATGGAATGCTAAGCATAACTTTAACACACACAATTGCTCTCTTTCTGTTGTATTTCCCCCCTTTATACTCCATTTTCAATTGGAACTTTATGCATGCAAAGGAACAAGACATGTGTACTCTCATAAGTATGCAAAACTTGGTTTTCAACTCTCAGTAAGAATTTATTCCAAAGTTTGAATGTAATGCATGCAATCCAAAGCTCAACTTACACGCAAATCTTTGGCTTTTCTTACACTTTCAATTGGAGCCTTATGCAAGGAACATGTATGACATGCAGACCAGAAGCCAGAAAAGTAGAGGAAAAGAATGGGACCCAGTCAAGCAGTTTCTAGCTATGTATGTACAAGCGTGCAATGCTTAACTTTTGTTAGTAGTACTTCCGACCCTTTTCAATGGCGGTTTTCTTTGGATCATGTGACTGGCCAACAGTGAACCAGCACCAACCAGTAAAGGGAATCAGATGTCAAATTGGTATTTAAAATTAATCTCACATTTTCAATTAATGCCACCAAATTACAAAGCATAATATCAATTTCTAGACATATGAATCAACATTTTTTATATGTATTGATTTTGAAATTATTTGAAAAGCATGGAAATGTGACTTTGGGTGTAAAAAAGGAATATATTAATATGTACAAGTAAAGCCAACCCAACTTTTGTGAAAATCTCTTAAAATGGAAAATGATAATGTAGTTGAAGATCTTTTGAAATATCATCCTAAATATTTGTATTTGTGTTTTCAATGGCTCAAATCCAATTTTATCAATGATTCGTAATATCTTTATTTTGTTGTGTTTGAATTTGTATGAGAATCATTTAAAACTTTTGACAATTTAGTGATCCATTTGGTTGTTCAAATGTTTCTCCTTTTAAATAAAAAGCTTTTAGTTGATCACTGGAACTTTGGATGACTTATTTAATGAGAATTTTAATATCACACTTGGCTTGTTTAGCCATTCAAAGGTTTGACCCATGAGGCATTGATATATGTTATTTATATAAAAAAATTATGATTACAATTGAGGTAGATTACATGCACAAAGGGCTGGAATTTATAGGTTCATAACTCAACATATTGAATGATCCAAGATTTTTGTGTACATATTTCAATTCAACAATGGAAAACATATGCACTAAATGTACATCATGCAAAACCTTCACAAACATCTTTGATCTTAGCTTCAAGAGTCTAAGAAGTTAATTGGCCATTATATGCGACAGTTAAAACTTTATCATTATGCAAATAGTCTTCAAAGACCAAATGGATCTAATCTCCATCCTAGTGGTGATATTTTCTAACCTCACTACCAAAGCTCTTAAAATCTTTCCTCCCATTAGGTCATAGCTCACCATTTATGATAATTGATTTCACAATGTATGTTTGGTTTTAAAACTGCCCCATTCAAGTAGTCATCTTCTCACAAATGGTACACATTTTTAAGCAAGTCGTGACATGACGTCTCCATTCTCCAAGCACACATTTTAATAATTAATCATTCATTAAAAGTATCGATATCACTTTCATTAACACCTTCACTAACCTCATCAAAGTCAACCTTGAATATTGCAAGACATCAAAGTTTTAAAACATGAATTGCATTCACTATTTTGCAACAAACAAGTAAAAGCATGATTCAATGGTTCACAACAGGCATTGTGAGTCCGCATTTGTTGAAAATTTTGCGATAATGATAGTTAGGAAATTATGCATCCAATGTGCATGCCCTTATGCTTTTGGGGGGCTTTTGGTTAAAATATTAGTTGACCTCTAAATTTCAAGGCGAACCAATTTTGTTCATTTTTCAATATATTTTTTGATTCTCTATCATTTGAAGGTTAACCAAATTATAGATATCATTAAACATCACATGATTGGTCAAAAAATCCATGAAAAAACTTAGAGTTTTCATTGTGAAATGGACTCTTAATGGAAAAAAATGAAGCAATTATTATTAGAGTAAAATTTTTAAATCAAATTTTTTTTATAGTAAGAAGGATTCAATGCATCTTCCTCTTAAATTTTTGATTTAATGGTGCCTACCCCCTACCTTTTTTAAACATTACTATGTTTTTTTTTTTTAATCCATGTGTATTTTTTGTGTTCATGATAAAAATAATATTGTTACTTTAAAAGTTCAAGTTACAAATTCAAGGCGTAGTCACACTAACACGTATTGTAACAAATCTAACCAATGTTTAAGTTTTCACATTTAGAAACATTAATTTAATTTAGTGTTGAAAATATAAGATTTTTTTAATATAGTAAAGTTCATAATATCTCATTGGAACATGTGAATTAATTTGAAAAATATTCGATGAATATAAACTCTCAAAAACATTTATTAAGCACCATAACGTGTGTTTTTAGCACTAAAAGGACTTATCAATAAACTTCAAAACTTTTGAAAATTACATATATTTTGAAATCTTTTACATAAACCTTGACATAATAACATTAAAAAAAGTTTAATTTTGAAAAAAAATTTGAAAACTTTTTAAAGAATATTCTAAAAATACTTCTCCAAAAATAGTCCCCTAAGTAGGTAGGTGTGATTCATGTTATTTAATTTACACCCTTCAATGTTTTCTTATATTTCATCCATATTTATGACTCCCACTAAAGTTTATTACAACATGGTTAATTAAAATTTTCACAATGTTAGTGTTAAATATACCTTTATATTTTAAGTTCATTTATATTTCAAAGAATTACCATTGTGACAATCCAAAATGTCCACCTTATTGTGCTTTCATTGAAACTTACAGAAAAAAAATTGAAATTGCTTAAATGGTCAATAAAGAGGTTTGGTAGAAAGCTTATCAAACAATATTAAAACTATCACTTTAGACCATTCAAATTGTAACTAATTGAAGACATGAAACATTCATTCTTCTTGAAAAAACCAATTATTGTAACTCCATGGAACACAAGGATTAATTTCATCGATAAAAAATACAAATGGTGAGTGTGTAGATAAATAATGCAAACCAAGGAACCATGTCATGTTGCAATTTATTTGATTGGATTTATGTTATTTTTTAAAATACAAAGAAATTTAGATTAGATAGATAAATTTGGGCTAACATCACAAACTTAGCATTTCATGACTTAGTAATGGAAATCGTGCAAAATTCATTCATTCATAATTCATACATTTCACACATTAATATCGTGCCTTGAAAACATATTTGACACATGGATTTATAACAAGGTGTGAAATTTATGTGACATTTTTTCATTCATAGATTCGTATTTCATCCGTCAACAAATTTATCCATGCGTCAAATGTGTTTTCAACAAATGATAGAAGATATCTATTCTTTCACCATAACCATATTATATTTTCAAGTTTGGTGATGATTTTTAAAATATTGAATTTTTAAAATTTTATTTACCCTTCATGCTAAAAGTTTACATATTTATTGGCCATTGATGTCAAAAATTTAAAAATTGCTTAGGATTCTTAAGGTTTTTGAATTTTTTGTTTTGTCGCACTTTTATTATAGGTTTTTATTGCATTTAACATTTTAATATGGGAGCTAAGTAATGGAGGCCTATTTTTATTTTTTCTATATGAGAAGTTAATGAATTTTGAATGTTGACACATATTGCAAGTGATGATGAACATTTGAAAGCACTATGGAAGGGAGTGACATTTGGTTTTTCACGAATGCATTGTGGTTTGCATGGGAAAACATGGGCTGAATTTTCTTCTATGAAGCTTTCAAATTTATAATGTTGAGAAGTATCTTATGTTGGTAATGGATTTTTGAAATGTGCTTTAATGTACTTGTTGGGCTTCACATTCAAGTTTTAATTGTTTTACTTGCAATTGCCTTTTTATCTATGTATGTTAAGAGACATGTATATGCAACTTGTAAAATTGTTATAGTAGTGTTTTTAAGGGTTATGTAGATGTTAATCCCTAGTTTCATGTTTCAAAGAGGGATCTCGCTTGTCATGTGGTTTGGAAAATATTTATATTTCTAAAATATCAATAGTTTGTTATCAAATTTTGTTACTTGATGGACTTGGATTGTTTTCTTTGAATTATTTTAGCACCTGTACATCATTAATGGGTGTAGTCCAAGCTATTAAGAACCACTTAAGTCCATCACTAATGTTTAATTGTGTTTGTGATAAAAATTTACTTAAGTAAATGTTGAAAGTTTTGGGTGAACTTCTAAAATAAAATTATTAATGTACTATGGGAACATTTGAATAAATTTAAATGAATATAATGAATATGGAATACTCAAAAAAACCTATAAAACTATGTAACCATCCAAATTTACTTTGCAACTATTGGCACAAACAATAGTGTGATACTTATGTCAATGTTGATCTTTAATACAATAGCATCCAAAATTAAGACTTGTATTCAAGTGTACAAAAGATCATACACAAATTAGCAACAAAGGTGAATTAGTCTACTAAGGTCACAAACTCCCCATGATGGTTATTTTATGAAAGATTATGGTGTCTGCAATAAGGATGTTGTTCACCTTGTGTTGCATTTGTTTGATTTGGTGGATGTGACTATGAATAGTACAAAATATAGACAAATTTTCAAAGTTAAATGGATCAATTCTAATGTGAAAGACTTAAAACATTTCATAGCAAGCAAAGAGCACATTTGCCCCTTGGTTAACATAAACACAAGTAATAATTAAGCTTTTGTAAAAAGATTATGGAAAATAGAAGACTAAACAATGACATTTGCCTCCAAGATGGCATGCTTGTTCATTTCTTGGCACCAAAATCTACCAAGGTTCAATCACTAACTTTGTAAAAAGGTGTGGAATTTTTAGTAGATGTAAATGATGTTGGGTTTGTTGAGGATGAGCACAATTCTAAAATTTTACTTATTCAACATCCACCTTGTTGGCCTTGGTTTACCCTTCAACCAACATATTTTGAAGTGCTTACATTGTTTTTGGTGTTGTTGCTAATGCACTTGTTTGGGCTACCAATATCATTTGTGTCATCCTCCACTTCACTTCAAATTTTCATATGTATTATGTTGGTATACAAATGTATTCAAGTTTTGCCACATTTTATAACTTAATAAATTCTCAAGCTCGTTTTCCCATAAAGCAAAAATGTATTTCATTTTAATTTTTGTAAATATCAAATTTAAGCCAAAGATGTCATCTTTTCAATCTTTGTTTCCTCCCAAATGGAAAAGATTACCCATTTTATTATTCAAGGTTTAATGTGTTGTCAAATAAAAAATCTCCAAACCTTATTATTGAGTCATCTTTTGATTATACTATATTAATTTAAAGATCAACCTTAAACACATGAAACAACTGCTTTTATGGGTTCCTAATTTGTTAGAACTTGGGACTAACTTGTTATGGGCAAATTTTTTTGAACTTTAAAGCACTTTGGGAAAGTGCAAAAGTTGGAAAAGTCTCTCAAGAAGCTTAGAGGTGGTCCCAAAGTTTGTGTAAACATTGTACCCAATCTATGCAAATTTGATCACCTTCAACCTTACTGATGTCCTTCTATCCACTTTTAATTTTTCAAAGTTCATTAACTATTGCCAAAATTGTAGTTCAATTGTTGGTCAATCCCCTCCAAATTCTCTTGCCATTTATTGATTAATAATGAGTTCTATCATGCCATTCACTATTCCAACAATGCATGAAGTTTTTCATTTGTTATTTTGCATATCTTCTCTTCCTCCCTTAATATCTATAATCATGTATATAATAACTTGATAAAGAAAGGTGTTCAAGCGCAATAGGTGCAAAGAGGTTTTCATATCAAGTTTTTCAAGACATTGATCTTAATCAAGAACCTATAAAAGGATGGTGTAATACCATGCAACCCTAAAAACCTCATGTTGACAATGTTGATCAATTCAATCTACGTGTAATGTGACTTCTTACATACATCATTTCTAAATTTCATGGCAATAGGCAATAATGTGAAGGGTCATTGATCATCAAGAGTAAATTGGTTGTAAAATAATGGACACATTGCACAATATTGAAAGCCAATTGTATACATTATTGGTATAATATAAATCCAACCCAATTTTTTTTTACTCTTAAATTTGGGACCAAAGTGATTAAAGTACACTAGTCAAATAAGACTAAAAGGGCAGACTCCTTGATGCATTTTGATATTTTATTTCCATCAATTTTAATGAATAAAAAAATGTCAAATATCTTGAAGTATAATAGTTAAAACCATCATGTATTTAGAATGATCAATATCATCCACTTTGTGTTCACTTGTATGGTTCAAAATAAAAAGGTCCAAACTTGTAAATAAATTAAAAAAGGATGACATGATGACCTGATTTTGAAACTCCTTAAAAACGTTTGAACCCATTTAGCTTGATGTTTTAATCTTGATAATCTACCAAGTTGTTTGAAGCTATTACTATGCATCATTCTAATGTTGTGCCTCCATTTACAAATAGTAAAACTAAGTTATAAACAATTTTTGATCATAATCGCAAATTAGGTTTTGTTAAAGGTACTTACAAGTTAGAGTGTCCATAAAAGATGTAATGGGGAAATTTTTTCTACACCCTTGTGAATTATATATGCCTCCTCAATAAAATGTTTTTTGAGTTTTATGAAAAGGGATTCATGTATATGCTTATTATGTAGTTTAGTTAAGTAAGATCATGGGATTATTTCAAAAATAATGGTTTACATCAAATGGAGGACTTTTATGTCATATTTTGTAATATGAATCCATTTTTCAATGAACAACTTTTATAAACATCATTAACAATTCAAAATATTGGTTTACAAACCATTTAAAGATGACATGGAGGTTTGGGGGACTTTAAAAATGCCATAATTGAACAAACTTACAAAGTCCTTTATAACATGATCTTTGTGAAATTCCTATAATTGTTTTCATCAACATTGTATCTTGGGATATATTAAATGGTTTCCCATATTAAGTTTTAGGAAAAGATGGTTTTTTCAACTTTGAAAATGAACATTTGACAAATCTATGTTTCTTGCACCATATAAATACACTAGAAAATATATATTTAAGGGAATTCTATTGTGACATTTTTGGTCCATTTTAGTGTGCACTCACCTTAGATTTGTTTCATTGTTTTCTACATTGTTATCTTCTACTTTTGGAGTGAATGTGAAAAGAGGGTTGGTGGATTAGCTTTGACCATAGATGCTACTTGAAAATTTAGTTTTCTCCCAACCTTTGACTATCACTTGGACTCCATACCTTACATTTGTGTCTAGACTAAGTGGAGCCACTCATAAATTCAAGGTTTAAGGTTGTTCATCTTGAAATCATTATGTGGTTGTTTTCTATTATAGATTTGTTGTTTGATAACAAATACAATCCATGTATTGAAATTTGTTTTGAAAACATATTTTAGATGTCATTGTATGAAAACATCTACATGTTAAAGTTCACCAATAAAAATTGTTGAAACAAACATGACAAGGATGTTTGGATGCTCTTATTTGATCTAATCAATATATTCCTTACTTTCGTGAACGCTTCAATTTTCAATCAACCATGAAAACTTCTTATTTTCAATTGTAAATTGTGTTGTTGGATTTGATTATGTAGGTAGGGTAGTAAGATCTTATGGATAATCCTTCATTGTTTGAACAACATCAATAGATGATTTTGACAAAATGTAAGATCTTAATGTATGAGTTAATGCACAAGTGATTTTTCCCTCATTTGAAGGTGATAAACATACATGGGTTGTATTTGTGAATATACTTGTCCAAAAAGTAGGTATCCATTTGTAGTTGAACATATTACCATAATAATTTGTCTCTTGTTTTCCACCTAACACCTATGGCTTATCCCTATGAGTACAACAAGAGTCCCAAAAATAGGCACCCATTTGTAGTTGAACAACAATTCAACTTCTCTCTATAAAGCTTAAAAAACTTAAGTGTGGTAAAATTTTGTGCAAATATACCTATTGTAATTATCCATGTGTATAATCATAAATTATGCTCTAGTGAAAGTTTAGTTTTCATCACATGAATCCACACTCCACTTTAGTTTCATCAAAACATGTGCGCATATTCATGAGGGTGTCACTTTTTGGACACATGACTCAAGGACTTTGTTTTTGCTCTTTTCCAAATATAGAATCTACATGGAATCAATTTAAATGTGAAAATTTAAATAATTAAAATTATGATAATTCATATGGTGGTGGTGATTTTTTTTGCATGTGTATGTAATTATGCATTAATATTTTCGTAAAAAATTGGAAATGCAAAAAATGAGTACATAAGTTTTTATAGATAATTTAACATGTTTTCTTGCACAATTATTTCTTACACATGCAACCTATATTTGGGGCCACATATTCTAAGTCTAGCAAATATAAACAATCAACCAAATGGGCATATTCACAATCAAGGTACCACTTTTTCACCATAGGTTTCAAAGACTTTGTTTTTGCTATCTTCCAAATACAAAATCTAAATGGAATAAATTTAAGTGAGAGATATTGAATAATTCAAATTATGATAATTTTCATGGTGGTGGTGGTTTTTCACATTTGTATGTAATTATATGTATAAATATTTTGTTAAAAAACCAAAAATGCAAAAAATGAATACACAAATTTTTATATAAAATTTAACATGTTTCCTTGCATGAAAATTTCCTGCACATTTTTCTAGCACTTGGGAGCACAAATTCTAAGCCTAGTGAATAGAAAAAATCAACCAAATTGAAAAAAAGAATCATTTTGCTTGTAGCCCTTTTAGAATGGATTCTGTAGCCTTCAAAATTCTTATATCTTACATTATTTAATCAAATGCATTATATGAACATTGCCAAACATAGATGTATGCATTACTTATCCATGAAAGAAAATTGAAGTCAATTGCATTTTTTAATACATTCCTTTCGACTCTCTTAAAACAAAAATTATAATTAAAACAAAGATCCAAAAGGACATCAACACTATATCTAATCTATTCTTGTATTTTTTATTAGGTTAACATGACATCATTCTAGTTATAGTCATATACAAATCCACTATAATCATGAAATAGTAAATGTAATAAAAATCTAAAATAGTTTCTTGTAATTTATCCTTTTTCTGTTAGACAATCCTTTTGGGTAACTTGATTGTGAATATGCCCAAATGGCTAAAATTAATAATCATTTTGCTTAGAGTGCTTTCAAATGAATTATGTAACCTTCACAATTCTCATACCATGTATGATCTAATCAAATGCATTTAATGAACATTATAATACATAAATGTAAACATTATTTATCCATGAAACAAAATTAAATCAATTTCATTACTTAATGCATTCCTTTTTATTCTTTTAAAATGAAAATTGTAGTGAGGATAAGGATTCAAAAAGACGTTGATATGGTATCTAGTTTATTTTTAGATTTTTTTTATTAGTTTAACATGACATCATTCTAATTATAGGTGTATAACATTCCATTATAATTATAAGGCAATAAATATTATAAAAAATCAAAATAGTCCTTTGTAATCCTTTTTTCATTAAATGATCTTTTTGGGTACAATATGCCCATGTTGATGGCTACATAAATTAAAATCAACATAGAAATCCAACATTCCAATTAACATCTAGTTATAAGTGGGATGTAAATTTACAAAATACATTTTTTCCTTTAGGGATTTATAAAGTCAACCCCTCCTTAGCTTGACATATTTACAAATTCATTAAATAGTTAAGTACATATTATGATGATAATTTTATTCAAAAATCTTGGTTGAAGTTCAAATTGACAAGAATCCGAAGGGGGGTTGTTATTTGGGGTGTACGAATGTAAGGGGAGGATGTACAATCAATTTGGGGTGCAATACAAGGTGGGGACAACATTCCATGCACCTCATATTGACCATGTTCCCCCCACCTGCCCACCCACCCACCCACCCACCCCCCATGCACCTTTTTTGAATTCATGCACAAACATCTTCCAAATTATCATCTATAATGCAAAATATTGTTTGAAAGTTTTTTCACATTCCTATGTTTGGCCTTATGACCTCATGATTCATGTACATGGAATTTGAATTCAAACAAAATTTCTACATCAATGAAAGATGAAAGCACAATGAATTATTTCCAAAAAAAATCAACAGTGTAGTTAAATGATTTTGTAAATTGTGTGTTAAAAGCCAATTCTATATGCATCTTGCAAATATTTAGTGCATATTCATTATTTCATGAATATATCTACATAGTTAGCCATATATTCACAAAATTATTGGATAAATTGTTATGACTTAATTGTCCACAAAGTAAAAACTAGAGAATTAGTTAACGACTACTTGCACAAGAAAAGCCAAGTTTTTCACAATACATAGGTTAGAAATGCTACACAAAATTTTCATTCAATCAAAAACATTCCATCAAAATCCTCCTTGATATGATTTACACCAATCTCAAGTGATTTTAGAATAATGATGAATCATTGTTTGGTTGTGGGAGCCATATTCAACTCACTTGTGTTTTGTACATTGTCTACCACATCTTTGTAAAAAACTTTAAATGTAAGCCTTGGTGCTTAAGGCCATTGCAAAATCTTTCCATGTTATATGACTTTTTAGTGTGGGAGAATTCCAGCTTTCCTTTGTGGTCATGTTTAAATTTCCCTAATGAAGTTAACTTCAAGGACAAGTATGGGAGTATAGTGGAAGCTTCCATTGAATTTTTAGTGATTAGATTGTGCCTTTGCCTGATCTTGTTAAGAGATCCACACCTTATATTTGTGATTAGTTTGATATAATCACATTGTTTGGGAGTCCTTTGGCACAATCTAAAACTCAAATGTAGTACTTGATTATAAATATATTACTTAGATATTAAAGTGTTGTGTTTCAGTTTAAGCCTTGCAAGCCAATAATAAGTACTAAATTTTCTGATTTACTCTCTTTGCTCTTCTTGATGTCAAATATTTAGTTGCACTCTTATCAATATATGTGAGATATTTGTAAAAGCATTTTTTAAAACAATGATAATGATCAAAAGTTGAAATATTTTAGCTATAATTCAAGTTACAAAGTATTAATTTGGGATTTGAACAACCCATTGGCACTATCTCCTCTTTTATTTTTACAATTTAGAGCAATATGTCCCTTTTTCCACAATAGTGATAAGCCACACTGGAATTATACTTGGATTTACAATTTGATGCAATTTTTTTTTGATGACTTCAATTATTGTTCTTATGATCCTTGAAGGACTTCCTTTGAAATTTGGCAAAGAAAACCACAATGTTTTGGTCCTTATTTTTCAGGGTTGAAAAATATAAGTTTAAGCTTCTTGTTTGAGCTTTCTAGTTTTAGATGTCATGTTGGTTTGATTCCCTTGTGTAAGATAATTTAGCATGCCATGAAGAAGGGAATACTTTTAATAAAAGGATGAGCATTTGAGGTTGTGGAATGTCCAACCTAGCAACAACAAAATTGACAAGACATTGGATTTTGTTCAAGAATCCTATCACATCTACATTTCAAACATGTGAATTTCTATTAATTTTGTGTAAGATGTGACTTGTGTTTAACTACTTGTGTTTGTTGATAAATAATTTACAACTTGTCCCAAATTGACAAGTTGATGTTTTGAATGTTTTAGTAGATTGTACTTCTCGACCTCAAATATTTAGTCTATGATCACAACATGTTTGGGCACATTTGTTCCATGCAACTTGCAATTTAAAAATTTACATTGCGAGGATTGGTTTCAATGTCATCAACAATTAAAAATAAAATTGGTGGAATAGCAAAGCAATTGTAAATGGAATAGTTTTGATTAGCAAATTGAGGATTTTGCAAATGTATGGGTTCATGTAACCATGATTAATCGTTGTTGTTGGACAATAATCAAGCAGTAGAAGAATGTTGGTTCTGCTTAGCTGTACATACAATTTCAAATTTGTTTTAATATCATGTTATGAGATACTAAGACACACACAATACAAAAAATAAATAAATATACACATACTAATAATTATAAAGGTTTTAACCTTTTCATCCAGGTGGGTTGGGGAAAGGAGTGAGGTAGTTATGAGAAAGAGGGAAATAAAAATGAGGAGGAGGTTTTGAAAGAATATTTTATTAATAATTTTTTTGAACAACATAATTGTATCATTATGTAGACCACTTTGAAGCCATCTATCTCATATAATGTGTTAAAAAAATGACATCCTTTGCCACCCCATACCTTAACGTGTATTCAAAATAAAGGTCTTCAATGTACTAATGTTTATAAACTTTTCTAGAGGCAATTACCCTAAGCTAGTTCCCTGCCCCCCTCTCAGGGCAACCTGGCTTCCAGTGCTGATCATACAACAGTAATAGTGACCAAAATCTATGTTGAACATGAATTTAAAAAAGATTGAATCTACTGCCATAGACTTAATTTCATGGAATGCTCTGCTTATTGCCCACTATGTTGGGGAAGGCACCATGCAAATCCATTAAGATAATGGGCTTACTTGGCGCCTTCCTCAACATAAGTGTCTTGGCCATTCCTTGATGCATTGTTCTCATTTAAGTCCTTGGTGTGATACACCATGGGCCAAAGGTTACAAGTTACAACTAAATGTGGGTTTCTCTACCGTGGTAGGCCATGGTACAGCACGTGTGAGGTAAGCTTTATGGGTTCAGCCATCACAAATTAAAATTTGTGCAATGTATATTGTGGTACATATACAACATTATAATGTATATTAACCACATTCTGTTGTAACCTAAGCATTTTGGCTGTTGACCTCTGGTGAGGTTTTGAACAGAGTTCTTCAAATTCCTACACTTCTAGTTCTACTTTTTAGTTTGGTTCCAAGAATTTCCAAATTGGGTTTGGTTCCAAATTCCAATCTATTGGCACATAGAATACGCACAGCCCCAAGGTTGGAGATTGTGTGAGTACACACAATAGTTTGATCACAATTGATAATTTGATGGGCCCTGCCCCCACAGGGACTATCGCATTGGATCCAACTTTTGGAAGTTTTACCTTATTAGAACCGGTTTCTTTGGTGAAAGTGTCTAGACTGTTTAGATCAGAACGGATTTTTTTGGTGTTCAGACTGTGGACACAGTAGGTAGATGTACAACGTATTATCTATTGGCAGGGCCAGCGTGTTTGTGATGCCTCGTTCCATTGCCCCTGGACGTGTTCTTGGTATTACTGGAAAGCTCTCCATGCAGCGTTAGGGTGCACCGAGGTGATTTTGGAATGGTTAGGGTTTAGACCTCCAATGGAAGAGTTATTCAATTTTGATTATTTTCACAACTGAAAATTCAGTAAAAGTAAAAAAAATTAATTATGACGAAATTGGGTGTTAGAAATGCTTGGAATTTCCACTCCAAAGGCCAAGTTACTTGTAGAATTTAAGGTCATCATTTTTAACAACTTCGCCTTAAACCAGGGAAAGGTCCCACATAGAACTCAAGGTTGTCATTTATGATAATCCCTAACACCAAAATGCCTTGGTAAGGCAATCTGACACCCAAAGCCCTAGGGCAGTAATTCTTCCAAATTGAGTGCCATTGTGGACTATTCTTTTCTGTACAACACCAAGCAATTATGGCCATGTTTTTACACTATAAGGTTTTGGTTTGAACACTAAACTAGAAGTATGTCCATAGATGCTTTAGAAGCCAAATTGTTGGAATTGAAATATGGTGAACTTGAAATTCACAAGTGGAGCTCATGTTCTGAAACATGAGACAATTTGATATCTCCTCATTATTTGATGGAATAAAATCAGGTTGATTGGCATACCCTTGTAGGATACAAACCTTCCTCTTACACTGAATAAGAGGTGTAACTAGTGACAGAAAACTCCTCACAACCCCAACTGAAAGCTATAATTATTCCAATCATGACTCTAGGCAGGAGTCTCACCATCGAGGACAGGCTTAAGATGCTGGTTTTTCGCTTCTGTGGAGCCCTCAAGTTTGATCATGGAGCCTGGATCTGGAAGGTCCCCATTTTGGGGTTGTCCTTCACCAATCTTCCAGTAAGCAGTAGATTTCATGTCATCTCGTTCCATCAATTTAGCATACTCTTCATGGTTGTAATCGGTGGGATTATCTAGCATGTCCTTCAATTTATCTTTGAGAAGGAGTCCATCCAATTGCTTCATGGACTCAGAGTTCTTGGTGTATACAAACTTCACTTTGCGAAATGTTTTAGGGTCAAGGAATGGCTTCACAATCTGCAATCCAATCCAGGGGTTATATGAGAGACATATACAACAGATGGCTACTTAGGATATAGTTACAATCTCCCAAACACATGTGCTTATAGCTTGTGTACAAAGAAGACTAAAATAGAAACTGAAATCACTCTTGAGAGAGGACCAAGTTTTATATTTAAAAGCCTTCAAACACTGTACATGTGGATGACCAATAATTGAACTCTAAATAGCTGAAAAGGAGACCAGCAATAGCACTAGGAAGAAACAAATGACCCACATTGCTTTAAAACATGCATGCAATAGTAGACAGAGCTGGAAGTGTTGATCCTGCAAGTATAAGAGGATTCTGAGTAAAAGTCCTACCATCCAGAAAGTTTCAAAAACACGTGGTGGGCTGAAAAGGACTGCAACATGAAGCCGCTCAGGGTAGTGATTTTGCAGGATGTTGGTAGCTTCACGAGCAGTCTTGATTGGGATGGTATACTTCATGCCCCAGCCTCTGAAATCAACCAACCAATTCATTTGCTCCTGCCCAATTGGCAAGTTCAAAATTGCATTCTCCAAACAGTAAACCAGGTGCTTGATATGCCCATCCATCTCACTCGTGTTCTGTACCAATCCAAGCAATCAAGCATGAAAAGTCAAACTCTATATATATTCAGAGCATCTGAAAATGCAATTCATGAAGTTCCTCATGAACCCCAAAATCCAAAACCTTATCCTGCAAGAGGATAACTGCTAAAATGCTTCACTCTCACAGATGTGGTACCCATTGAGCCAATTGTATATCAAAATTTACCTGCCTAATGGGGTGCATAACCAAGAGAGTCTGCCCTTGCTTGTCCAGAAAGTTTGCTCTATACATTTTCCCTGTCTCATGTTCCTTGGCTACATCAGCCTGCAAAATCACAGAGTGGACAAAACATGAAAACTGACAAGGAATTCATCATGTGATATTCAAATGCTGCAAGCAAACATTGCAAACTGCGCACTTGATGGTTGAAGTCAGATTCCCAAGAGTGTTTTGGTCGTGGCATGGATCAAAAAGTCGACCTAAATGCAGGCTAGCTAGAGATGAATGAAACACATCTCATGACACAAATGAGAATCATGTAGGAAATTCAAATTCCTTCAAGATATGGACCACCATAGAGTGGTATCTGAGGTTCAGAAAAAATGCCGCAAACTTGTCAACCATTCCCTAATAGCTAAAAATGTTCTTCATACAAATTTCTAGGGTTTTGGACAAACAAACCCATCGAATTTCTTCTGGCTTGTAAACCGATCTCCAATGGAGTGTGTCCCTCAACATCTTCTCTGATTTCTTGACATTCCAATTGCGTGCCCGCAAGTAGCGTCTAAGGCATGCATCTGTTGCAAATATTTCTGCACGCCTTGTTAGGGGCCCGAGTGCTGCTCGCAGTTCATTGACCTGTAAAAAGCATTCCCATGAACATATGCTCAGCCTCACCATTCCACTAGCTAATTACAGTAGAATATCCAATTCGCAGAAACATGAATTTGTAGTGTCGTTTCAAAGATCTCATGTTTGTAATTCCAACCTCATGTTACAGAAGATCCATATATCAATAACCAAAGAATAATCTTGAAACCAAAACCCTTACAGAAGAAACCTCACACTCGACACCTAAGCTGGACTTGCAAAACCTTATATGAAAACTAACATTAAACCCCAAGATCCATACAGGCAACAGCACTGATCCATCAACTCATAGAAGCAACAGGAATAGAGAGAGCAATTAGCATTCAAAATGTACAAGACTTGAAGACTGTTAACTCGAGAGCGAGAGGAGTAGAATGCAACCATTTAACATCCAAACCTCAAGGCTTCAAATCATATGGTTCATCGGTGGATCACCTTGACTTGCTCTTCAGCAGGTGACGAAGGCTCATAATCCAAACTTTTGCTTCCAGAGTTGCTCCCGCTCTTCCTCAACATGCTCGTCATGATTCCTCCTCCTCTTCTGTGAAACTTGCGGCCGGCGGTACAAAATCAAGTTACCCTGGGCACATTTACACAACAATTGTCAAACTCTAGTAGGGCCCCATTCAGAATATTGTTCGTGAGTTTGTCCCAAGACCTCGAACTGAATGAAATCGAAATCATTTTATGAGCTCTGGTGTTGGCATCATATAAAGACCTCAAGTTCTGTATGACCACAATCTGAGCGAAATTCCCATCACGAGGAACATAAAAAAACAGACTGAAAATATAATGAGAAGACACGGGTCGTTGCGGGGAAAAAAGAAAAAGTTCCATCCACTCAAGTCTACGACTTCGCATATTGAAGCGAGTATCTTTCAAAAGGAAAAAAACATATAAAAAAAACCCGGAATATCGTCTATGCCTTACCGGCACCAATCTAAGCATCCCAAGCTGCAGAACTGCGCCAATATAGGACACACTTATGTCGCGGGTCGTTGGAATGGCCAATACACCCAAAAACGAAAAGAAGCAGGAGGATCTCAGCTCCGCTAGAATTTGACCAACAAGGATCACCACAACCGCAGCTTGAGACACCCAATAAGAAAAAATCCCCACTCTTCAACGTGAGATCTCAATTTGCTGAATCTGCTGCTACATCGCCACTCGGCGTCCTTGCAACCACGTATTCCCAGCAAGAAAACATCTGAAAATAGTTGGGGAAAATTATCAATTAAAAAAAAAAGCAAGAAGAACACACACACGCACACAAACAAACCAGCACCTCCACAAAGAGAGAAAAGAAAAGGGAGTGTTGAACTGTGTTTCTAAGAAGAAGAGATGGCAGACTAAGTCTAGACTACAGATGCAGATTTGCACAGAAAGAGCCCCAGAAGGACACCAGCTAAAAGCAGCGTCCGCCGCCGAGGCACACGTACCATAGAGCTCACAAACAAACTCGAACCACATGTGCGGACAAGAGAGGCATAGCATCCCTACTGTTTACGTATTTTCACTTGTAATTTCCTTAAACCCTATATTTGTATGTGAAGGCCATTTTGGCTTCTGTCACCTGACTCACGCCCATCTCTTCGTGTGTGCAGCTTTTCCCGGGTCTCTTGCGGGAACCACAATTTGCCTCAGTTGTGATCAGCAGTTCTTTTTTTAAGGAATTTCTGTTTGTAGCCGAAGTGGTGATCATCATCAATAGGTACATGTCAAAAATGTGGCAACATCACTAGGAAGATTTAGCCAAATCTGGCTATAAACCAGAAATAAAGTACAAATCTTTCATCATTGTTTTATATTTTTGTCTACACAATGAAAACCAAGTAAACGAATCTGGTGATTAAAATTTTTTTTTTTCCCTCTTTTGGCGACTGAAGACCTCCCCAATCACTTCATTTTCAATTTTTTAATTAAAATTTTTTCTTTTTGGCCAAATTTCTGGAGTAAAATGAACACTGGTTGTTGTACTTGTGTACTTGCACCAGCCTGGTCTGGTTCTTTTAGTGTATGTGGGGGCTTATGTAGGGTAAAGCCCCAGGACCAGGGCTTTACTGAAAAAAGGGACCCAGAGCCTAAGAGCATGTCCACTGGTGCTCAGTATGTCATTCTGGATAATAAAATTAAATGTCTAGGTTTAGCCTTTTTTTTGGCAACCTCACCAATAAAACCGTAACTGGAACTGCACTTACGTGAGGACTACTATAGCAAACCACCTGGACCAATCATTATGATCGACTAATCAGAAATACTGGGTAGTAATCAGGTCCAATTTATTACACTCTTTCTTGGAGGTGCACAAGTGTGTTGTGCCATTTACCAGCCACGGCAAGCTGCAAGGATTTTGATGCAAGAAAACCAATTTCAAGAGCTAAACTGCCACATGTTAACTTTTTTGCAATAAATTTTACTGTCTCAAGTCACGTACTGAGCAGCGTTGGAGATACTTTAAGGTGATCTAGAATTGTGATCTAGAGTTTCAGTAAAGACCTGATCCGTGGGCATTACCTGACCTAAAGAGCAAGGCATTGCATGGCAGAAAATGGACGATCCCCGTTGAAAATGGACAATCCAACCGCAAAAAAACCAGAATTCCCTCCACATTTCTGGGAGGGAAATTCTGCTTTGTAAATAACACTCCTTTAACTGTACGAATCATGTCCTCGTGCATTATGTATAGGGTAAGGCCCTGCTATCAAGGAATTACTGTGTGAGCGCTGAGGGCAGAGCCTGAGGTCCACGCAGTAATTCCCTGACAGCGGGGCCTTACCCTGCATAACAACCAACGTAATCAATGGTTTAAAAAAAAATGTTTGATCTCATTGGCTTGCATCCTGCGCCCTAGGGATCTTACAATCTCACACCCTCCGCCCTAGGGCTCTATTAATAAGCCTGATTACTAAATGTAATCTGCATTATAATACACTAAGAGTTCTCTCTGAGGCAGTGTTTTTTTTTTGGGCGAAATTTCGCAACGTGGCGAAAAAAAAAAAGGCTGGCGAATACAACGAAAGGATTTTTGAGACTTAAAAAAAAAATCGTCATATTTTGAAAAAAACTTAGAAGTCGCCATAATTAGAGAGTGTGTTCCTGTAGGTCGCCAGAACTAGGCAGGATTCCAAAAAACAATCTACTAGTCCACCAGGACAGTCGCCATTTACTGCTAATTAATGCTGAGGATACTAGCCAGTGCACCTACTTGAGGAATTTGAAAAAAAAAGCACTGCTCCGAGGTTGTTTAGTTACCCCAACACAAGTTGCAGGGTAAGGTAGGAGCAGTTAATATTCTTTGCTTCTTGGAGGGTGTCTGAAACAGAGAACTCTCTCTTGCGTGTTCCACTGGAGCAGGCATTCCATTTTTCAAAATTCCCTTTTATATTTCGATTTCCTTGATACTCACGAGAGGTACAGCGGGAAAAACAATAAATTGAACCATGTTTTTACGATTGCTAAAGCCCTCAACAATAGGGATTACCAGAATTGGGTCCCCTTCACACCTGCCTTTATTCCATCAAACCCTCCTTCCAACGTCTTGGCTTTACTGTACACAGAGAAGTTTCCTCCTCTATTTGGAGGTACCTTATACACCTAGATATCACACTTACAGGAGAGAGTGCATTTTTTTATGGAGTGGGGACTAGTCTTTCGTGAACATCAGCACATGATGACTTGGGGAGTACACAAAAAAGGAGCAACAAATTCAATGCAGCATTGCTTGTGACGCAGTTGCAGGATAATGCCTAGTAAGAAAATATTTAAATTTATTTTGATTACATCCAAACTGTAATTAATATTTTAATTGTCTTTCTTACACAATACTGTAAGAAACCCTGGGAGAAAGTGAACAACTTCCCCAGGATTAAGGGTCTAAGTTCCCCTGGAGCAACCTCCTCATGAAAGAAAAGGATTAAGTTGCCCTAAAAAAACAACTTTCAACGAAGGAAATTTTTTCCTCAAGAAACAAGTTTTCAAATGTTTGACAAGAAATTACAAGATGCAAATGTTGTTCAAATCAAATTTATTTTATATGAATGAAAAGTTCTCAAAACACAAATATTTAAAGTGATCTTGTACTTTTTATTTGAATCTATGACTTAAAAGTTATAATGAAAAAGAAGTTGAGAATTTTAAAAAGGACTAAGTTAAGAAAGGAATTACCTTCTCTGGGGGAGGAGAAGACTAATTTCCTTTAGAAAGGAAAGCAAGTTTTCAAATGTTTGATCTAAAAGTTTAAGGGACAAATGTTGTTCAAATCAAATATTTTTTATATTGTTGAAAAGCTCTTGAAATATAAATATTTAAAATAAAATTTTTCTTTTCCAATTTGAGTCTATGAACAAAAACTTACGACCAAAAAAATTTGAAGATCAAATTTTTTAACACCCCTTCTTCCCCGAGCACCTGAGTCCTCTTCTCCCCAAGAAGAGAGAAAAAAATTTCCGCTAAGGAGAAAACATTTTCACTTGAAAATTTGACACCCAACTTTGAACTCTTTTTCTCAAATTGAGAATGGAAGACCATTTTAAATCTTCTCCTTATTCATGAAATGAGCAACAAGCTTGGGAAAAAGAATCAAACCCGAAACCTTTTGGTTGAAAGGAGAGATTCTAATTAGTAAATTAAAACTATTGCGTAAAAAAAAGAAAAGAAATGTTAATCATAGTTTCAGTATAGTCCCAAAAAAATAAAGTCCAATGTTTTTTCCTTGCTAGGCACTGTCCCGCAACCGAGTCGAAAGAAATGCTGCGTTGAATTCGCTGCTCTTGTTTCATGCTTGCTATGACCCATGTTAGAAGATAAACAACCTAGTGCTTGTGGCTGAGTGCAATGCAAATCTGATATCAAACCTATAGCCTTATGGGTGGCACTCCATTGGCTTATCAATGGGGTGTAAGAGTCAGAAAAACTTAGATAGAGCAGATTATGTCATCATATACACACGCTATCATGATGTGGATTGGTCGGTCTGCTGGTAGGGTTTACCTACAGGGACCTATCTACTAAAGATAGTATGTTGTTGACACTTTATTTTCTCTGCTCTGTAAGGGAAAGACTACATAATAATGGAACAATGTAGTTTTCATTTGATCCCACATTATGATGAATGTTCAACAGGTCTTACTGGGAATTATGAGTTCATTCTTTGAACATCATGGAAGTTGGAACATTTCTTATTTGAAATTGTTGCTAATTTGAACTTAGGCGCAGCCATTGCAAGATGTTTCTTTTGGGAGGGGGGGTGTAATAAGAGGATCTTGTGTGTGTGTGTGTGTGTGTGTGTGTGATACAGCTTAAGAGGATCTTTTAGTGTTGTTGGAGACACGGCCAAAGGATTAGTCTTGACTGAAGCAGAATGATGTAAACTTGCTGCCAAATGAGAACACCAAAGGAAAGGACTCAAGCCATAGCCCAAATGAAATTTAAGAATTGGAGGTAGTAGCCAACCCCATTGCAAGCATTTGATTTACAATGGATGAGATGCACAAGCATATCCTTAATAGTTGGTAAGACCTTGGGTGAACTGGCACCCATGTTGGTGCTGTGATAAAAATCCCAAAATTCATTTAAATTATTTCCAAATATTACAAATATCTCATGCCAAGACTAAATCAGGGTCTCTTAGTTCAAATCTAACATTTTTTGGGTTTAATATGGCCACTAAGAGGGATCACTCACAATGGTGAAGGTACCAACGTGGGTGCTGGTTCACCCTGGCTGTAAGGAAGTTGTCACAACTCCATTGTTTAGAGAGCGAAAGGTCACTGTGTGAAAAGTCAGTGCTTCCCAAGCTTCCTACTGGCTTTGAGGGGGAAGAAGCCAAGGAAATTTCATGAGAATCAACTCTAGCTGAACCATGGGTACCTATGGGTGCAAGCGGGTGGCCCATGGTAACTATTCTTGAGCTACGAAAGATCAAGGAAAGCAAGCCAAATGTATACTGTAATACCTTTTCAAGTTCGGCAGTTTGGAAGGCTCAATTTTTTAAAAAATTATCTGTTTGAAATGTAAAAATTTAACGAAAATATAAAGGAGATAATTTTTAAATAAAATAAAATAATTATTTGGCACCCAAATGCTGAAGCTGAAAAGGTATTATGTTAATACAATTCATTTAATACACTTTTACTTCCAGACAAACAATCACATACAAACATGAAACAGAGTCCACTTGGTCTGGTCTTATTTAGAAACAACCAATCCTGCACAAATACAAATGTAATTATGTTGGTGGGCTTATAATGCTTCAATCGCAACTAATGCTAAGTTGATGTTCTATGGATGTTAGGGTAGGCAGGCCGGTGTCCGAACAGTTAAGGTAAGGTTTGCTTGTCGTTTTTGCAGGATGACCTCATTGTTTATGACGTCCAAAGAGTAGATGATGACCTCCTCTTCACACATTTGTTGCACTAAAAGTTGACAAAAACAGACTAGAGGCAAGAAAGTTACAGCCCCCAAAGTAAGGGGGATTGCTTTTACAATTTTTTTTTTGATCAAACAGCTCATATCTTATTTTTGAACCTTTTAAAAAATCTATAAATATTACTCTGTTGCCTTTAAAGTTAGAAGATGATTTGTAGGGCTTAAGATGGCAGTTTCAGACTAGTTTAAATTGCTCAATTTGAAAAAATAAAATTAAAAAGTATCACTCAAAATGGAGAAGAATTGACAAAGATTTGCCAAAGTGTTCAATGATAAGCTAATGTTCAATGATAGACGTGTCTATCCTAGTTTAAATCAAATATTCAAAAAACATACATTTTCAAATAAAAAATAATGTTTAGTAACAACCCATAAAGGAGGTTTTAAGTTAACAAAATGCCTTTTCATGATTTTCTTCAGTGTGAATAAGTAGCAAAAGAGTTAACTAACTTTTAGGTCAGTGCTAGGTAACATAGATTTTTTTTTAAAAAGCATGATGTTATGTAAATGTTAATCTACTTAACTAACTTTTAGGTCAGTGCTAGGTAACATAGAATTTTTTTTAAAAAGCATGATGTTATGTAAATGTTAATCTACTTAACCCTATGAGGCCTAACACCAAGTCTAATTGCAGCTTATATTTGAAAACAATCAATAGTTTTCAAACATAGAATGCAAGGTTAGGCTTTTATGACCCAACACCACTGAATGCATCGCCCCCATTTTCTCATTTTAGGCCATCTAATTGAATTAACCTTAATTTTAGAACCCTTGACACACTTGTAAAACCTTTAGGTATGAGGAGGGTAGCTAGGGAACAAGTACCTAATGAAAAAAGTGTCCTATCCATGCACCATCCATCCATTGCAGTGTGTTTGTGAGTGGTGGTTCACTCTGGCCTAATTCAACTACAGGAATCTTTCTTGCAAATAGCCAAATGCACAATTGACATCATGTAACATCATGCCCATGAACTGTACCTCTCCTATCCCAGCCCCTCTCATAAAACTAATTAAACAATGACATGGGATAAGGTTCATACCTTTTGTCCCATTGACTTGGGTCCCAAAGTTCATGTATACTGTAGTATTCCTTTTTGCAAGGATCTTTCTCGAAAGAGAGAACCAAAGAGAAGCCTGGACCTGTAAAGGACCTTTTCAACCTAAGGCCAATTCTAACAAATGGCTTTTTATATTGTGAGTCTTTTGTTGAAAGGTAAATTATTTTTTGCACAATAGGCTGGTAAAACCCCAGATCATACCAGGCAGTCTTAGAAATTATTCATAGAAAAAAACTACCAGTTTGTTTATCAGGCCCTACATTTAGGCAAGGACACCTTCACTTGGGCCTATAACAAGGAGCTTGCACCTTATGATAAGAAATAGGTGATGTAAGTATGAAGGTAAATAAATACTTAAGGTCCATTCAGACTTGTAGATAGTTGATTGGTGATAACTCCGCAAAGTTAGGGCTATGGATCTTTCTTAGGCATAGGTACATCATATCCCTGACATTATTTCAATGACAAATCATAAATGTGTCAATCGCTTTCAGGTGGCCCAATGCGGGTTTCCATGCACGAGCATCGTGGGATTTGGAGCAAACCAACACAGAAACATGTCATGTTTTGGTGGTGCCCCAGTGCTAGTTTCAACTAGTTTGAAATCACACACCTTGAAACATGAGCCTCAAAACTTGAACCTCAAAACCTCCCACCCATCAAAACATGTTAAGTTTCGACGGCCGGCCCAACGTGTGTTTCAATGCCTAGACAACTTGAGCCCTCAAAACATATCGCCAACCAAAAAATGTAAAGTTTCAAGAACTATGTTTTGACCCCATGTGCCCATCTTTCATGTTCCCTCATGCAATCCCCATCCATACCCCATGACCCATCCATGACACTTTAAACCTTTTTAATTTTCCCACGTTTCATTTAACTTTCATCGAACTACTTTGTGAAGACTATTAATGAAAGTAATGGAATAGGTTTTAAAGTTTAAGTAGGGAATTGATTACAAGTGGGATGCATTGTGTGTCAATCGTCACAACAAACAAATAAGCGCACCCAAGTTTAGGGTTTAATTTTTTTTATCATTTCTTGGTTTTCTCATAATTGCAAGCTTTCTTTCTTTTTCCAACTCAAGCATAAGGCAATCCAAGCATAATGCTCCTTTTTTTAATCTTCCATTATTCTTAATGTAAAAATCAAATTAGTCCTAATAGAAAAGAGGAAACATGAGAATGACACAATGGACATGATAATAGAAAATGTGAAAATAGACAAAACAATTTTCATGGAGACCTACACTCACAAAAAGTGGTTGTGATTACTTAAGGAATGCCATAGTCATTGCCGAAAGGATAGAAGGAGTTTATTTGTGTTTATTATCACTACAAAAAGAAATCAAAGATGAGGATCAATGAGCATAGAAAGAAGGGATGTGACAAAGTTGTGGATTCCGAAAAGAATCCTTTCAAACTAAAGTTGTACCCACCATTATGAAACACAATAGAATGTGTGCATCTTGTAAAGGGTGGAAACATTCTAGAATATAAGGCAAAAGCATTCACATTGTTGAAGCCAAGGAATAGTTGCCTTTCAATTACATTAATTTTATAGGCAGTACAAATGTTTGAACATAAGCACAAAAAAGAAAAAACCCCACCCTTGGAGATTCATGACAAAATGTAAAGGAATTTGTTGTTGTTCATAAGAAACATTTCACGAAATATGGAGGCCAACCAATCAAACAAATTTCAAAACTAAAAAGGATTCTCAAGCACCCCGCTTTGTCCTCGAAACCTATCACTTGGGAAAAATCGTAACACAGTGGTATTAGATCACACCTTTTCTATTTGAATATGCAACATTGTAATGATTCCTTAAATTTCGACAAAATTTAATTAACAATTGTAAAGCGATCACAAAATATTAATTAAATTTCCAATGTTCAATTGAAAAATAGCCCATATTAGTTCATGTGAAACATGTTTCGATGTAATGAATTTTCTTTCCATCCCTGAAATTCCAAAAGTTTCAAACTTTTCCAACAAAAATATGATGTTTTAATCATTGTTCCGAATCAAATTCCATGTTTCAACATTCTATCTATTCCAAAAAAACATGTTACGATATTAGTAGGTAAGTTTATGTTTTGGTGACAAATTACAGAAATTCCTCAACAACTATCATGTTTCAAAACATGTTTATAAAAATTTCATCACTCATTCATGGATATAATCCTATGTTGACTTTCATAATTGGCAAACCTAGAGTAAAAGCTAGCAATTTATGATAGCCATGTTTCAGTGGTGTTCATCGCTCATGTGGTATAATATATTTCATCTCCAAATGCATTTACTTACCAAGGTTTCTACATTAAGATCATGATCTGAAGAGTGAGGAGTTGAAACAAAGGAACGTTTTGGATAAAGTTTTAACATTAGAAAATTCGAGTACCGATACAAATGAGTTACATACCCAAACATTAGCTCCCAAAAAACTAGAAGAAGTCGATGGGGACAACAAGAAAAAATTAACGTTTGATAAGGTGTTTTATGAGAATGAGGCCTTGCAAGAAACTGATATTGTGTTTTGGGAACTTTTGAAACAAAAACTAGTGTTTCTTGGGAAAATCGTTGAAACACTAGACATTTGGCATGTACTGTAGTGCAATCTTTTTTATTAAGACTGAAAAGCGCAAAATAAAAAAGAATTTGCATAAAGTTTGGGTACCTTTATTCATGATCCAAATTTCAACATTATTTCTTACTGTGCATTCAAAAAGTTCATGTGAGGAAACAAAGTGGTATTCAATCACTCTTACCATATTGATCCATTGTAGTACATTCACATTTACATCTAATTTTTAACATATGCATTCGTATTCACTTCAATCATTTAATTTAACCTTCATTCTATATCTATGTTTCGGATGCATGTTTGAAATTTTCCATCATTGGTGTTTCAACATCACTTAAGGCTAAAGATTTGTTCCCAATATATTAATTCACATTTTGTTTCACATCCATGTTCTTCCTAGGTTTCATTTGTTTTTTTCCATTGTTAAATTTTCAATAGGTGTCATGGTCGATGTTTCAATTGCCTGAAACATAGCCACTCCATGCATTCTAAAACATGGTAGTGGCATGTTTCTATAACCCCATGAATACCCAAAACATGCCTATAACATGTATCAACCAAATTGGTTGAGTAACATAGAATCTTGATTTAAGTAACCTATTAATCATTATTTCTTATTCATTTTTTGTATGTTTTTTATGTTGGCTATGTGTATGTTAATATAGTTTTCATTATTAAGTGGAATGTAAGCTAAACATGGAGATGAGGTTATTGTTTCAATATCCTAAACAATGGACCTTTTGGAAGTTGGTGACACACAATCATTGGCCAATTCCTTGCATGAGTTTCTAGAGTATCAAAAATGCCTACAATAGTTCAATGATGTAAAGAATGAACACAAGGATTTATTAAAACAACAATGGTTTAGCTTTGTTGTTAAACATTTCAAAGAGTTTAATATGGCCAATGCAAGAAAAACTGAGGCTATAAAGTGGGATTGGAATCCTTTATGACATATTATTAGTAATGAAATTTTTTTAACTATGATAGAAAGGCTTGAGCTCCTTTAATTGCATTCTTTTGAAGAGGCTGAAATAATTGTAAATAACCTTCTATTGAATTAAACACCCTTTAGGAGTGTTCCTTGGGAAATTTGGCTAGTGAAGGTTTGCATGCCCAATCCAAGGTGCTAACAAGGCATCCATTAGAAAGATGAAGATAGGGGAATATCACTTGGGGTGAAAATGCAGTAAAAGAAGCCAAGGATTATGTTGATTGCCATAAAATCTTGTACCCAATCAACTTTGAAAAATCATTAAAGAAAAGTGAAATATTGAAAATAATGAATTTTTTTTGGTAATGTTATTATACTTGTGAATTTTCATTTCCTTGATTTTTTGGTAATTTGGAGATGTTTTAATATTTGAAAAGTGAGCAGTAAGCAATGAGCAACTTGCCATAGATTGCTTTTGATTTTGAACATCCTTTTTCCAATGTGAAACAAAACCATTTCTTCTCAAATTTCATAGGAGGTTATATTTTAATAATCATTAGGGCATGGCATTGGAAAAAATTTCAAAAGTTGTTTTCACTACGTTTTACATGAATTACCTTTGAACATGTTTTTGACCTTTAAAAATACATAATTTGAAAAAACTCCTTTAAAAAAAAATGATTTTTATGTTGTAAGGAAGGGCACGGTTGCATTTCCATGAATTTTTGAAGTGTTATGCATAGTTAAAAGTATTATGAAACATATATTATGTTATCAAAGTATATGGTTGAACAAGGTTAAATGCAATGAAATTAATGTACAATATAGCTTTCAAGGATTAATATACATGTGTATTCAAGAAGTCACTAGAATTAAAACTCGTAAATTAGTCTAATTATGCACATAATCGATAATGGACTTTGGAGTCATAAATTATTAAAAACACCTCAAATATTATTTATTAAAAACAATTGATCCTTGTAGGTTGTGGATGAAAAACCTTCTCATGCATGTATTAGGTTGTGAATGAACAAATTCAATGGAGCTTTTCAAAACCTTGACACTTGAATCAAGGTAGTTTCTTTATGTTTGGTTCATTGAAACAAATAGAACTTTTATGGTTTTGGGTGCATGCATTCTAAGGTGGCTCATTTTCTGTGGATGTTCCACTCCCTAAAAGTCCATATTGTAGTGTTAAAATCGTAGTCTATTTTGATATCATTAATTTAATGGGGGATTAAGTGGTGGTTAATGAATTAAAAAACCCATATGAAAATAAGCCATTCTAAACAATTCTTTGATGTACATGTTAAGAAAATTAAAATTAAAATCCACCCAAAAATGATTATGATATGGATTTATGAAAATATGGTTCATTTTAGGCCATTCAAAAGTCCATAACTTTTTTTTGGTTAATTCTTTCTAACAATTCTTTTGCACATATGTTTTAAAAAATATATATGATATATTGAGTCCTTATAATATATCCCAAATAAAATTCATACACAAAAATGCATGTATGTAAAGGCACAAACAACAAACCAGTCCATATTTTTCAACTTCAAAAATCCATTACTATATATTTGGTGTATATATGTTGCAATTTTTTTTATAAATGTCTTTTTCTTCAAGTTGAAAATTTAAATTTAGCCACAAATTTGGAAAATTATTTTTTTATGTCATGTTAATAGCATGTAAATGCATGCCATTGTATAAAAAATTAGATTGCGACTCAAAAAGTGAACCACCCTACCTTGTAACCACCTTTTTAAGGTTGAAGAGCTTAGATTCTCATGGTTACCATTCTTCAAATAACCATGCAAGCCCACCATGGACACAATACTACAATTGATCTACATAGTAGCCAAGGTGGTTCAACATGCGCATTTGATGTTTTGATGGCATTGCAAAAGCCTCCCATGGAATCATGCTTGTAACAATGTTGTGGGGTGCAATTCAAATAAGCATCATCCAACTTATATCCAATTTTTTACGTTGATAGTGTCTTGATAATTTGTAATGTCATTTACAAAGCTTAGATTCCTTTTGAGTGTAGATGTTGATTTAGTATGGGGAACTTTAAGAACAAGAGAAAATATGCTCCTTGTTGTTGGACTAAGGACATTGAGAGATCGAAAACATTAGAGATATTGGAGAGATAAGATGTCTTGGGGGATGAAAGGTTTGTAAAAGAAGATGTGTCAAAAGATGATGATGAGAAAGATCTTGAAGTGTTGGCTTGTATACATAGAAAACAAAAGTACAACAAAGTATGGTAGCAAACACTATTAGGAATCCTATTGTTTGTAACCAATCACTATACAACTAGCATGCAACTGGTCGTCGTTTACAACTATCTCAATCATGTTTGCAACTATAAATTTGATATTGTATAAATTTTCAGCCATACGGTTGTGTGTGCAACTAACGTGCAATTAAATGTGTACAACATGGACACGTGTCATAAAAATGATGGTGTAAACTTATACATATTTAAATTATTATACTTAATATATCTACATTGGCTATATATATAATGATATTATGTCCTTCTAATACTAAGGTTAACCCCATGCCAACTTAGATTAACTTAAACTACCTAAGTTAAAATAACCATAGCCAAATAAAATTAAGCTAAATTAACCATAGCTAAGTTAAATTAGGCTAAATTAATTATGGCTAAATTAAATTGTGCTAAATTAAGTTAGGCTAAATTATTTATGGCTAAAATAAATTAAGCTAAAACTGACAATGGCTAAATTAATTATGGCTAAACTAAATTATACTAAATTAAATTAAGTTAAATTAAACCATGGTTTAAATATATATTGTAAGTTTTTAAATTATATTTACCAAACATATTTAAATATTTGTTTTGGCAAGTAAAATTATTTTATTTTATTTGGAATCTTTTTCAGAAAATGTAAATTTGATTAAACAAAAACATTATTCAAAATCGATTAATATGATAATCTTAAAATTTACAATAAATATTCATAATTATCAATTAAATGTTTATGATAATTATACTAATAATCAGTTATATATATGATATCAATGGCTATTATATATTTAAATTTATTATTTATGTTAAAATATTAATGTAAATAGGTTACGCAAATTAACCTACAAGTATACAAACATCTTAAGCTAATTACTAATTTAAGATGTATAATAATGTTAAAATCATATTTTCATTAAGAATCATAATTATTAAAAATATTCTACAATCATTTTTGAAGTGTAAAAGAAAAGGAGTAATGAAAAATTAACAAGAAGAAAAAAAAGAAAAAAAAGTTTCCAAGTTACAAAACTTTTTTTTTTTTTTTCTTTGGACCCTTCCTACTTTCAAGCCTCATAACTTTCTTATTTCTTATTCATTTTAAATGATTTAAAATTCTATAAGAACGCCATCTGAAGTTCTACAAATCATGTTGGAACTTTAATAGCAAAAAAACAACATAAAAGGAACATTTTAGGTGTTGAAGAATTGGCCTTTGTAGTGTTCAATGGCTTTTTTCTGAATTTTTGACCCCCTTTACTTTGGAGAGCCATAACTTTCTCATTTCTTATCTATTTTGGTCGATTCTTAGTGTGTTAGATGTGTCAAGAGGAGGGCTTCAAGTTCTTTTTGGACACCAGAAGCAACTAAGCCCTCACTTGGATGTCATACTCTAATACATTAATTGCATCTAATGTGCAACTAAGTTGGTTCATGAAGTTTGCAATGAAATTTTTTATCCCATATCCTTTGGCTTCCAATTCTATTTAGCTTAGTATATAACTAAGAGTAATAACTTTGTAATAACCTAACACCAAGTGCCATTGGGGATGAATAAATAAATAAAACTTCACTTTTATGAAATGGTTAATTTTAAAAATAAAATCAGATTATTCTAATTTTACCTATGTAACCTAAACCTTGCTATGTGAACCTACTTACATACCTAAATAAACCTATTTACCTAATATGGTTTAATAATTACCTACCTACCTAAGCAACACATGTCAACATTTTATTAACCATAAATTAGATGACTTAAATTTCATTCATTAATATTTTAAAATTAAAAAAAAGGTGGGCCTTAATTGCCATGTGTCATCATATTAGTGGTAGAAACTTTAATGATTGAAATTAATCCAATGAATTTTTAATTTTGAAAAAAAAAATTAAATAGTGACACATGTCCACAAGCTAGTTGTCCAATTTTTAAACACATGTCATATTTTTATTAGTTACATTGTAGTTGCAAGGGTAGTTGCACATAAGGTGCAACTAATTTGGATTAGTATGTATGGATGAACATGTATATTAGCACCATACATACATGTTGCATACATAGTGTTGCATGCAACTAAATGTTATGTGCAACTTGTCTTAGGTAACTACACAAATTTGTAGTTACATGTATCACATACAACTAAATGTTAGTTGTAAATGACAGTTGCAAAACCCAAAATTTATAGTAATGAACGGTATAAGTTCTAACAAGCTCAGTTGCTTGTTGAAGAAGAAGCAAAACATATAGCAAAAGAAAGAGAACTTCTTATGGGGTGATTCATGGTTCATGGTAAATTTAACAAAAAAAATCAATTTGTATCAATGAATCACCCCATAAACTTCTTATTTTTTTATGGGGTGATTCATTGATACAAATTGATTTTTTTTGTTATTACATACATGGAAAACAAGTAGTTTACAATTTTGACATAGGTGCTTCAAGTGTAACTTTGCTTGTTTTTTTGGTACTTGAATACAAGCAATATTTCAAGTCATTGTGGTTCATGGTAAGTTCAACTTATCGTATTTTAGGATTATTCTTTGATTTACAATGAATTAACTTTTCTATTGTAAATGGTAATGAAGCTTATTGAAAGTTTGATGTAGTTGTTGAAGGTAACTGGTTGCTGATAGGAATTAAATTTCCATAAGGATTACATATGTGAAGTGGTCTTTTATCCAATACCCTCAACAATAGAAAATGTTTTGAAAATGGGATTGATCTAATTTGTTTCAATGTTGGCTAAATTGTTTGTTCCAATTAGTGCTTGCTAACGACAATCAAAAGTTAACAATGCTTTAGCAAACTCGAAATGCTTAAAGTGGCTTTATTTTGTAAGGACAAATGTGCTTTGATAAAAGTACTGCTCTGACAACATGCACTTGTGCTTGATGCACATTGCTTATTAAGGGCATATAAAAATCAAGATTACTTTGGCAAGGTCCACATGTTTGATGCATTACTTCCTAAGGACAAACATGAGTCATAAGTGTCTTGGCAAGGTCCAAGTGTTTGATATGGCTACTTGTTAAGGATAGAAAAGTCAAAAGTGCTTTGGTTAGTCTTAAGTGCCAATAATTTTTTTTTAAAAACATTATTGTAAATGTTTTCAAAGGCCTTTAAAATAATTATAATTTTTGAGATTTTGAAAAGTCCATAACATAATAAATTAAAATCACATTCCATTCATTCAATGAATCTTTAGTTTTTAAAATATAATTCATTTAATATCCAAAGTTTCAACCACATAAGATTAATGCATTGTAAGATAAAAGTCCATATCTATGAGTTTTGTAGTGTGTGATTATCATTGACACGAAAAAACACAAGAACAAAAGCTAAAAAAAAAGGTCAAATTTAATTTTCAAGTAAGGAACAAGATAAGATTATGTGATTAAAAAATAAAAACACAAAAACTAAAAACAAGAACATGAAATGTGCAAAATAAATGAAAACAAATTTTTATTATGCTAACATATGCAAACATGAACATGAAAATAACATGACAAAGTTATGATGCAAGATCATGTTTAAAATTAATATTGAACAAATTGAAGGAAATGAGGGGTTGTACTTCTATTTATACCCCTTTGGGTACCTATTTCAACGAAGCTTTCAAGAAGGCTTCCATGTGTGCATCAAGTAAGGAATTTTTTTGAAAACCTTTCTAATTGAGAGTCGACTATGAGTTAACTGAAATTTAATTGAAACTTAATTTGAACTAATTAACTAAAAGTCAATTAAAAGTTAATTAGAATTAATTAGGATTTAACTAAAATTTAATTAAAAATTAACTAGGACTTAACTAGAAATTAAATAGGATTTAACTAGGATTTAATTAAAAGTTAATTAAGAATTAACTCAAACTTAAATAGGAGTTAACTCACATTTAAATAAGAGTTAATTCAAACTTAAATAAAAGTTAACTAATATTTAACTAAAAATTAATTAAGATTTAACTAAGATTTAAATGAGAGCTAATTAAGACTTAATTAAAAATTATGGATGAACATTATGGATGATAGAATTTGTTGCCAAAATTCAAAAGTTCATTAATCTTTAAATATTTAGGATTTTGATGTTTTTTATTTCATTTTTAAAATTCCAATTCTATTAACATTACATATGTAACTCCCTTTCTTAATATTTCAATGAAAATATTAACGTTTTTGTATTTAAATTTCAAAGAAAAGGAGGAAAAACTGTAAGTGTGACACCTAGAAAAGGATTACATAGTGTGTTTTCACCTTCCATGTGGTCCACACTTCTTTGGACATTCATGAACAACATGAATTTCCACAGTATAAACAAATATTGGTTGTATGCTGAATTATTTTTTTTGCTTTGTGAGGGGCTTGAATCTTGTTTTATCAATTTGCATGGGGTCATCCTTTGGTGAGGTTGCCAAAGATTGGGTTTGCATTGCAGGTGAAAAACTATTTTGTGTTGTCAATGGTGCAAAACTCTTTTGCCACATATGTCATGAAAGTGTTCAAGGAGCCCTATGGTAATGTGCTTTCACCTTAAGGACATGGTATGGACAACACTAAACAAATGATTATGGATTTTAATTCCATGTTTGGACCCACAAGGATTATTTCTAGAAAAAGTTAATCAAGTTAGGTAAATGTATCAAGTATAATTAAAATCAATCATGAAGTAATAATGTTCTTTTTTTGCTTTCTTGGATAATTTAAAATTGTTTCCCCAAAAATATGAACACATTATTTTTTGCCTAAATTTCGAAAATATGCAACTTTACCTTTTTTTCCTATTTTTGTTCATCCTTTTACACTATTTGGTTTACCATATTATGCATTTAAGGTTAATACGAACATTGAATTCAATATTTCACATGAATAAGAATGACAAAATCAAATGTTGCAAAATAAAGGTTGTCTTAAGTACATAATAATAAACCTAATAAGGTGTTAAACATTTGAACATTGTAAGTCAAAAATCAATTAGAAGGCCTCGTTGGCATACTTAATTACTTCTTGATTCTTGGCTTGCAATGTTTTAACAAATGAACAAAAGAAATCCTACAAGTTTTGAGGGCTTGACATTGCTATTTTTGGGGTATATATAAGGAATTACATGTGTCATGCCTTTCTAAACAATTTTTAATTTAGATTTTTTTCTTTGTTGGATGCCTTCTATGTATTCCTCAATTACAAGTTGTTATTGCATATATGCATTTTCTTATCAAGTGGTTGGTTTGACTACTTTTAACCACCCATGATTAAAAAAACCATATCCCTTTTTTTTTAAAGAAAAAAATCTTTTTTTTTTCCTCTTCTCAAGAAGGAAAAATATATATAATAAATTTGATGAACCTTTTTTTTCCCCAATCGACATTAAATACAAATGGTTGCATTCAATACATCAACCTCGTTGTACTTTACATTCCCCATAAAGAAACAAAAATAAACTCCAAACTTTGTTATTTAAAAATGTTTTGAAGGACGAAACCTTTTGTCAATGTGGGTTCGTGTTGTCTTTTTGGTCGATGTTTAAAGAGCCTATTGTCACATTGAATAGCTTATGCAATGGTTTGACTTAATGTTGAAGCGTTTAACAATGTGAGTAACAAGTCTTTCACATCACCTTGTAACCCAAATTGGAACTAACTTATAAACGTTGCTTCACCTTGTGAAATATTGCAAGCCAATTATCTAAGCTTTGGTGCATCAGTAGAAGAAATTTGAAAATCATTGATTGGATTTGCAACTGATTTATAGTTGTATTGGACACATGCAACTAAAAATAGTTTAATTGCTTGAAACAAGTGCCATAAAACAATCAATCACAAAAAATATGACATGACCATGCAGTTGAAATTGGTGTGCACTTGCTCACTTTTAAAAACCTTCGATGGTGAACAAAAATGATGAAAATGAAAACCTAGGTGACCAATGACATGTTGACCATAACAATGGTGACCTTAGGTAGATTTCTCATCTTTGAGCTCACATAGGAGCAATGGTAAGGTGACCTCTTCAACAATGATGAGCACAATAGTGGCTATGATGAACATGATGACAATGCTACATTTGACCTTGGCTGTAATGTGATGGTGTTGCAAGAATAATGGTGGGAATGCAATGGTGTTGCAAGATCAATGACAAGAACAATGGTGTTATGGGAATGATGGTGATGTGACCTATTTTGTGTAACTTAGTAATGACAGGTAGGAAAATTTCATTCTATGTAATTACCTATCTATCAAGTTAGGATAACTAACTACCCCCTTCCTATCTAGGCTAGGTTAACTACCCTCCATTTGCCTCAATTTCTTCATTTAGCAAGTTTGTCCATCCTTAGTTGGTACGAGTGTAGGTGCTAGTTCACCCAACGTGATTCAAGGATCACACACGCAAACTTATGCAACTTGGTTTCTTCACCATAACTAACTCTGGGGGCAGCCTTGCTGATGTGTTTCTTTCTCATTGAACACCTGTGTCTATTTATATTGCATATTAAAGCACCCTATACATCATTTTGCTGTGGATGAAAAGTAGTCCATATACAAACACATGTTGTGATGGATCCACATGTTGAAAATGTTTTGAATGTAAATGATGCTGATCATATCTGATAGCCAGCTTGAGGTTGATGGTTATTGGAAATGGCCTTGGTATGGAAACTAGCAACTTCAAGTACACAGACCAAAAACCACACACAAAGATAGTGCATATTCAAAATTGAACTAGTGTTTCCTATTCCTGTTCCATAGTCACTAATGGTTTCCAAGTCAAAACACACAAAAATCTATCATAATTCCCTTCTCAATACAAAATTGAGTCTCAATGTTGAGCTTCCATAGCTATTCATGTATTCACTTTTGCTCCTTTAATTGATGAGAGGAGGTAAACATGTGTTGATCATAGAAGTAGGATTGTGACTCATACCAAAGTGGCCATTCAACAACCAAGTTGGCGGTGTTGCCCCCTTCATGACTTGCAATATTGTTATGTCCTCTAGGCTACCCACTAACCACCAAGGCAATACCCTTAAACCCTAAACAAATTGTTGGGGTACATGGAAGCTAGGACATGAAGCTATCAAAAAATAGTTGGCTAAAGCCAAATTGACAATGACAACCATACATTGGTAGTTAAATTTTGAGTGAGAGATGTGGAACAATCCTTACCTCACTACCCTTCCCCAAGGTATGAAAACCGATTTGTTGGGATGATCAGATAATTAGTACCTAGGACTAGACAAAAAATAGTTAAAAACAAATTAACAAATGACCACTTTACATTGACATTTAAAATTTAAGGTAATGAGAAGGGTGTAATATCTTTAAATCCTTCTGTGATTCAAGGCACCTGACACAGGACTAGCGAGCCAAGTGTAGGTTATTAAAAATCAAAGAAGGGGTCTAAAGTAATGTGGTGTGGTACATGTAAACACACACATATATCCATCATATAAAATCAAATAATTGTAAAAATTGACTTATACAATTTTATTTTTTTACATTTACACTTAACCTACTTGTTAACAATTTTACACTTACACAAAGAAAGTGTTCAAAAATTTCAATTTACATTAATAAAGTCATGTCTAAATGTTTTGGGGCATGTACATGTATGTATACATCATATATCCTTAATGACTATACTTATTTACACTCATACTAATTAGTTATGGGTGCATCCCAAAGCTCAATGTTATTTTGGAATGGGCCGTTTTGATTGGCCTTTTCACCAAAAAAATCAATATTTTTTATTTTTGTCAATTAGTAGCTTTTACCACAAATAAGGGTTGTGGAAGTGCTTCCCTTTAACCCAACTATATATAATGCAAGCTCACACTTTTAGACAAAGGATATCAGTCAAAATACATGGTGCTATTGGAAAATTGGGTAGACATGTTGGTGACCAAACAATTAGTGTATTAGAAAGTCCCTCGGCATTCTGTTGTTGCCTTTGGAGTTCAAATAAAGGTATTGTAAACTTCCACTTGGCATAACAATAGCCATGAATATTATTAAAAATGATAAGAAAAGAAGAAGATACGAGGTTTCAAAATAGAAATCTTAGTGTTCAATGATCTCTCATAGTGTTCAAAATACAAATCTTAGTGTTCAATATGCAAGCACCCCTTTTCATAAAATCTTGCAGCAGGATAGCGTAAATCATGCTGCGCTCCTATACTGATGTCGATTTTGCAGTGATCATTTTAACCCCTTCAAAATCTTTTTTCTACTATGGTTTTGGACAGTGTATTACTCTCCAGATGTAACGACATAGATGGCCTTTGAGTGTTAAAGGGACTTTTATGACGTTTGTGGGTGGAGACAGTGATCATTAAACACTATTCTATTTGAACATAAAGGAGTTGTTTAGTTTTGTGGTGGAGATGCTCTAAGAAAACTTCCTCAGTTTTTTACATGTTAGTTAAAGCTCAGGGATTATATGGCGTTATCAAAAGAAGGTGTCCAATTGAGCCAAAAGACAAGGGTGCTCCCAAAGAGCATTTCACTAGTGGCTGGATCCATCTAGGTTGATGGTAGCTTCTTGGCCCATCTGGTCGATTGTGGTATCAAATATGGGCAGCTGCATTATGACAAGCATTATGTTGACATGGACCAATGCACTGACACCCACAAAGTTTGTAGGGAGAGTGTTTAACACCCTCCATGGTGGACCTGGTGGGGTGGTGGGATTTGGAGGTTGTAAAAGAATCAAGTCTAAGATCCCATCATACAACAATTATTGGATACCCCCAATCAAACGAAAATGGGTCAAAATGAAATTTCCTTTCCAGTATGTGGGATGGAAATTGCTCTCTACAAAGCCCATTCCATTTACTCTACAAGAATCATTCCAGGTCTTTACATGTCATACATGGAAGAAACCTTACCAGAATTATCTCCAAGATATGAAAATCCACTGACACTTGTTGAGATCTGGAAAGAATAGGTAGTAGGATGCGTGACCACCTTAAAATCCCTAAACCAACAACCATATCAGAAATGAGCTCATTATAAGAGGGGAGGCCCTACCTAGAACATACATGTAAAGGTCGTGACTAGCAACATTAAGGACAGTACTCATACAATGGGCAAAACAAAAGCCTCTCAATGACTCGAGCTTTTGACTATTCCTGTATGGAAATGTGCATGAGAACCAATCCACCCTTTTGAGTGTAAGTTAAAACATGAAATTCTTTTTTTGTTGCATAAGAACTTATACTCAACTGTTCTCAACATGTTTTAACTTACACTCAAAAGGGTGGATTGGTTCTCAACTGTTAAAACATGGCTGGCCAAGATCCATCTCTTGCACATTGTGATGCTTTTAATCTAATAACTTCAATGAAATTCTCAACCTAGAAACTAACTAAGTAGTCCAAAATTGTTACAAATGGGGACAATCCAAATATGATCAGAATCACCAAAACAATAACTTGGCAAGTCTGAGCAAGGTGATTTTTGCAATGATTTTTGTAGTGGTTTTTCCCTTTCCTCAAAATGTTTTTTCATGAGTGTGGTTGCCCCTTCTTGTGGGAACAGAAGAGTGTAGTAGAAAATTTAATGAGACTAAATGTTGGGTTTCATGTATGAAATTGTGAAATAAAAAATTAATGCAGTAAAGGAATGATCATATGTATTTTCAATTGGGATTTATAATCGATGTAACTTTTGAGGTGGTATTATTTTGTCTTAAGTATTAATTTTTGGCTATCACTAAATTAATGAATTTATATATGTAATTATATAATTAACTAATTTATAGAGTACCCCATTCTCATATTTGTGAGTGATCACTGATAGCTGCAGATTTAGAGCTACACTCTTAGGCTGTTCTTTTATGAAATTCATTTTGGATTCAAATGACCTACGCAAGAACATTATGTGATTCCATCATATTCTCTCATATAATTTTGTTTGGATTTGCCACGTAAAGGGCAGAGCCATTTTTCAAGTAACCCCTTTGGTGGGGGATGGGGGGGTGGGGAAATCATCCAGAAGAAGATTTAGCCAAATTTGGCTATAGACCAGATATGGACTTAGTAGAAAAATTTAAGAATCCTCTTCAATTTTGGCTACCTACTGGGACCTGTCAAGTATAAATCCAAAGGTTATTTAATTGTCTACTTTTCCCCAAAATCTGGCGAATTAGGGTCAGTATTTCACGAAAATCAATTGTATGCGTAGAAATCATATTTTTCAAGTTGAAAAAATGCAAAAGCTTGCCAAAACAAAAAGAAACACTGATCCAAAAAACTGAGCCAATTTACACTTTCTACGTGGCATGTAATAATGTTATAGGTAGAGATCCAACATATGGAGTCTGGAAATGCAAATGTAGATCCTTTTGGAAACAAAGGCACTTTCATTAAATTCCAAAGATGACATCTTCATCATGGAATATGATCAGGAGGTTAAATTGAGAGGGTAATTGAGCTGCTGCCACTGCTGCTTACAAGTATAACTTAATTGCTAGACTATTAAACTGGCTTTCAACATGGTGTCTACAGATCATAAGCAGCAGGAATAGATCCTAGTTCCAGTTATGAAGGACATATCCGCCTGGAGTTGACCTTCTTTTTTCCCGTGCAATTGATTTCCATAGTTGAATTCTCCAAAAGCTGCTTTTTCCACAATTTAATGATTGGAAAGAACGATTGTCTCACATTCAGCTTTAGCGTCACTTTTCCTCCAAGAATCTTATTAAGATTTTGCCACGAGATTTTAATTGAGATGCAACTGGAATGATTTACCACGTGTCTGTACCTATGACATCGTGGTGACATCGTGGTGAGCTGAATTCTGTAGCTAGCGGCGGTAGTTGCCAATATTCCAACACCGTGTAGCTGGGTGCTTGAGCGGCTGTACTCTCTTTCATTAAATTGGGTAGTTGTACAGTTCCTGAGGAAGATCAGGTTCTTGCAGTCGACGGATCCCAACAACTAATGAACAGATCCAAATATTACCCACAACTTGAGATTGATCAGACGAGCTCCCACTTCCGTGAGATCATCAGGTTTACATATGCTGAACAAAATCATTGTGCGAGAAGCTGTTCGACATTGACAGGATATATGTATTCAGGTCCTCCAGAAAAGAAGGCGTTGGCCGAGAAGATGTTTGAAGCTTCAGTTGGATGATATGGATCCCAAAACAGGTGGTCACGGCGATCTGAGCAATATGAAACCCCCTCAAGGCACGGAATTAGTGCTTTGTACGGCCCTAGTCCACAACACGCATCATCAACAGTAGCAAAACCTGCAAGAACAAATACACATGGTAGTCCCCAAATCAAATAAATGCCAAAGAATTGATTAAGATTGCTGGTGGTCATGTGGCAAGTTTCAACTTCCGATTAGCTATATATTATTTTTTGGGTACTTGAAATTTCATATATTCCAAGTCAATTGCCTGTCAATTGTAATTAATATAGATTAGATGCATTCATTACTTAAGAAAGAGAAAAAAATCTCTATGTGTGAAAATAAAGTATCTGCCGAGTCTAGTATATAGATGTTCTAGCTGGAAACTCTCGAAGAAAAGATCAGTAACTGGCCGAAAGATCAGCAAATGAAACAAAAGGTCAACAACTGGATTTTAAAGAATATTGCTCTCCTTGTCAACCCATATATATACACGTGATTCAAGGGATAGAAAGAGGATGGAAAATATTACACACCATATGTGCCCGGGTTGTTGATGTAGGACATCCCCAGATCATAAGAATTTGCATAAGTAAAGGTGGCACCAAGCAGGGTGGCAGTCAACTGCTGCAACATAGGCTGTAGCGCAGCATTGAAACCTTGCACATAGGCGTTGATGAACTCAACACATTGGCCGTTTTGGTTTAAACTGTTCTGCACAATTTGGGATGGAATGCACCCCAAAGGTCCCACACCACACACCATGAACTTCCTTCCCCCTAGGTTATAGAGTGTCGTCAGTTGTTGAGCATAGATGGGGATCAGCAAGTCCTGAAACTGTTGAGGGTTGTACTTGATCGATGTGGTGCTGCCGGTTAACAAGTAATTGTTGACGTAGTCGTTGCTCCCCATATTGACTATGAACAATGCGTTTGCAAAAATCGCCTCTGTTTGATTTTGGCCAACTAACTCAACAATCTGTGCCCTTGTGTTCGTTATGTACTGAAGCTGCTGGTTCATTGGAATCCTGCCAATCTGGATAAAAAATGAAACAGAAAACTTGTAAGCCTAAATTATTTAGGCTCGCGAGTGCAGCAGCGATGATCCACGCCGTGGGCCTCTGGAATCATAAGATCAAATTCAATGAATTCAAGCTATATGAGTCCCTCTGATGGAGTTGCAGTGGCCGATGGTTTTCTTCATGTCAGATTTTGACAATCCATAGATCTTGAATATAGTCTAGCATGATGGATGCAACGACCCATCGTCTTTTTGTAACACAAGGAGCTCTTTCATGATTCCCTTGTGTGAAAATTGTCTAACTGTACCTCCAAGAATAGACGGAAAACGCAAATAACAGGGAATTGTGCAACATAAGGAGTTTTGCAACATTCCAAGGGAACCAGCCTCACAACGAAAATTCAATTATGCCATCTGGCTAGAAGGGTAGTCTCAACCAATGTCAAAGGGGAAGTTGGTAATATTTCCCTGGTTCGAAAGCTGGTTGCGGAAACGAATTTCCCCTTCGACATTGGTTCTAAGAGGGATTTGTAACAGGGATAACTGAGAGTTTTCCCACATTGCACACAGGGAGTTGTAAGAAAACTCCTTGCGATATATAGGCTGATTTGCTCGGTTACTTGGCTAACAATTCCAGACAACAATGAACACATGAGCTCGCATAGACAGATCTGCATATATTAATCCATTTCGCAACTTTTGATCTCAAGATCTGATTTCTGATCCTGATCATCTATCTGCTTGGTTAAAAATAATCTGGATCTAGAATATTATTCTCTAGAAATTCTGTAGCGGTAGTTGATGATGGCATCTTGAGGCATCAAATACCACATAATTAATCACCATATCCTACAAGCAAAATAGTCGGCCGGCCTACCTACGGACAATGTGAAACAAGCCTTACGTATTCGTAGCCAGTTGAGTCGAGAATCCCAGCACCTGCAGATGCAAAATTCACCCCTTGCAGTATGGCAGGTCCCTTGGTAGTTGGCGCCAAGTAAGGCGGAGCATGAGCTATCCCTATTTTTTCAGCTGCAAAAAAAAAAAATTCGGAAGTTGAACAAGTTAATTATTATCACGAATATGGTACTAGATCACAATTTTATAACCCAAATATTTTATATTTCGAGCAGCTCATGCTTATTAATTATATCCTTCCTGAAATTCAAGAAGCAGTAGCTAGCTAGATAGCGGTGAATATTCAAATTTTTTTACATACCGAGGAGATCTGGAACAATGCGGCCATTACTGAACCTGCCAGTAGGACCAAGCGGGTAGTCTATGCCATAAGGAGGATGGTTGGCCGTGGCGAGAGTTACGATGTAGTTGTTGTTCCCCACATCCACAAGGGAGTCACCAAAGACGAAACACGCACTCGGACGTGCAGACGACATCTGTCCCGCGACGGCCTTCACTCCCAAAATGAAACTACCCTGATCAAGCAGCAACAATCCTATAAGACGTAGTACTATCGACCATTGCAGCTGCTGGTGATGGATTAAGCTGCTACGGCCGCGAACACGAGACTTCAAATCCAATTCCTGCACCATATTGATGTCGATTGCTGCTGCGTTGATACTGGACATGATCATCACTTGTGCTTCTAGATCTTATACGGCGCAATTACTAGCTAGCTGGGTGTTGAAAAAAATTTCCACCACATCACATGAGACCACCATCAACACCGGGTGGTTGCAACTAGCTTAGGTATTCAAAAAAATTCCACCACATCACAATATGAGACCGCCATGATCAGCACCAGCACAACATGGTCACATGAGCATGAAGAAATGGATTTCGATATATTGCAGATCAAGTAGCTTTATTACAAAAACATAAGTTGTGTATACTTGTTCAGATCTCAGCTTCTACAGTGCAAACACTTTAAGCTACGAACTGATTGTTAAGTCGCCCTTGTCGTAACCAACTTACTGGAATGTGTTGGCGTCTTGACTCGTGGTTGCAGACGAAACCCCACCTCTGCCCTCAACCCCTTTGTACCTTTCAACTTATTAAATTACATTGGAACAAAAAGCTAGTGATGGGTGGACGAACAAAAAATAGGTGGGCGCTATTATTTTGCTACCTAATTATAAATTCAAGATGAATGACTATCTATATAATTTGTACATGATAATTTTAAATATCAATTAAAAATTAAAACTTATTTATAGATAAATTATTCCCATAAACTAATTTCCATTGAAGCTCATGATGGGCTGACCAGCTAAAACCTGGGTGGCATCATTTTGCTGCCTAACTATAAATGAGATATTTGATAAATGTGAATATTTACCCTTTTATTTATAAATATGTGATAAAATATGATAATCAATTTTATTTTTTGAGATTTTGATTTTCAATATAGCCAATATCATAAATTTCTGGTGAGTTTAAACATAAATTATCTAAACATAATATACAAAAACTTTAATTTGCTGATTTCATTTTTTCCAACATTTTTTTCAAATATGTAAGTGAACCCCCCTGTGCTAAAAGGTGTGTAGTAGTTCAAAACCATCCTGCAGCTCCTGATGGAAATCTCCAATGTTTCATCATGCAACCTTGCAGCATCATTATGCAATCATATACATTGTTTGAATGCCGAGCACAAAATTGCAAAGCAGTTTTTTATTTTTTATGTTGGAAACCATATTTCATTGAGAATCAAAAAACTTAAGGTTATGCCCCTTTTGTTCAAAAGGATCCATTTGGTTTTACCATATTTCATTGAGAATCAAAAAACTTAAAGTTATGCCCTTTTTGTTCAAAAGGATACATTTGGTTTTCTTTCTTAGGGGACTAAAAGGACATGAGTTGTTCATGGACAAGATGGTATCCAACGGCATTCAATGGTCAATGCCGTCAAGATGTGGGCACATATATGTGCTAAGTTGTGCTTTACTCATGGACTCAACATTCTATCACACTACCTTTCAGGTATATTGGAATCGACAATGCTACAACTGTTATTGACTAAGGCTGATTGTTCAATTATGGGTGCTCAATATGTCACGTGGTGCAAAAACATTTCTCACATTTAAGTTACAGTTTTTTTTTTCCAACCCCAACCATAAAATTGAAATTGGGACTACAAATAGGTGGGAGACTACTAATAGCAACCCACGGAATGTACCCTAATCAATAACACCTCCTAATTTGTGGTTGAAGCAGCTGTCATCCGCTAATGTCAGAAGGAAGATGCCATCAATCATGTTAAGTTGGATAAGCAAAAGGGTAAGTGCACACCTAATGCAGCTAGTAGTTAAGTGCACTTTATCCTCAGCACCTAATTCAGCTAATGTCAAAGTTTCTTCCCTTTGGGTTGGGTTGTTGACCTAGAAGATTCATACAAAACGTTTGTTCTGTTTGTTTCTTTCTTGGCCTGGAAGGAATTCTATTTGTCTATAATGATATTCCATGGGTGGGGCCTAATTGCTTGATACAATAAACAAGTGGAAAGGAAACCCCCTCCAGAAAGGTATAGCCATATAATTTTTCAAATTTTGGATTTGTCAGAATAGATTGGGAGGTTTAATGGTAGTCTTGAGAGATAGACATAAAAGGACTTGGGTTGTCTTAAACTTTGAACTACAAGATAGATGGACACTATTGTGAGAATGGGCCTACAAGAACCATTGCATGCCAAGGATAATGTGAGCACTATAGAAGGCATGCGAGGATGTTTGTGTGTTTTCAATGATTTGATAATTTGCACTGACTTTGCTCTCACCATCCTTGATTATTCCTATAAGATGTCCAATGATTAAAAAACAATTAATTGATGTCCTTTTCAAGGTTCTCTAATCCTTTTTTTCTTATAAATATAACAACAATCCTGAATTTTTTTAAATCATTTACTATAGCCCCAATAAACAATAGCAATTTTCTTTTATTTATCACATCGACATCTAGTCATTTCAACCTTCTTTTACACATGTTCATAAAAGTCATATAGATGATAAAACTTTATGTGCAAAGGAAATAAAATTTAGAAGTAGAAACCAAGGTTTCAATAAAATCGAGGACAACAGTCAAAATGCAAAATAGGACTAAGCCAAAGAGAAATAATAGTATAAGAAAAAACTCAAATATCCTCCTCCACCCATGATTAATTGAGTTTTTTTTCTCTTGCATTTTGCATGTGTCTATGCAAGGGTGACTTAATGGGATACCTAAAAATTACATAGGGGATTACACAAAGTTTACCCAAGGCTAATTGAGAATGCAAGAAGGGTTACATAAGTTCTACTTAAACTAATTACCTAAGGATTACCTAGGGAGATACCTAAAGGTATACCTAGGATTGATTCGTAAGGTGAAAGCACATTGCAATGATCCCTTTTTGAACCTTATTGGTTATAAATATTTATTATTATTAATATATATATAAACAGGTTGCATTTGATTTTTGGGTTTAAGTTTTGATATTTGGTCTTATTATTATGATTTTCACAAAATTAATGTTATCTCATATTATTTGAATAATTAATTAATTAATTTTAATTCAAAAAACCATGGGTATAGTTATGATATACATAATATGATAGACTTGATTTTAAATTTTAGACTGCACTAGGTATTTGGTTTCATTAATCATCCAGATAAGTATTTGAAATGGATTTTATGCATTGCCCCAATTCATAATGCTTGTCACTTCCATTTCAAACTGATTTCAGACTGATTGTTTGTTGAAATTTCAATTCACCACATATGTATGTTCAATGCCCTAAAAAAACCTCATGTGATATAACACATTAAAATAATGTAGTTGTAACAACTATTTCTTAAACATGAATTTGAAACATACTTACAAAACAAAATTGAAATTCTAATATATTCTTCTTTATTCCAAAATTACATTTCCACAACAAAAAACAAAGTATACAAAAACATACAACAATAAAAAATCCACATTAAAAAAGAAATAATTTAAAATCTTCCTTTTGAAAAAAAACTCAAAAATAAAAACCAATAATGTTCTAACTACTTGCTATTAACCTACTATAGTGTACTATAAGTAAACCATAGGTAATCCCTAGGTAGGTCCTAACCTGGTAGGGCCCATATTCTAAGTAGCCCCCTAACATATGTGGTGGTAATCTAATTAGTTTGTAATGTGGTTAAAATAAAAACTATTGTGATCACTTGTGGATGGTCATCCTTAGTTTTAAAAATAGATCCTCACTTTCATGAACTTTATCTATGGTTCAAAAGGGAAGATGAATGATAAAATGAGGCACAAAATGAGGATTACTCTATGGACTTTATTAAATCTATAGAATCACATGAGAAATAATAATAGAATAAGTATCAAAATTTTCCATTTATAACATGTTTTAACACCACATTGCAAGTAGTGCTCTTGGGTGGTAATATTGACAAAAAACCTTACTTTTGTGAAAAGATACTTTTGTGAAGTATGCAACAGCATGAAAATTGCCCATCTCAATGTTCCAATGAACCAACAAATGAACTAGCCCACCACCTTCAAGCCAATAAAAAATGTTTCAAAGATAGTTTGATATTTGATTCATAGGAGTTTTCTTGTTCGCCACAAAAAAAACCTAAACTTTCAAATGCATACAATGAACTTTCATAAATTCAACCCAACTTTTTTCAAAACATATGAACTCAAAATAGAATAATGATCTGATTGTGAGTGCTTCCAGAATATGAAGCTTTAACTTACACCTAATAAGGATTTGATATTGTCTTAAATTGCATGTAAACCCATTTTCAAGTATGTTGAAAACTTCCGAACCCTCAAAATTACAATAGCCTCATGTGTAGAAAGTACCTTGGAAACCTATGGATTAACAAGTCTAAGCTTGGTACAAATTTAGACCAAAACATGGTCATGTGCATGACATGCCAAGCAAGGCTAAAACCAAATTGATCATCATGTTGATTGTTATAGTAATGTTTGGTTTTGGTATATCAAAACACCAAGTGCCCCATTGGTCGTATTCCATAAAGAGTGATTCACACCAATTATAGACAATTTCAATCAATCTAGTGTATTTTTAATGGAACACATTTTTTCCATTCAATCCATTTTCAATCATTGGGAGTATATAAGTTTGAATGGAATAGTATGTCTAAAACATGGATCTGAGACTATATCCATGATTGATTTTGTAATTGTATATGACACACGTGACTATATAGTCCATTTGGAGACATCAACTTTAACATGGCACACACAACTATGTCAATGTGGCTTGGTGTGTGTATATATATATAACAAAAAGTCAAATGATATGGCTAGAATACTAATATATATGTTTATAAATATATTTACATAATCATTTTGATTAGAATTAAACGTTTAATGACCTTGGGGTCTTAGGAAAAAAATAATTTAAAAAATTACTTTTAATCGTTCAACCACTTCACACAACTATGTTGACATAATCATATATGCCATGCCAACTAGTTTGATTTGAATATAAGCATGTAAGTCATAAGTGTTGAATTTGATCATATAGTCCTACAGGTCAAGTCATGAAGACTTGAAGGTTTCACCTCTATAGCTACCAACAAAACTTTTAACCATGTAAGCACAATTCCAATTGATTAATAATGTGATTGCATAAATATAAAGATATCTAATTTAAACCTTCCACATTATGAATTTTTATAATGAAATCCATTTCACATGTCTAATTACATAACTTCTAATTACATAACTTAATAACAAAAATCATGTATTTCACATTTAATTCCATTTTTAATTTGGAATGTAAAACATTATAGGGATTTTGAATAATTGGTCCAAAAAGTCAAACATAATTCTTAAATGCTAATTTGGAATTTAAATTTAAATGTATATTTCTATTTTAAATAATTAAATCAGATTAAAAATTTCTTGTAATCTCATTATTTAAATTCAAAGACATTACATGGATTTCAAGTGTTTTGAACTTGGGAAATAAACTCAAATAATTTTCTTAATTGAAATTAAAGATTTCAAATATCATGTTCAAATTAATTTGATGTATCTTGAATATCAAATTGCAATTCTTTTTAATTTTGTAATTTTAAAATGTAAAGAATCATTAATTTGAAATGCTTACTTAAGACTTTTCATTGTAATGTATTTGATCACTCCACTATAAATTAAATAGTTAAATTTAATTTAATTTATTTTCTGATATAATAATTGGTCAAATTGGTGTCACTATGACAAATGTTCCTTGAGCTACCTCGAATCATGTGGTCACAATGATGAATAAAAATAAATAAGTATGCACAATCATATAGAACTCATGATGACATCAATAAAATTAAAAGATGTAGTCGAAAATTGTCCTAGTCCTTGAAGTTAAATTTTGGAATAATATTTCAATGGGATGAGGTGGAAAAACGAAGGGCATTAGCTTAAGATGCCTGCAAAACATGTTTGATCTTTTGGTTCATTACATCCTTAAAACCTTTCCAATTCTCATTGAATATAACAAGTGAATTATTCAATACATTATTAACTAAAATCAACTAAATTGAAACAAATTTGTACGCATGTATTCAATATGAATATATTAATTTAATGAGATAAATTTCAATATGCTTCTTTCAACAACTCTGATATGTCCATCATGATTTTTCCAAATTGAATTTGTGAATTTTCATAATAATTTTGATCTTGATGCCTCATGAGTTTTAAATTATTTAAAACCATTGGCCAAAATAATATGGGAGTTTGAAACGTGTAAAATTCTACATTGCTCTTGAGAACTCATGTATTTTAAGGTTAGTGTTTTAAGGTGACTTATTTTGGAATAAAGAACTTATCTTATGATCTTTTAAATTGAGTAAAGTTTATGTGGAAAAAAGGGCATGAAATTGGCATGGTGAATGAACAACCTGTTGGCATACATGGTGATAGCACCATGTTGGGTTTGTCTTCCAAATTGTGGGTTGATATGGAAAACGTAATGCATCCAAAATTCTTTAACTTTTCTCTCACAATAAGTGTTTTTTTGAGGGTGAATTTCACATCTTGTTGACAAAGAAAAATGGAGGTATGAATAATACAAAGGATTGCTTGTTGGAAACAATGGGCCACACTACGAGGAAAAACATTTTAAAATCACCATATTAAGACTATTGTTCAACCATGTTGCCAAAATAAATGAGGAATCCTAAGATTTTCTACTTTCCTCTTAACTTGTAGCCAAATTTCATTATGTCATCATGTGGATGATCGCCAACCCACCTACCTCACAAATTTGAAAAACAAAAATGTTGCACTCACAATATTATTTTACCAACTTTTTCAAATATTTATTATGACTTGAATGGAAGGCAACACCTTTTTCTTTTCTTTTTTTGGCTTTAGTCAATAATGGTATCAACTACTTTTGTTTTCTTATATTCCCATTCCAAATGTGATACAACTCCCCATTTTCCAATGTAACACAAAATCTTGTGGATGCACTATTCCATTAAAAAATGGGGCCACATTTCCACATTGACACAATAGTATCCACTATGATTATTAATAATCATACAATTAGACCAATTTTAGCCTTTAAACATGCACTACCGTCAATGTAGATGCCAACATGTAACTAATCAAAAAATCATGGCATTCACCATATGAAGCATGTTAATGCATGTTACCCATTTTGCTCAAATCAATCATACAAAACATGACTTGTCATATTCAAGCTACAATTTGTTCACAAACTATGGGTCATCTAGTTTTAACACATCATAGTGCAATTACATAAATAAGCAACTTTCAAAATTTGGTATAATTAGGGGAAATCCAAATGTTGAGTTGTCTTCGAAAATCATTCAAGAATGTGACAAAAATACAAAAAACTATGTCTAAATATAATTCAAGTTAAACAAAAAAACATGAATGTTAATAAAACACAAAAATATGAAATTGTATCCAAATTGGAATTAGGATATAATCAACAAATGTCATGAAAACTTTGGAATGTGAAAATTTGGAATGGCCAAGACTTTGGTGCAAGATCCATGTTACATGAACAAGTAATTAGGTGGTGTTGGATGAACTCCATATATTGGATGAAAAATAATGCATATGGATTAATTGCATCCATGAATAATAACACAATTACATGAATTATTATATGCAATATTATTTAGTCTCTTTAGTAATTAATTCCAAAGTTCACAATGAATATTCTACAATCCATGTTGGACATGTTAGACACCTTAATATATTTTTAATATTCAAAATTAAGATTTAACCTCACTCTATAGTTGATTATTAATAAATTTTTATTAAAATTTTCAAATTATTGTTTCTCTTTCCAAATAATTTTTCAAAAAAAAATGAAGATATTGGAAATTTGTTATACTTTAAATTTAGCAAATTTTGTTAAATTTTTGGAAATTTTCAAAAACAATTATATCAAAAAATCGAAAAAATAAAACCTTGATGAAATGGTTGCACTTTTGCAATTTATAATCTGCCATGAAATTGTTTTAATGAAAATTTTATGCAATTTAAAACTTGGTATCTTTAAATTTATTTTATCTTAATATACAAATTCTGATCCAAATACAAATAATGGGTGAAAATCTAGTGCATGATGACCTTAATTCTTCATAATCATCTTCATTTGTAAAAGGCCTAGATTTTACCACATTTAATTTCTTTTGCTTATTCAAATTCTTTGGTTGTTTCTTACATTGGTAAGTGATAATCACTAACAACAATCATAAGCCTTTATTTTTCATGTAATAGCATATTCAAGATGTCACAATTGATGTCATTGTTTGCATTTTCAACTTTTAACAAAAAACTTTGCATTTCAATTGATTGTTTCATGGACATAAACCAATATACACCAACCTTGTCGCAACCCCACTTTGGCCAAGTGTGGGGGTGAAGCCCAACACTTGGAAAAGTTGGAGGTTGGGAGTCTTCCGGGACTCTCGAATGTTCAGAGCTCGACAGCAAGGGGCAAAACACCTCACATTGGGGTGTTCTTGATGTCATTGGAAAGATCTTGAAACGTAAATATCGAAAATGCCCTCGCATTGGCAATTCGGACATCTGCAGCCCAAGTTATGGGCAAAAGAAGGGCCGGGAGTCAAACTGGCAGTTTGA
>Ga0116227_10000474_pt1 | contig 77912 bp, 52 predicted proteins | sample S1TSphgellanicum_FD_89693 | JGI IMG/M metagenome (GOLD analysis project Ga0116227, IMG submission 89693) | Host-associated microbial communities from peat moss isolated from Minnesota, USA - S1T2_Fb - Sphagnum magellanicum MG | ecosystem: Host-associated > Plants > Peat moss > Unclassified...
AAAATAGTTAACTTAGAGGTTGTCACAACCCGAGGATGAAAAAAAATAGTTAACTTAGAGGTTGTCACAACCCGAATATGAAAAAAAATAGTTAAAGTAATTAACTTTGTAGTGGTAGAAGGTCTGCAAAGTTCTCACTATTTTGAGGATTATTTAATGACAAACCTAACCTTAAGGTAAGGTGGTTTGTTTCTTTTGTGTTTTTTGCCAAGTTGAGATCTATAAATCACAACCACACCCTTTTTGTCCTTGGTATTTTTGGAAATCCCTTGATGACTAAAGATACATGAAGTCAATTTTGCATCATTTAGTAGACTTACAATGCAATAATTATTGAATATTCACCAAATTTGTCAAGGAAAATTCTATAAAATTATAACTAAGTTTTTAGGGAAATTGCAATGTGCTCTTGGTATTGTTGGAAAGTCCTTGACGAATGGTATTTCTTGGAGGCATTTTCATAACTTTTAGTCCTAAAGTGGGTAAACCATGAAACAATAAACCAAAAACCATGTCAAATCATGTTTTAAACTACATTTATATATGTATATAATGCCTGTGTGGTGCCCCCTTTAATAGCATGTTAATCATGACAAGTAGTGCTTTATGTTTAATATGGATGTTAAGAAATTTAAATTGAACCATTGGATCTTTTGATTTTGAGTCTTGATTCAAACAAAGGACCTTGAAAGTTGAGTGGGTGTTTTGTGAAACATTACTAGTTTTACAATGGGGCATTTAATTTTCATAATATACAAACCTTTTGATGTTGATTTTTTTGTAATAATAGGGGACTATCAAACACACATAAAAAAACACTCAAAATATAAGGAATCTATAAAAAATTTATGTTTTTCCAAAAAAGTTGAAAATTTGGGTCTATTTGATGTTCATGAAACCTTTATGATGTGTAAATATAATGCAATGTAAATGGTGTTTAAAACAAAGTTGTAGTTTATAATACAAAGGAATAAACCTCAACTTAGTTAACATGTTTTAACACGATTTGAAATTGTGATCATTTTTCAAAACGAAACATAGAAATTAAGTGCAAAAACTTACATTTTTTGAAAATCATATTTATTTGAAAATGATTAACAAAAAAAATTGATATATTGGGGAAATTATAACACTACAAGGAAGTTCCATATTAACAACTAATTTTTTCAACTAATTTTCAGTTGTAAATGCCACATGTGACTATAATTTGCTCTAGTTGCCTTAGACAAGTCACATAAAATTTCAGTCACAAAAGACAATATATGGCACAATACATGGCACCAAGTCACAATGGCAGTCACATGAAGATGTGATTTACATGAATAGTTCATCCATCCAAATTAACTTATGTGGCACTATAGTTTTGCAACTACTTTTACGATTAAACAATGTAGTCACATTAATTATTATTTTAAAAATATTTAATATTAAAATATTTTTAAAATAAAATAATAATTATTATATATATTATATTATTGATAATTTCATTAATTTCAACTTATAAGTTGTTGAAACATGTCATTACCTACGCTATACTAAAAAGCTTAGTTTAGGTTATTGAATAGGCCACTTAATCTACCTAATAGGTTATGTAAGTAAGGAATATTCAATCAAATTATCACTATTGACTACAACCCATGTCACTTGTAAGAGTTGATCCTTATACCACACAAGTGGCGATCAACTCCTTTACCACCAAACCACATCACTTTTTGTGACAATATGGCAATGTGCATTCTATTTACCTTACTTGATTCAAAACATTACACAAAACATCATTTTCAATATTTGATATCTTATTGATAATTTTTCCAAATGGCAAGATTTGAAATTTAATTTGAAATTTTTTTCAATAATGTACACAACTATGTAGTCTTTCTTTCAAAAATGTAAACTAAATTGAAAAGAAAAATATTTGAATTTTGTTATTGAATATCGTTTCATTGACCATTCCTTGGAAAAAATTAATTCGAGCAGATGATTTATGAATGGAAAAACACTTTGTGGATAATATAACAACAAAAAAAATTTGTATATTTTGTATCTTAAACTTTCATTTGATTCTAAAAATTACATTATACAATTTTTCTTTTGCATATCATAATTTTAATAATAGAATTTAATTTAGATGTGTAATATATAATTTATTCACATATAATATAAATTTAATAGAATATCTTATATTAATTATATTATTTCTGATGTAAAGGATTAATTTTAAATTTTGATTTTAATTTTGAATATTAATTAATGCCATATAATTAATTGATTTTATGGAACTGTAATTTTTTAAATTTTTTCATTTATAATATATTAATATTTAAAGTAAAATTATGATTAAAAATGTAAAAATATATTATATATTTTTCACATCTCAAATCTCTATTTGATTTTTAAAGTTTTTTTTTCCCTATAATATACTATAATTTTACCAAAAAATAACAATTTAGATATATGATATATAACTTAGTCACATGTAAGGTTTATAAATGGATTATGAATTAACCCTACTACCTAGCCTAATAACTAGATTAATTACATAATCTACCTAATTAAGTAATTAATTTATACAAAAATGTTATCACATATTAATCACCCCTACTATTTACTACTTAACCCATGTACATACTTCCTACTACATATCTTACTTAATTATTACTTCTTATCTAGTTTAATTTATAAATAGACTATTGCATAACCTACTTAATTAATTAACTAATTAAAAAACACTATGATATATCAACATGATAAAATTTAATGTTGGAAATTCCAAATAATCGTCCAAATTTACCATTGCCATGGGTCCACTAAAGTTTCACAAACCCTACTACACATTTAATGGTTAGTTCATTCAAAAAAGCTAAGGAAAGAAATTAAACCATGAAATCCAACAATTTCATTGGCAACTCACTTTTGTTACATTTAATTTCATGTGCATTTGTAATTAGGATTTATAGTTTCAATTGAGGTTGAATCAGATCCATGTGGTGTCTAATGGCCTATGAACCACATCCCAAGTCGCAAAAACAACTACATTTTCATATATTTTGAAATACCATTAAAAATAGATGATTACATCCACTTTTCATCATCACTTTCATCCAAACTAACATTAGTCACAAGTAATAGTTGCATATGCAACTACAAACCACTTTTAGTTGTTTTTACAACTATAAGTCATTTTTACCATGGTGCCACAAAGGATAATCGCATCAATAGTTGAAAAAATGGTTGATTTGAACACAAGTCCCAAATGTGTGGATTGGTATGGACAAAATTCCTTGTAGTATAATAAGTAAAAAGAATAATAATACATTTTTTAAATTTAAATTCCTTTCTATGAATTGTTTTTTTTGGCAAAAGGACTATAGTCCTTTGAAATAAAGTAAACAAATTGATTCATTGATTTGTGATTGCACCTAATAGAAGAAACATTGATTTTTGAGTAATTTTCAAGTAATTTATTTTCCCCCAATTGGTTTCCATCATCATGGTCTTGTTCATACTTGGGCTAATATGCATGGGGCTTTGAATGTTTAGTTAAGGACATGATATAAGATCATGACATCACAAAACTTAAAGATTTTAGATAAAAATTATAATTTAAACATTTTTAATTGGTTCATCCCAAATGGTACCTACATTTTGAATATTGTTAATGCATGTACTTTGTGTAATCTATTTTTTCATTTATTTATATGGGCATAAGCATGTTAAAGTATGTCAATTAATGGTGATCCTTGCTCCAAAAAAAAATGTTGAAAGTAAAGTTTTCATTTTTGAATTTTAGGCGTTTTATCTATGTTATAAATTTTGAAATTTGTTTGCCATATTAAATAAACCATAATAGATGGTCATCCCCAATATTTTCAATTCAAACTATTTTATTTATTTATTGCAAGTTGATATCTGATATTTTTTCCAAATTAAATTGTTCAAATGATGTGTTATTAATGTTTTAACCGTCATGCATATTGATACACATTACTTGGAACTTGAATATTTCATTATGACAATGTTAAACCCTTCAAAAGTAAGTTTTTCTTTATGTAGGTTTGAAGCACTAAAAATTTATCTCTCAATATGAATTACAAATGCATTTTGTGATTCTAACATGGTAAAACATATTTTAAGCATTTTTAAAATGAGAAATAACAATGAATTTAAAAAATGAAAGTTCATGATGTCTACTTTGTGCAAAATGGGAGAACAACTTCAAATCAAGAAAGTGAATAAAAATAGGTTTTAAAAAAAAAAAAACACAACATTTTAAGCTTTTAAAAACTTTTTCTTGCTATATTACATATGATCATGTAGTTTAAATGTTATTTTCAAAAAATGTGTCTTATTTTTTAAACATTCAAAGGATGTTTTTGTGGCCTATTTAGCATGTTTATGCCCACATAGTTTACAAAATTGAATTTTTTGACAAAAGATATGGGATAATCTAAAAAAAGGAAAGCATTACAAGACTATCTCACATCTTTTGCCACAAACAAAGATAGCCTACTTATTTACCCATACTAGTTAGCCTACCTTCCTACTACCTAGCTTAGCCTAAGCGTAAATAAAATAATATATATGTAAATAAGTATAAAGAAATATGTGGCTTGGTTAATCTACCCTATTTTAACCTACTAACCCTACCTTACTTAATTATTACTTCCCTAACCTACCTACCTACCTACCTGAATAAGTAGGTAGGTTAAGCAGGTAGGTAGGCTAAATAAATAGGCAATCAAATTTGGTAATAAAACTGTAGAACTTTAGAAATTAATAGTGATCAAGTTTTATATTCTTGACTACCCATTATGAAATTATGGTGACTTGTAAAACAATGCCACTTTGGAACATTTGGATTCCTTTTTAAATCTTTTGGATATTAATAGGATTCATTGGTTTTAATTTTTGGCCAGTTCCACATTCTTAATTCAAGTATCAAATATCCAGACTATTAGTTCAAAATTTTGAAAATTTTATTTTAAAACCAAAATCAAAACTAGAAACTATAATTGAAACCAACAACCACCCTCCAACTAGAACTAAGCCTAGATCTAGCCTCAAAAACCAGTTTATCCAAATTTCAATTTTTTAAAATTATTTTTTGTTTTTGTGTGTAGGGTTAGACATGTTAATTTGAAAAAATCAAGACTTTGAATGATAACATCAACAAAATGTTACTGTAACAATTTGGGGGTGAGTAGGATGGGCATTGTGCATGTAATTCTTATTTTTGGAACATGCTTTCAGTATTCAACTTATATATATATGGTTTAGTAGGATGTAGTGATGAAATCGTGGCAAGCTTTATTAACAAAGCACCCAGCAAAGGGGGAAATGAAGAACAAAGAGAGAACCCAAGTCTAAGCCAAAAGTGCAAAAACCCAAATGGGTCACAAAGGGCAAAGGAACAAATTATGTTCCGAAGCCTTCATTAGTCGCAAGAAGCATATCAAAAAGGGAAAGGGAAGGGAAACCTAAAAGTGTAGTAAGTCTAAAAGAGTGTTCACCTACAACAATGACACGCTTCAAAATAGAAGCAACATGTGCTCTCTACAAAGCTATGTACTTACATTCCTTACCTATAAAAGACAAATAAAACCACCAAAGGAAGGCCATCGATGCCCTTTGTTGACCATGCCATGCAACACATCGGTGATGAAAGTCGTTCGTTTTTTAATGTAGGCACCCAAAAACCTCTATGGCAAGGAAAAGAAATGTGTATATCGAGTGTTGGTTGTGTAAAGTCCATCCTTTGCTTGAGCTACTATTGTTATGGCCATCCCACAAAATAAAACAACTTGAAAAATCAAATCTATTAAAGTGAGATTGGTGTTGATTGCATTAACCAAGGTGCAAAGGCTATCGGTTGATAATATAATGTCAACCTATCAACAAGAAGATTGAAGGGAAGATGGTGGAAGGACATAAGTTTGCTCATGCAAAACATGAAACTTTGTGTCTCTCAGATTGAAGACAAAAACATCTCAAACTGCATTACTACATACAATATGTTCCCACCATGGGAACAACAAAAAAGGTCGGTTCATGCAAGATCAAAGGCTGGCCACAAATGCAACAAGTCACCCCAAAAGCTAAAAGATGAAAGTGACCAAACTTGATGCTCAACACAAAGGAAAAAACCTAGTTGATCACATTTTATTGGTGGTGTGTAATGCTAGTAGCCAAAAATAAAATCAGTTTTGAGCTATGCGTATGTAGATAGAAATGGATGCCAAACCCACCTAAGAATTTTTTTAAAAAGAAACTCAGAACAGGGGGTCTCGAAATGTGAAGAAACGGGTCCAGAACAGGACTAGATCAGTTTCTCTTCCAATTTGAGAACCGGCCAACACTGGTCACTACCAGTCTGTAAAGCAATCTTGAGATGGAATGAAACAAATTGGCCCTCTTTGACTGAATGCAGAGCTCTCACAATGGATACAGTCCTTGGAGTCACTGAACATCTAGTTAGTGCATGCACCTCTAAATATATTGTCAGTTCCCCAACTGGACACAAAATATGGAAAGTGGTCTGTGAGCAATCAAAGTATGTCAGATCCAGATGTGTAGATGTGTTTAACTTTGTTCAAATAGGATAGACATTCCGACCATGTGCACATCCCAGGTGTATGCAGTGTTGTGTGGGTGTATTGTTTTTGATATATCCCTGATTAAGGGTTTTTTTTTTTTTTTTCAATTTATTCATCACTCAAGGGTATATTAATACTCAAAAAACTTAATCCGTTCAGGGTCCGGGTATATCCTTACCATATAAACTTTTTGGGTGAAAATAGGTTATTTTAAATTTAATTAAAATTGAAGTCAAATGTCCACAGTTTGAAACTTTTTTTTTAATTCAGAGGTCAAATACAATGTGAAAGTGAGAGAATCAAAATGTTTGATTCATCCTTGACTAGGATAATCATGCTTACGAGTATGATGGATGTATATATTCTTCCATATATTGAAGGTTATGAATAGGATATGTAAATTTCAGAAGAATCAAAATTAAATATTTTAAGGAAATTGGGGCACCACTGGTATTGTCAAAAACCCCATGACGAGTGGGATTCCTTGGAGGTGATTTCACAAATTTTAGACCTCCAGTGGGGGGGGGATATTGAATTTTGAGTAATTTTCGTCACTAGAAATTAATTTAAAATACTACTACTAAATATGATTTCACCAAGCAATCTCACCATACTAGATGATTTAGTTTAATATACACAAGTGACCCGACATCATAGGGCTAGGAATCATGGCTACCAGCAGCTTGTCGAATTCCAAGTTATTCTAGATGTTTCCCACCACAGCCAGCCTGTTCTGATTCTAACTATGCACAGAGGGCACAGGAATTGAAGACAGAAAGCCCTTGAGTAATTTACACCTGTCCCAACTCATGAGAGGGATATTTAACATCACCTGTCCCAACTCATGAGAGGGATATTTAACATCTGCAAGCCATCAGAAAGTGTCCACCTTTGAAATGGAAACAGTGACTCTCCAGTCAGACTAAAGTCAGGAGTTTATATGTGTATGTGTTTCTTCTTCACAATGACCAGGCCGTTAATGCTCAACTTGTTGCAGTACTGCTCTGACCTTAAACTGTTTCTTCTGCGTCTGTGCCATAAGCGCTATCAGATTAGGACATTGATCCCCATGGTTTTCCAAGTTAATTTAGTTGTTATGAAATTTCTAACATTGATGGACGATTCGGCATAAAGAGATAGATAGGATGACTGTATGGTGTCTGGAAGCCTGGAAGCCCTTTCAAGTATTAAGAGAAGGACATGGGACCAAATCTTGGGAGTTGGGAGACAAACTAGTTTTCTCCCTGTCAACATTGAATACGCAAGAACACAGATTTGAAACTTTCAGTTGCCAAGAATTTGTTGCATCTGTGATTCATTTTGTGGGCCTTTCCTGTGGACGTCTAAAAATATTCTATGATGTTTATGCCCCCCTTGACTTATATTACTAATGTTCTCAGAGACCAGGGCATAGTTCTACAAAATATAAATGAATGCATTATTTGTCCAGAGGATGAAATATTTAAGTAGCCTGATTGGTAGTTCATACATTTCAAAAGTTCCCTACAATATGGTGGCCCTAATTTAACACCAGCAGACAGTAAACATACAGCTGAAATGTGCTCTCCAGACCTTAAGTGGACACAAATCTTCTTCACCCAATGGCTCATGAAGCCATCCACACAACTCGGTCTTTTGAATTCATATCTTTTTGTTTAGGTGAGTGTGCCAATCACACCTAGTGCTAGCAAAAGCCTCCATCTGGTATGGTTGGGGATCTGATACAAGTGGCAGCAGGGGTGATCTGGTGTGCAGTGGGTTTCGTTCATGAAAATTTAGAGAGGTGGATTCATATTTCCCACCAAAAGATATCCCCTCATTGAAAACACATTCATGCCAACAGCTTGCGAGTGCATTGGTGATTTTGAATGTGTTTGTTTGTAGCCTAGGATGGGTCTCAAGTCTCAACCTGTGAGGGTTATCTTAAAAACAATTATCTCTCAGCACAAAGGTAAATTGAATGAAGTAAAATATCACACATCACACACAACACAAGATATCATGAAACTTCCATGCCTTGCTTGGTCTGGGATCACCCACCTGTTTAAAGCTTGGTCATTTGGTGGACTACACGCAAAGGGAATCGCACCACACATGGCACTTAAAGACCTTACCTTGTTTAAAGCTTGGTCATTTTGTGGACTACACACAAAGGGAATCGCACCACACATGGCACTTAAGACCTTACCTTGTTTAAAGCTTGGTCACTTTGTGGACTACATGTAAAGGGAATCGCACCACACATGGCACTTAAAGACCTTACCTTATGAGAATCATTCACCAACTTTGTATAAATTTTCCTCGTGAACTATTTCATAATCAAAACAATTCATAGGTTCATTGCATCATAAGTTCCTTACACCAAAAAGTTCCCCTACAAGTCTTTAAGAGAATATTAACATGAAGATATGAGAACAGCCTGATGTTCTAGTCACAGGTCACAAACCATTAAATATTTGAAGGGAGAGTGAACAAATCATCCACTTCTTTCATCTATGCCTAATAAATATTTATCATTCATTAAGCCTATAAGATTCCACCACCTAGTAGTTGTGTAAAATGCTGGCCTCTTTATGGATGAACCTTTATATTATTTGGCATCTACTTCACTAGAATCCACTATTTGGTCACATGTGAATTTAAGCTAATTGAATTTATATGTGCTTAACTGAAAATAATTAACTAACCTATATATAAGTCCAAAATAAATCCTTATTCAAAAAATAAGGGACCTTATAGGCCTATCTTTCAGAAGACATTATTAAACACCCCCTTTTTGCATCTACCTGATGCAAAAAGTGATCAATAGAGTTCACCCATGCAGGGTTCTGTCATAGGGATTGATTGGTTTCTTAATAGGATAAATTAAAAAATAAGACTGCTCCTTCTCAACACCTAAATTTATGCTAGTGGTTGGTACTCATGCTCTTTATTGAGAGATGTTGCGTTTGAAATCAATGTGGGATTAAATATGTAAAACCAAAAGAAAAATATTTTTTACAAAACATAAAGATCCACAGAACCAGGAAAATGCGCCAGATAGAACTCATTAGGGGTATGTAGAAATTTTTATTTATTTTTTAATTGCAGGAAAAAAGAACAAAAAGGATCACAGAATCGCAAAAATGTTTTGAACAGAGCTCGCTAGACAGCATTTAACATCTACCCTATCTTTCTACCCTAAGCCATAACTAATATTAGGTGCAGATTCTACCTCTCACAACCACTTTTGATGCAACATGCTCGTTTGTCTCACAATAATTGTGTTGGAAGTAGGGGATATCTGAAACAACTTGACACATACTGTATTATTTTAGTGACAATGCAGGCGGACCAGTAACGACAGTTCTGCTGGTCATAATGCCGGAAGCACTGTTCTCCTTCCTCTTCTGGTTGTCAAGTTGCTTGGTTGTTGCTCTCATCCAATATCCATACAGCTTACCTCCTCATTCCATAACCCGCCCGCCCCACTTTCCTTTTCTGCTCTTCTCTCTTGGTTTCATTGCTATTGGTGACAGATTATTGTCATTAAAGGAATATTGAGTAATCACGTTGTTGAAAGGATCCCACCTGTGCCAGACTCCAGTGGGAGCCAAGATATTCCCTGGTGATGAAGACCATTGACCTCCTGTCAAACGTCGTACTCATGAGTTCGTCCACTTTCAAACCGCCCCACTGTATGTTTTCAACGTTTTTCAGCGTTGTCAGCTTATGTTCTGTCCACTGTGGAAACGCGCATAGAGTGGTTCTCACAACCTTCAACTTAGACAAAGACTGACACAGAGGATAACTGGCCATAACTGGTACCCACAGTACTGGACTTAACAAAATTCGGAAGATCCAGAAAGTCTGTGGTATGACACAATGCAAACTTTTCTCCAGCAGCCCAGCTGTGTGTCTGCAATAACCATTTCTCTTCCGAGACTGGAGGTACCTGCGCCTTCAAGTGTCTTTTGGTTGTTCTCAACAGAACAGCTCCTGTCTGGGCCTGGCCTTCCGCCTTCCTCCCTCCACTTTCCCTTCTAGATGTGCTAACTAATAACCAGTATATCTGGCCAGGGTGAACCACAGAACCCACGTGAGTACCTTCACCTTTTTGAATGAGGCCTCTTAGTGGAGTCTGGCATGGGATTTAGTCTAATCATGGGATTTTTGTAATATTAAAAAATAATTTAAGTAAATTTTGGTTTTTTTACCATAGTATGGACATGAGTGCTGGTTCACCAAAGGCAGTGTATCTAACTTCACATATCAGTTGGGTAAGGGTAAATACAAAACTTTTTTCAACAAGGGAATGCCACATACAAAACTTGTATCAATCTGGGTCCGTAAAGGCTATACAGGCTTTGCAAAGTAATCAATCCAGATGAGGGTAAAATCTGGAGGGTAAAATTAGGGATAAATAATCTATCATTTACCCTGTACTAATCCTATTGACATATGTGGGTAAATGTAGGGTAGAAAATAGGTGAATTTAAATATATGTAATGTATAAAAGGTTTCACACATTATAACTAGCTGAGGTAGACAATTATTATTGCACTTGGGATTGCAAAGGTGAAAGCATAACATAAAAAGATCTTAAAGGAAAAATTAATGGAAATATATTGAAGCAATTCAACATAGTGTTTTTTTTAGTGGCGAAATTTCGCATATTTTCGACCTAAAAAAAAACCTTTCTACCTCCTTGCCCTAAATCACGACCATTATTTTGTCCAAATCAACACCATCCAACATCCCTTTAGAAAAAAGTGGCCACCCTTTCTATCAACGACAGTGATGGTTGCCAATTTGTACAATGCAAGAGGACCACAAGATGCCGCCTTTCGAAAGAGGCACATCACAAGTCACCATTATGTTGCTACAAGTGCTTCCATGTTTGCAAGGTTTTGCAGAATTGAGTTGCAATGTTGCCACTCCCTTTTCAATCAACTCTACCACAATGTTGCCTCCAATTTTGACTTGTTTAAATAGAGTGTCGCCTCAACTTATTTAGGTCATAGTTTTCTTATTGGCAGCTACTAAACATCAATGGTCTAGACTTTGTAATTGCCATTGGAGCACAACAATTGCTAGACAAGGACCACAAACTATGGAGGTTTAAGGTGAGCAGAAATCTTCCTTGCAAATTGATTTTTTTTTTTGCTGCTTTCTTGTTGTTGAAGTTGAGATCTGCATTAAGCTTACTATTTAAGTAGGCTATATTTGGAGTTTGGAGTCTACACATTACAAACTTGTGAGAATCAACCTTCAAGTTTTGTGACTATTGCAAGGACTTCAAACTAGTGATCATTGTTTGCGATTTTTTGCTACTCAAATGTGTCAACGAAAACGTTTTAAATTTTCCACCTTTGCCATGGGTGACTTGCATACTCAAGTATTGAGCTCAAACATTTAACCTTGGTGCAAACTAAAAAGGTTTTCAATGATCATCGATCTCTTTTTGAACTCTCGGGATCTAAGGTTTGTTTTAGGTTTCCAGTTCCTTAAACCTTTGAGCTTGAATTGTTTTAGTTTTTGGATTTTTTACTTGTTGTTTTGTTCATACCTTGTGGAATTGTCATCTAATTGTCTTGCATGCCACCTCTGATGGTTCCACTAAAACCTCTCATAAATTTTAAATTCAAACATTTTTTTTTCTGGTTCTTGTCGATCCTTCTTCTAGTTCCAGGTCTATTGTGGCAGAAACAAGTATTTTGTTGCCTCACTCCTTGGAACTACAAGATGGTAGTAGCAAATCCTTGTTTATAATTAGTGTTTTTTCTTTAAGCACTATTGGTGCTAAAAAACCTATTTCACTTGATTTTGACAATATTGTTCCATAGACAAAGAAAGCCAGGAAGGCTAAATGGGAACTTAACATAGTGTTTCAAGATATTTCGACTACAAAATTGCCTCGGGCAAAGGTAGTGATGGGTCCTAATGGCAAACTATCCATGGTGAACTGTAAGGTTTGTAAATCTGTTGAAAAAAAACACAAGTTGCTTGTCCCAAAGTTTGATGACTTACATAAACATGTTGGACAACAAAGGGCTATTGTTGCAAAGCCTAGTGTGAAGGTGGGAAAATATTTTATGAATTTGAATATCCAACATGCTAAAAATGAACGACAATTTGCTACAATGCATGTAAGAGGTTTTGTAATTGACCAGGTTAATGTTGGTTTGCACATTGAAAAGAAACAAAAGTTTTTGCAATTTGTGATAGTTTTCCACCTTCTATAGCAAAAACGCCCACTTACGAATTATGAAAATATGCAGGAATTGTTGTTTTTGTCAAAGTGCCAAACAACCCTCGACACCATTAAAATGATTCAAGTGTTTGGATCATGGCTGAGTGCATGCACAAGATTGTGTTCATAAACACACGAATGGTTGTTCAAAAAGCAAGGTTCATTTCTATTTCTGCTAATGAGGTTACCACTATGGACTACCAATCTTGGTTAAGTGTTCATGTGTACCTTATTACTGACTGGAAACACAACCCTATTTTACTAACCTTAGAGGAGTTCGTCAATGGTGGTATAGTAAATAACCTCACAAAGGTTATAGTGGATAGTGTGCTTCAATATGGGGGACTGTCAAAATTTGACCTTGCTTCAAAACTCATTAATTTTGGTGCAAATGGAGTTTCAATTTTCCAAGGTGCAAAAAGTGGTGTTACAACATAGTTGAGGGTGAAGTTTGCCCTCTACATGTTAAGGGTACATTATGTTACACATCAGACAAACCTAGTAGTATAAACATTGTCAAAATTATCTTTGGTGTTGAAGATTGAAACAATGTTACAATCAATCTACACCTACTATTCTCTATTTCCTGAACAACATCTAGATAGATGCAAGCTTGGTGAATTTTTGGAACAAAAGGTTTTGACAATTCTTTGCAACGTGAAAACATGTTAGATTTCAATGTTCTCACTTGCAAAACAAATTTTGACTAAATACAAAACAATTGTGATTCAAATGTTTAATGAACAAGCATCCCATGACATAACTAAATCAAGTTTGGAGTTGTTGTGTGATGTTGATGTGTTCTCAGGACTGACATATATTATTCCCATGCCGGAACTTGTCCAAGGCTTGTCCAAGTTTGCACAAAATCTGGACATTTTTATATGTGATTTTGTTGCTATTGTGAAAAAAATGTGAAGCACAACTATATCAAATGTACTGTGATCAACAAACCATGTATGGGCAAAAGGAGTTTAGGTAGTTTCTGGACACAATGGAACATTCAAATGATGTTTTACATCATGCTTAGGTTTTTGACCATAACATTGGGCTTGAATATGCAACCTTATAGTTGTATGGATGTATCTATATGCAATATAAGAGGTGCACAATCACAGGTGCTTCAAGTTAGGTTTCTAAAGTTGATTGGCTCTTAGCAGTGAAAGACATGAAAACACATGCACTAGTGCTACTCGGGGTTTAATTGAAAAGTTGTAATGACGCTTCCTTTCACAAGAGATTATAAATACAACTAGGATTGTTATCCCTAATTTTGGATTCAGCCAAAAGCTGAACAAATTTTCTTAGCATAGTTAAGCATTTTAAAGGTTCATTATCGTCATGGGAAAAACATTAGGGTCAACCAAATGTAGATCCTTCCTTTGCTTGATGAATTGAAGTTAGATGCACAAGCTTCCTTCTTTAAAATGACAATGTTGGCCAATTCTGTTGTAGTAATGAAACCTCCCCTAAATTGCAATCCATGTTCTAGGATGTGGGCATTGATGACTATTAATCAAATTATTTGTTCTAAGTTGTCAAAGTGGCTAAAGTTGGTGGATCTATCCATGGCTATGGTCTTAGGTAGCGTGGAAGATGAGAAGTGTTTTTTTTAACTATCTTTCATGAAGAACAAATTGAAAAACCGGTTGACAACCCATTTGGATCTCATGGTGTGGATGTATGCACAAAGCTTCTACACTATGGAAACTTTCCCATTTATTGCAATTATCAAATCGTGGGACCAATAGAAGAATTGGAGGGCTATAGATACATAGTAAACACAAAAATTGCACAACAAATCCCTACAACAAATCCTTAAACCCTAAACCATGTTATTCCATATGCATTTGTTCTTGCCACATCTTAACATTTTTTAATTTTTGTAGTTTAATGCACTTGCTTTATAGTTTTGGTATTTTAAAAATTTGTTTGGTGATTCTATGCATTGGAGTTTTGACCTTGCTAGTAGTTGGTGTGTTTTTTTGTGTAAAACTAATCTATTATCTATATTTTTTTGCAAGTAATCTCTTGCTACAATGGGTAGGGTCCATTTGCATCGAGGTTCAATTCCCCTAAAAGATGTTATTTGTAATTAATTTAATTTGACATGACTTGCAATTATATGAGTTATCAAATATTTTGGTGGCCCCATTGCTATTGCATTTGCATTTGGTTGCCAATAATATTACATTTGATTCTCTATAATAACCACCAACCATTTACCAAAAAAAACATAGCCTAGCCAATTTTTCACCAAAAACTTTAACACATAGCTTCAACAATCTCGGTTCAAATTTGAGAGGCTACCACTTGTTAGCCATGGGTTGGCAAAACCTAGCCACCTAGGCCTCCTTTGAGAAAGCTTTAAAAAAATGTTGATTCAATACCTTTAAGAATACATTAAATGTATTCTTATAATGGCAATTGCTAGTAGAATCTAAAGATATTCCAAGAGCATAAAATGGAAAACTTGCTCAAAATAAATAATGCAATAAAAAAAAAATGGAAACATATACAGTAATTAATTACCACAACTTGAACAAATCCACCATAAGACACATAAAAGTATTTTACTATACTTTTTCTTTGGGTGTGAGCATGGTAAAATAGATTTTAAAATATCGTTATGTATTAACTAATAAACTATTGGATGAAAAAATTCAAGACAAAATACTCAATGAAATATACTTATATTAAAATTAGAATATAGTTATCCTACTTTGTTCTTGGTTCTTTAGGTATGTGGTCATGAGTTCTAAGCTGCCTGCAAGGTCGAACATGAAAAATAAAATGAAAAACATTTTACCCACCCCCAATGAACTGTCCAGTCCTATTAAAGACTGTGCATTGACGCCCAGAAACTTGGTAAGGGAGTGTTTAATGTCCTGCGCCCAACACCCTTAACAACTACCTAAACTGCAAACTTGGTAGGGGGTGTGAACTTAGCATCCTCCACCCCACACCCCTAACAACTAGCTAGGGGTGTCACACCGTGGTGGTCGGTTCCATCCATTGTCTCCTGGCTCATACAATAAGCTGATGAACTTTCAGTTCATATAATATTGAAAAAGGAGAGGAAGTACTTTGATAAACTAACATCATATAGGTTGACTGGGTACCGGGTCCTATCGTAATCTTGTCGAAGAACCACTACAGTTTCAGAAACCTAATATCTGACCAATCTTGTGTACCCCAGTTTTTGCTACCATATATAGCATAGGATTGGTCTAACTTGTTCCACTGAGATGCTTTTTACCAAGTGCATATTGAACTGTAAACGTCAGAGGTTCCAATTACTGTATCAGATGCTGAATTCAGGATAAGGTTCAAACAACTTCTGATGAGTGGAGCCATGTCAAAACTTGGGAAGTGTCTGCATGTTAGTAGTTGTGATACAGAAAATTCTCCAGGGTAAATTGTGAAACTGTATTTATTCCTTTGAGATGTTCATTCACCTTTGTTTGTCATGAGGGCTGGATAGGTGACACCGCGGTAAACAATGAGGAAATCGCAAAGTACACATGAAGGAACCCGGTTCTACATCAGGACTTGCACTAGATGTGGTCTGTTTCTTGGGATTACTAGGTCTACATTGGTTGTGCATCAGGGCATTGGGCACTAAAATATTTTATCATATATGTTATTAGTCTTCAATGATCTAGAGCATTACTTGAATTGGATCGGCACACTTTCTGTATGATCACTCCACTTGATCAGGTTATCTGACAAAAGCAAGAAGGATCAGGGTAGGGGGCGATATCAAGCAGAGGAGGCATGGGGGACGTGTATGCCCCTTGCACCCTGAAAGAGCAAAATACCAAAGACATGGTGTTTTTGGAGGGGAAGGCGAGGATTCGTGTACGTACATAGCTCTCCCACAGGGCCTAAAACCAGAAGCATACTCTGGTGCGAGAATGCATACAAGTAGGAGCGCAACACTTCCATGGTATCTAGCTGGAGGGCTGACAAGATTAATCAGGTTAATAATCTATGGCAGGTAAAATAAACAATTATCTTAAATTGAGAGAACCGACTAGTCACAAGCAAGATAGGGAAAATGTTAATTTCGCCTAAGATAGTAAATGCAAATGCAGTCAGTACAAAAAGTACTGCTGCGATTTTTTCCCTCAGTCTGCCCTCTGCCGCCCTTTGTTTTTTACCTTGTGATACCTAAACTCGACACGTTTTGTACTGACCGCATTTACAATCTTAGGCGGATTTAACATCTTTCACAAGATAGTGGCAACAACATAAACTATGACCAGGTCGTATCTTGGTAGAATATTTGGGGCTGTGTAGTTTATTTAATCTGTTAACTACACCATGAATTATTGTGTTTATAGAATGCTCAAACAAAAGGTAAGGAAAACACAAGTTGACTAAGACAATGGAAATAACATTCTCCGCATCTATTGTCAAATCAATGATGGCCAACATAAACCACCTCAAATGTTTAGCTCATTTTCAAAACCTCACACTCTTGAACTGAAACTATGAACTTAATCCAAGAATCGAATCCAAACATGCTAAACCTGCCAAAAAATACTCCTGATGGGAAGCTTTTCTTTTCCACACATAAAATTTAGATGCCAAATGATAAGCCCCAATGACTAAATCAAAACTACATGGATTCTAAGTTAGGACTCATTTTATCTTTTGATTATTTCCCTGGTCATAAAATTCCTACTTAAATACCCCTTATATGTGGAATGCCCCAGTGTTGCACTTTGTCTCTTCCATCAACCAGGGGTTAGGACTAGCGTTGTGGGGTTATGTTGTTTTTTTATATATCCTCAAGTAGGGATATATAACTTTTCAGTTTATTTACCCATCAAGAGTATATTAAGAAATTCAAAATTTTCCATCCAATTAGAGTTTGCGAAGACAAAAATTAAAAATTTTGGTAGATAGTTAGGATTTGGGTAACCCCTTTCATATACCCATGTTATTTTTTATTTAATTTGAAATTTTTAACAATGCAAGACTCAAAATGTTTGATTTGTATTTAACTACAAATATACACAAACTAATACATTTTTATCCTCCCTATCTTCTCTTGGCATCTCAATTTTATCCCATATAGTTTGCCCAAAGTTTTTCCCTTTTCACGTATATAATTGGGCCAAAGGGAAAACACTAGATCTTCACATAGAAAATTTTATTATGGGGATATTCTAAAGTTTTTTTTTGGTGATGAGTCAATCAAGATGGTTCATTGAAAAATAAATAAAATTTTAATTTTAATTTTTTGTTTAGAACAACTTTGGACACACCCCATCTAATTCATAGAACCAGCAAAGTTTAGGATCTAGGTCAAATTTACCCTAATTGTTTTAACTTGGATACCAAAACATATCTAACCTTGGGTATGAATATTTTTTACATATATCCAAGATTATGAATAGACCATAATTTTTCAGATTTACATGTCCTTAAATATGTATTTCATTAAAGTATGTTGATTTTTTAAAAATAAGTGAAGATAAATAACGCACATTATCTTTACCTGATAGGTATATTCAAGTGAGGTATATTTGCACAACATCAATTAGGACACAAGTTGCCACATATCCTTGAAATAAAAAAATTTCTCCAAATCTTACTTCAAAGTTTACATAGGAAACCATTTCAAGTCTTAACTTTTAACCCAAATTATAATTGGGTTCATATTTGGAACCTTTGCAACAAATCAACAAACCATAGTTTCAACTTGTCATGATTAAAATGATATGGGTATAACAAATGATCAAGCTTGGTAAATTGATAAGAACCATTGTCATTACCTACCTTTTTGACAATACACAACCCAAATTATTAACCAATTTTCTTTTGTCCTACAACAATTATGAACATTAACCAAAATCTCCATCTTTGAATGCTTATTTTTGTAACATTTTAATCAAATAATCATCTTGTATCATGTGTCTCTAGTAACACAAATTAGCTTGCCTTTTTAGTTTGCATTTTGAATTGCCATTTGAAAAACTTGATCAATAACTTTCATCATTTATATCAACTTTTCAAACATGCAAAAGGACGTTTCAAACATCATCAATTTGCATCAAACTTCCATCATTGAAAATTTGAAAGTATTGAAGCTTACTACAAAACATTTTGACAATCAAATTATTATGTTCCCACATGATGATTTTTCAAAGATACATACCTACAATTTTTAAGCACCAGCCAAACCCCTTGTGGCTCATTTTTGTGTTTGCACCCAATCCCATTAAAAATAGTGTAAAGTGGGTGCAAAGTATTGGTCATTTTTTATCATTCTTGTTGAGCATGCATCAAATTTTCCACACATTCAATTTTCCCTTCCTATGACATGGAAATGGCATTATTTAAGTCAATTCATTCTTTCCATAGATCAACTAAATCATGTTTTTTATAATTTATCAAGATTTTTTTTTGTTAGTGTTAAGCACAAAATTAACTCAACCTAACAATTCAATCTAAGCAACTCCCCCCCTGCCCCACAGAGGACATCCAAGAAGTGTCAAAGTTAGGAAATGAACTTCCTCTTTCTGTTTGGATATAATTTACTCCCTCTAACCTTCTCTAATCTAAACAACAATTATCCAAGTCCTATTCACAACCTTGTCTTCTTGCCCTTGCTATAACTAACCACAACCCTAACAAGTGAACCACAACCTTAATATGAATCACAACCCATTAGAAATCTCTCTTTTTTTGGATATAATTTACATCCTCCTACCTTGTTTAACCCAAATATCGTAGCTACCCTTCTTATTCACAACCTTATCTTCTTGTTCTTGCTTACTAACCACAATTCTAAACTAGTGAATCACAAGTAGTTAGGAATTGAACTCTCTTTCTTTCTCTCTCTCTAGATATAATTTACTTCTTCTTGCCTTATCTAATCCAGAAAGTAGCTACCCTTCCTATTCACAACCTTATCTTCTTACTTTTACTATACTAACCACAACATTAAATTAGTGAATCACAACTAATTAAGAATTGAACTTTCTTTCTTTCTCTTTCATTTTGGATATTATTTAATTTTTCCTACTTTGTTTGACCTAGACAATAGCTACCCTTCTTATTCACAACCTTATCCTCTTGGTTTTGGTATATTAACCACAACCTTAAACCAAAGAATCACACTTAAGAACACACATACAAAATGCAAAAATTGGGAACAAGATTTCCTCGATCAAAGTTTCACACATAAAAGAGATTGACATGGAAGTCCTTAATCCTTAGTTGTGGATCTCCTCTCCACCAAATTCCTACTTTTGCCTTCAATACAACATTCTTCAACCTACTAGCAACTTTTTATTCTACCCTACCTCCGCTCACAACCTTGTTAACAACACTAACTATCCCAACTCCTGGGTTCTCTTACTTTCATAAGAAAGCAAACCCTTACTTTTTGTTCCTAAGTCTCACCAAAATGCCCTTTCAAGCTCTCTTCCTTTTTCTACTCCTATCTCCCCTATGAAATGACAAGCTTAAATACCTCTTCTTAATTTTCCACCACTCACCACTAATCACCATGACAATGACGCTAGCGAGCGAGCAAGTGAGCATGAACAAAAAATAATCTTAGAACATATTCCATGCCATGTCATAGAATATTTTTAATATATTCGTTTGCCACATGGATATTATTAAGTGATGTGCCAAAATCTTCTACCACATGGCATAATATTTTGTGACGTGGCAAAATATTCTACCACAAGCCATGGAATATTTTGCCACATCACATCCATGCATGGTGCTAAAAACAAAATTTGGGATGGGGTTATCACTTTGAAAGTTGTTTAAATGGAGACCCAACTTAAAATTTCTATAGATTGCAATACATTATGTCAATTACATAAATGTGGTGTAGGCTTGGAAATAAATGAAAAAGTGATGGAAAATATAAAAAGTCATTAAAAAAAAAATTATGTTTCATTCAAGAAAAATCAACTTTTGGAAGGACACATGAATGAGAAAAAGGAATGAACAGACACCAAAAACTTTGACAGATTGATGGCAATAAGACATTAAAAGAACATGAATATCATATTGGAATTGGTAGTTAGGTTAACATAAACAAGGTTGATGTTTGTATAATGTGCAAAAATCCAAAAAAAATGCCACAGAAAAAAGGGATGGAAAAGGGCATAATGTGATAGGGTAATAGCCTCATGCAAATAGGTGGAGGACAACAATCACATCCAAGGTTAAAAGAAGCACATTGGAACATGGCAATAAGTGTCATATCAATGATCAAATATGCAGTCCATATTATGTATTAGTCAAATCGTGTGAAATACTTTTGTGATGAGGACTTAATAGGAAAAGCAAAAGCCAAAGGCAATAATTATTAGGCACAAATGGAACATGTTGCAAAAAGGATTTAATTAGTGTTTGTAATATTAAATTCCATCAGGCATCAGGAGTTATGGGAAGTATTTTCCAAAAAACAAACTACACTATCTTGAACATTAGAATTTGTAATGTCATTTCCAAGTTGGTGGAAAGGAAAACACTATAAGAAATCCCAGCTTTTTTGACCAAGAATTTTGGTCTAGAAAACCTTCCATATGGTTTTTTTGCCCCCATGTCCAACTTGACCAAAATGCCATTTTGGACAAATCGATTTAGACCTAACCATTTTGATTGGGTTTTTTTTGTTAATCTTTTTGAGTGGGTTTTTTTACTAAACCACCATGACAATAATATAATTTGGGAAACAACCAAAAATATATATTATTTTAATTAAAATTAATATGAAAATATTAATTAATTGATTAATTACTACCTACCCTACCCTACCCTAAACCACCTACCTACCTAATTAATAAACCTAATAATTAATGTCAAAATCTATTTATTCATTTACATACCAACCCTATGTTTTAGGCCTAGGCTAAGCCACCTAACTTAGCCACCTAGGCTAGACCAAGCCACTTAGGCTAAGCCAAGCGCCCTAGGTTAAGCCCCTAAATTAGGCCAAATAACCTAGGGTAGGTGGTCTAGTAGGCTTTGCAACCTAGCCTACCTAATTAGGTCACCCAAGTAGCCAAGGTAGCTTAGGTTGCAAGTGTGGGGTTTTGAACTCCTCACCTCCACATTGAAGAATCAAGTTTTTAACCATTGCACCACCACCCCGTAAGGTGATTTTTTGTGGATAACATATTGTAATAAACATGTCTTTGAACTAACATATGGTAATCAACTTCCATAAATTTTTGTCAACACATTGCACTAAATGAACTTGAATTGTTTTACACTACTTACATAAAAAGGTAGGTTATAGGTAGGTTAGCCTAAGTAAGTAGGAGGTACCTATTAATCAATGCATGTACTTAGGTAACATGTAGGTTATAATTTATTAAGCCTTATAGGTATTTACTTATGCCTATGTAGGTACCTACTAGCCTATAATTAATAGATCTAGTCTAGGCATACTAAGTAGGTAGCCTAGCCTATTAAGTAGGTTTAAGGCTGAGCTACCTACTTAGTATTAGGCTAGGCTACCTACCTAGTAGCAGTGGCCTAGCTTAGGTTAACTACATACCTACCTAATAGGCCTAAGTGGCCTAAATAGCCTAGGTTAGGTTACATACCTACCTAGTAGGCCTAGGTTAAGTTAACCTAGGCTACCTAAGTTATGTACCTACCTAGTTAGCCTAGGTTAAACTACATACCTACCTAATATGCCTAGGTTAGACTACGTACCTTGTAGGCCTAGGTGGCCTAAGCTAAGTTACATACATACCTAGTAGGTTTAAATGACCTAGGTTAACTTAATTACCTTGTAGGCCTAAGTGGCCTATGTTATTTATTTAATAGGCTTAAACTACATTCCTATAGTAGGCCTAAACTAATAGGCTACCTACATGGTTAATAGGTTTACCTAATAAGCCTTGGTCACCTAGGATATTTACCTAAAAGGCTTACACTTCCTAATTATAGGCTACTTAGTAATACTAGGCTACATTTTAAATAACCTACTATGTAGGTTTAGGCTAGGCTACATAGCTAGGCTACTAGTTAGGTTATTACTTAACAATTAGCTTATTAGCCTATTAATTATGCTAGGCTAGATAGGTAATCTAGGCCTAGCTTAACCTACTAATTATGTTAGGTTAGGTAGGTAGCCTAGGCGTAACAAATAAGCTAAGTCATCAAATGAGTATGGGTCGTTTAGTTAAGTGTCAAATCATAATGGTCAATTTGACTAAACCCTATCCATTCAATATGGCCAATTTGACTAAGCCATGGCCATTTTGATGAACATTTATCCATTTTGACCAAACCTTTAACTAACACTTGGTAAAAAAAATCACATTAATCAAATGTACTAATCAAATGTAACATATGTTTTTCATGCCCCAAACCTTCAATCAAATTGAAGATACCTTTTGGTCAATGTGGACATTTCGATCAAGTTGGGCTTTTGAAAAGCTGCATTTGTAGTGAAAAGAATTAAAAAAAGGCTAGAGATATATATTATGGAATGGTACTCATTATAAGCAAAGAATTAAAATATGTGCTTTTAAAAATGTGTACATTTTTTCACAAATATTTATAGGCCTTGAAGAAATCCCTTGAAATTTGGTATGCATGATTGGTGGTAAATTTTATTTGTAGCGAAAAGGTTAAATTAGGTTAATTAGGTTAAATTAAGTTCATAGCCATAAGAAAAGTCTTTTGACTCGACCACAAGTTATTAATAAACTCTAAACATGATGGCAACGTCATGTTTGAAATATTGAAAAATTGATAGAATCAATATTGGGAGGGAAATTACCAACCTTTGGCCCAATGTGTCCGTGTGTATTAATATCTTGATGTGAATTTTGTGGAAATCATATATTCACCCTCCCAATGTACAAGATTCAAAACAAAAGTGTTTCTTCATTAACATCACTTTTTGTTACACATAAAACAAAATTAAGTACAATAGTGCAATGTTAATGGCATTCATTATCATGATGGAAAATTACAATTATAGTTAATTTTCAGAATTATGATTCATAGAGATGGTGGCGAGCAAGGTTGGTGAGAACCACTATGTTAAAGAAAGAGATATTGAAAAATGAATTATGTCACAAAAAAATTTTAATTCATTAACAGAACACCAAAAATTTTAAGAACATAAAATTAACAAGATTAAATTTCCCTTCAAAAGTGGCTTTTATATGGTGACTTAGCATATGAAAATAATAACTACAATAAAAAGATGCAAATTCAATACATATCAAAAAAATGTTATTAAAATATTAAACATCTAATTTTGAATATTTGGTTCTAATTATGAATTATAATTATTATTAAAACCTTAGTTACCTTTTTAATTTTTTAATTAATATATGTTTTATTTGTATATCTATAAAGATGTGTGTTTGAAATTACAGAAGAAGATACTAAATGACATATCTTGTACCACATGTAGAAGTTTGTAGAAAGGGAACAACCATAGTCTTTAATCAAATGTTAGGGTTCAAAATAAAGAAGCTACAATTTCAAATGTAAGAAGAGGGTGTTGCTCAAGAGAACTCGAGAATTCCAAAACAAGAAAAACAAAAGTGGAGTTTCTAATGGACAAATCCTAAGCAATGAAGATGCAATATCAAGATATCAACCAAGAAAAAGTTGCAACTAACAAAGGATATACAACACAACCTCTTCTTCATGAGGAGTGATAAGGTTGAAGAAGCAAGAACAAAATTTTAAAAGTGTAGTGAATATTACCTAGTTTACAAAAATGCAGTTTGTTTACTTTTAATAGAAAAAACCCATTGATCATTTGTTTTGGAGGCCCAAGAGAACGCAATTTGTTTTCTGATGCACAGAACATCCCAAAACAAGTTGAGTGGATCTAAGTTGTATCCATTTGGCCCTATAACAAATATGAATGAAAAGATGTTTCTTAAGTGAAAAGGAGATGCAATTATGCTTGAAATCACGCTTTCAAGCTTGGTTTTTTGAAAAAGGTGTGTTGGAAAGCCTAATTTTTTGCTTGAGATTTTCCCATATATATTCATTTTGTTTTTGTTCTTGTAGGAGGTGGGGGACACACAAACAACAGAACAACTTGAAGTAAACTTCCAAACTTTTTCAATTTCATGTTTTCATTTTTTCTCTTTCAAGCTTTTTGTTTTATGTTTGTTTACTTTGAGTTTTTGTAGAGTTTCAAGTTTTGTAGCTTTTTAAGTTGCATAAGATCTTAGCTAAAATAAGAAAATTTACCTCGGCCTCTCTTAAAGCTCTCGAGCTTCGAGCTTGAAAGTTTTAAGAAAGGCCAAAGAAAATTTTCTTACGCTCAGCCTCCAACTTTCAACACCAAAAGTTGGAGGCTAAACACAAAGTTTTTTGCTTCAGCCCCTTTTGGAGCTTCCGAGGTTGGAGCTCGAAAGCTCCAAGAGGGGCTGAGGTAAATTTTTTTGCTCTTGGCCTTTAACTTTTGGCGCTTAAAGTTCGAGGTTGAATGCAAAAAAATTTACATTTGACATGTTTAAGATGTTTCAAGGAATGGCCGAACACAAAAAAAATGTGCTTGGCCTCCAACTTTTAGCACCAAAAGTTAGAGGCCAAATGCATTTTTTTTGCACTTAGCCTCTCATGGATCCCTCGATGTGTTCGGGAACTCCATGAGAGGCTGAAGCAAATTTTGTTGTTTGGCCTCTCATGGAGCTCCTGAGCTTCATGCTTGGGGGCTCCATGAAAGGCCAAGCACAAAATATTTTTGCTCGGCCTCTAACTTTTGACACCAAAAGTTGGAGGCTAAGCAAAAACATTTGCCTTGAACTTTTTTGAAAACAAGAATTCCCAAGCTTGGAGCTTTCAAAAGTGCAAAAATTTCCTCAAATCAATTTCCTCAATGCAATTTTTTACTTTTATTTAACCTTCTTTCCCTCATTTCTTTATTTTACAAAGCTTTGTTGAAACAAGGAATCCATTTACATAGGTATTTTTTATTCTTAATTTTTCATATTTTGTTCTCAAATTATGCATCTTACTTTTTCTCTCATTTAATTATCTCCTACAAGTTCCTCCATCTTTGGAAGGTGCTGAGTTGATTGGACAAAGGCTTTTGAAAAGGAATTCTAAGGAGGTATTTTCACTCTTCACAATTCTTCATGCCATTCATGTTTTATATAAAAAAATTATTATTCAAGTTAATTTTGTCCCCACTTGTTTGCAAGTGTAGAGCTTTGACTCGCTCACAACAAGGTGTAGATATGAATGTCCATGAATCTCAATTTGTGCTGAAAACCACCTTTACACGAGTACTTGCTATCCAATGTTCTTTTGAAAGAATATTTACATCTTGTTCCTCTCTTGTTTATTCTTGTGAATTGTTTCCAATGTAATCTAATTCCATCATGACCTTGTTTACTTAGGAGGTTTGCCTAACTTTTGGGCCTTCTATGCAATTGGAGACTATCAATACAACTAGAGACAAGGAAATCCTTTAGGTCCAGATGGAGCATAAGGTCAAGACAATCGAAGTGCTAGAGAGGTATAAAATTCATCCCAAAGCCAAGGCTCAAATGAACATACCACTTCACCCATGATATCCATGCCAATTGTGAAGCTAGTCTTTAAAATCAATGTGTTCAAGATGGAAAAAACGTTCCAAATGGGCTATTGAAAAGGTGACAAAGTTTTCGACATCTCTCCCACAAATTGGCACCTTGGGAGGAGGCATTTGTTGTAAATCACATCCATGAGTGGGACAATCATTGGAAGGCTGCAAATGCATCATTTGAGGAAGGACTAAATGCGGATGAAAATCTACAAAGGTTCAATGGGAGAATGTTCTATGTGTGGGACGGCAACCATCGGCTATAAGCATTACTATAAAACATGTCCCTAAACCATTATGCACTTCCACCCAAGTTAGGCCAAGTGGAAAGGAGCTCATCCAAACCACTAACCCATGGTTGTTCAATGGACCATTTCCACTTGAATGTGTGTATAATGGATTATTAGTGGATTTCATAGTGGATTCATAGTGGATTTTTAGTGGAAATTGGTAGACTTGAGTGGATGGGAGTGGTGCATGGTGGAATCATAATGGACACCTTGCCATGGGTTCCAAATCACTCATGATTCCACTAATTGAAAATCCACATGGGTGGAATGTCAAGTGAAATAGGGATAGGTTCTATAGTAGTGAAGCCTGGATGCCTTATATCTCTAAAGTTCACCCGGATGACCTCTCTTGGCACATTGTAGTGGATTCCATCATGCTAGATACAATAAAGGGCCTCGTCCACCTCCTCATTGCAATGACAAACATGAACAAGTAAGATTCAAACTAAATGTTATGGATTTCAAAGTTCCATTCCTTTCTTGTTATTAATCTATTTTCTTTCAATTACTTACTTTGTGCATTGAAGTTGAAGTTTTTAGTCAATTTTGTTTTAACCCCCTAGGTTTGTTGAATTTGATCACGTGAAACCTAGTCTGGTGCATGATTTCTTCTGCATCCAGAACATTGGCATGATTCCATTGGTCTAATTCAAGGATGTGATCAGTCGCAATGTCTACAAGAGATGTGAAAACAAGTTAAGGAAGACTTGGTATTCTTTAACACAAGGTTTGATTCTTGCCTAGACTTTCCAATTGAATCTGTTAATTTTTTGACTCAGACATGAAATTTACAAAAATCTTTTCTTCTTGGTGAAGTGTGAGTTTTCAACTATAGTGGATGTTACCATAAAGCTTTATTATGAGGAAGCTCCAAATGAGAATTTGAGGTCACCTTCCAAACTACAGGCACTTATGGACAAGACAATGGATCAAGTTCTAAAGGATCATACCTCTGCCTTCATGAAGCATTTGCCAGTTTGCAACCCTGCTCTTGGTCCCAAGTTCCTAAAATAGATCTAAGTCCATTACAATATGCACTTGGAGTCGGAAATGTTCATTGAGAAGCTATAGATGTTAGCTTCTACATAGGTCACGAATGAACAAAAGGTATCTTGGTTGAAATTTTGAAACCAATTTGATGTGTGGAGCAAAATAACAAAAATTTTGGAACATGGATTCTTGAATGGAACTTTTGATAAGTGATTTCACAAGGCGACATTCTAGTCTCAAGTAAATGCTTACCCATCCAAGGCTCTGAATTTTTTATCCTTGAAGCCATTGCAAACAACCACACTCCGAAGTTCCTAGTTAGGCCCAAAATGGGCCTAACTACTCAAGCAACGGAATTGTGAAGAATTCGGGGCACACTCCCAGCTCTCAACACTAAAAGGGGTAGAGGGGCGTGTTGAAGCTCTAGGATGGGACTAAGAAGAGTGACAAGCTTCACTTACTTACTCGAACCTGTATCAAACCAACCAACAAGTTGGTTAGTTCACATTTTGGAACATCTTTAATGTTAGGACAAGCCACGGGCAACTCTAGACTCACAAGACTCACCACGACCCGGACTCGGGGGAAGCCACCACCTTCCCCCATATAGTTTACTCTGTGCCTCTCCACGGCACCCACATCCGAATGGCTTTTTGTCCTGGGACTCCCAAGGAGGAGTGTCGAAATTATCTTGGTTTGGACTCTCAGGACTTTGCAAGATCATAACTCTTTACTCATACCTCCGATTGGGATGAGGTCTAAAGCAAAATTGTAGCTCTCCTCAAGAGCTTTTCAATAGTGTGTCGCACTCTACTTGCACGCACTAGGGTCGGGTCAACTCTTGACTTTTAGTGGTCGGGAGTCGAACTAACAATTTGACTCCCAGCCTTTCTTTTTGCCATAACTTGTGCTGCATGTGTCCAAATGGCCCATGCAAGCCCATTTTCGACATCTACACTATGATAGTTTTCCAATGATATAAAAAACACCCTAATGCAAGGTGTTTTGACCCCTACAATCGAACTCTGAAGTTTTGGGAGTCCCGGAGGACTCCCAAGTCCCCATTTTGGGAGTGTGAGTTTCATCCTCACACTCTCTCAAAGTAGGGTTGCGACACAAACTAACATTCAACATATTGCAGTTGGAGGTGGAGGCGAAAAAATTATATTCTACCAGTATCGCTAATTTTTCCATTTAACTTTTGGAGTAAAAAAATTTGCCTACATTATTAGACTACATTCAAGAGTGGAGACTTTCTCTTTGGGAAACCTGTTTTTTTCGAAATTTTAGTTCTAAAGATGGGATTTAGAAAAATAAGTTGTGGGAGTAACAAATCGGTGGGACCGAAGCTATTACAACCCTAACCTTAAGCTTGCGACTAAATCAAGGGTTTGCAAAGGTGTGAGCCAAGAGTGAAGCCCAAGAGTCACATTTCATGCTCTTGCAAGTGTAGGAGAGTGTGAGGGAATGAACCTACACACTCCCAAGTGGGCTCCCACTTTGGGAGTTGGAATCCCGATGGACTCCTAAATTTTCAAAGAGAAATTTTAAGGGTCAAAATTCATTAGATTAAAAATCCCCTTATACCATTGAAATTTTTTTTAAACGTAAATGTCTAAAATGAGCTCACATGTCGCGTTTGAGTACTTAAAACACAAGTTATGGCCAAAAGAAGGGTCGGGAATCAAATTGCCAATTTGATTCTCGACCACTAAAAATCAAAAATCGCCCTGATTTACTTATGTTTAAGTGACGTGCCACATATTTTTAGAAATCTCTTGACAAGGGCTACAACTTTGTTTTAGACCTCACTTCAATCGAAGCTCTGCATAAGAAGGTATGGGCCTCCATAGTTGCAAGAGTCCCAATTTCGGGAATTTCGGGACTCCTAACTTGGGAGTCCTAGGACAAAATGACATTTGGATGTAGCCCTTGTGGTTAATCAAAAAAAATACTATAAGGGGGAAGGTGATGGCTTCCCCCAAATCCAGGTCATGGTGAATTTTGTGAGTCCATGTATGCCCGTGGTTTGTCTGTGCACCAAAAGTGCTCCAACTACGCACTAACCAACTTGTTGTTTGGTTTGTGGAGGTTTGTGTGAATAATTGACCTACTTGTCATTCATCCAAGTCCCATTCCAAAGTTCAAGCACGCCCCTCTACCATCGAAATGTTATGAGTTAGGGAGCATACCCCAATTCCTTCTCCTTCCGTTGTTTTCACCTTTGGACTCGTAGTTGAATCTATGAAGGAGTTTCGGGGTGCATCAAAAACCCTTAAATGGGTGGTTTATAGATGATTTTTGATCCAATCATTCCACATTTATATCGTCCATTTTCAATTGCGTTTTAATCTTCCAATGTCATCTTGATTTCATTGCCACTAACTTCGTATTATTTTCTGACCACTATATTCCATTTTGTGCTTGTTAAGAAGGGTGCCATATCTGAGATTCTAAAACTTTTCGAGATATGGAAAGATAAAAAAATAGATAGCATAATGTACAAGAAGGACATTTTGAGAAATTAAACATCTACACATCTCTCAGATTGTGTTTAGTATCTTGATTGTTTTATAAAGAACATTTTTCCATCAAAATTCGAAATTTGGGAAAAACATGAGCTGAGATTTCTTCAAGGATTTAGAGCTTTGGAGAAGGAGACACCAAGTAAGAAGAGATTGGAAAGGAGAAAAAGGAGGGGAAATAAACAAGTTCAAGAGTCCGGATTAGAAATGTAAAACAAGGAAGATATTCCCACTCAATCCCATATAGAAACAATGTTTAGTTTGGCCATGCCATTTCTTTAAGAAGTTCCAGTGACTTCCACTCGGACCATCCCAATCAAGGTAGACAATGTGACTATAGGTGTCCAGGAGTTTCATTTTCCTTAGCAAGAGTGCCGAGAAAAATGACAGGAGCAAATTACCTTTGGTGTAAGAGTATCAAGTATTGGGAAGAAAATTCTGTTATTCAATCATTTGTTGATTCCTAGTTTTACACACTACCGGTCAATTGTGAGATTGATGAATGTTTCTTGGGCCTCAATTCTTACGTCTCAAATCCAGATTTAGGTATGGCCACCTAAACATTTACACATTACAAACTACATGAAGGAGGTATTTCTTTGAATAGTTTGATGTTTTGATTTTGCATTAGGTTTTTCAAGCAGCTTTTGTCAAGACAAAATTTTCTTTTCTAGTAGTAGATGTATTGCAAAGAGCTCCTAGGGTTCAATTTTCGACACCGAAAGTTGAAGGCCAAGAACACCTAGCTTTCAATTTCCAATTTTCGACACTAAAAGTTGAAGTCCAAGAGCACTCATGTTTTAGTCTCCAACTTTTGGCACTGAAAGTTGAGGATTGAGAGCCCAATGCTCTAGGTCTGCAACTTGCGGTGCCAAAAGTTGAGGATTGAGAGCCCAATGCTTTGGGTCTTCAACTTTTGACACCGAAAGTTGAATGCCAAAAGCTTAGTTCAACTTTTTATATAGTTTTTTTTCCCTTTTATTTTATGTTAGTTGGATTGATCCTAAATTTGTTTTATATTCAATTAGGAGTTACAGGTGCTGCCATAAATATCTTAAGTCCTTATTCAATATTGGTTGGTATTTCCCAACCACTCTTCTTCTTTACTTCAAGCTAAGGATTGGTTTCCAAGCAACCTTAATGGTTAGAAAGGACTAGTTTTCAAACAACCTTAGTGGTTAAAAAGGACTAGTTTCCAAACAACTCATTTTGTAGTAAAAAAGGATTGGTTCCTAAGCAACCTCAGTGGTAAGAAAGGACCGATTCCCAAGCAACCTCAATAGTTAGAAAAGACTAGTTCCCAAGCAACCTTAGTGGTCAAAAATGTCATTTGTAAAACAATCATCCTAAACCCAAAGAATAATCACAATTCTTGACAAAACATTAAGTCACCTAATATTTGCACAAGTAATAAATTCCTCAAAATTTATTTTGATGTTCTTGTTCAAAACATTGTGGGAAGAAACCTTCATTCAGCCTATGCTTGCCTGCCCTCTCATAACAATGTTCATTGTTAAAATTTGTACCAAAAAATCTACCTATGGACATTTTTATTTAATTGTACATCTTAGTTATGCAAAAATTATGCTCTACTTGTGCATAGGAGTTGGTTTCACACATGGTGTACAAAAAATGTGCTTAGGTTAGTAATTGGCTAAGTGTTTGCTTATACTTCCTCCTAAACTCACCAAAAATATGGCTCTAAATAGTTGTTAAGATCACTTATACATCATGTGCCCACCTTTGTAAGCATGTTCCATGATGTATAAATTATAAGCAATTATTCTAATCAACCCACAATTTTTCAAGCCTTTTAGTTTTTCCCACTAGATGCATGAGTTTACACTCCTCTAACTGCCAAAACAATTGTCTACTCCTTTTCTACCTAGTCCTTCCCTCCATCTTGCGCCTTCCCTTATGCTTTTGCCATGTACTTAGACAATGGCTTGCTATCAAATCCATCATTAGAGTTTGACATCTCTGATTCCAATGATTCCTTTGAAATGATGGGCGATTTCTTCCACTTCTTGTTTAGTTGTATGTCATCAACTGGCCCATGGATGACCAATTTTCTTCTTGGACTACCACCACCACTCTTCTATGTTGCCTTATCCTTACCCTTGAGTGCTTGTGGTGCCTTGTTAACTACATCTGATGACATCATGTTCTTAGTTAGGGTGCGCTTGACTGCTTGGGATGCTTCTACTACAATCTCCTTACTTCTGGTGCTATTGGTTGCTTGGGGTGTCTTTTCCTTGCTTGGTTTGGACAAACTTGCTTGTGCTTTCTGCTTAGATGGGGTTTCTAGGATTGCTTCTATAGCTAGCTTCTCCTTAGTTAGGGTGCCCTTGGTTGCTAGGGGGGCCTTTTGCTTAATTAGTGTCCTTTTTTTTACTTGTGTGCCCCTCTCAATGATTATAGTGCTATTTACTTCTATTGATATCAACCTTGTAGTTGTGCTACCTTTGCATACATCTAAGGCCTTGCCTTTATTATATGTTGTTTGCCTTGCATGTGTAAGCAAAGATTACATCATCAGAATAATGGTAATAGCTAGTTTTAATACACCAACATTTAATTGCACCTCATATTCATGCACTAACAATTTGCTCTAGAACCACAAGGAATGTCAAATTATAAACAACCATCCAAGTAAAAGAAAACTCAACAAACAAAAAAAGATCTGCAAATTGAACATAATGTAACTTTAACATTGCACCTTGGACATTCATTGGGGCTTTGGATTGGCAATTGGGTTGTTATCCAATAGTGGAATTTGAAAGTGTCAAACATATGGTCTTTATTCTACAACCTTATTATCTACACCATCATGCTCATAACACACATGTTAGTTGTTCATGTCAAAGTTAAATGACATAGTCAAAGTTACTTGATATACATGTAAGAGTTTGCTTCAAAAAACATTAAAAGAATAGTTAAAAGGTAGAGTTCATAAGTATCACGATTCAAGCATACCATGGTTTTGTTTTTTTGGGGGGTTTGGGCAATTGGCATACTTTTCATCAGCAGAATTCTCAATTGTTGCTTTGGTTGGGCTCTTGAAGGTTCTTTTGGGATTGATCAAAAGAACCTCATATTCATCGTCATCCATCTTTGTTAGTTCAATAGGAAAGGTGACCATGTTAATAATAACAGTATGCGTAGTTGTTGTTGTTGGAGAACTAGGTCCTTCATGGGGTAGCCTTAGGCATGAGACTCTTATGTTATAACATCTATGTGATCCAAGGAGGTTGATGTTGATTGGTGTATCATTGATGCCCCCCACTGTAGTAAACCTCCTTTCTTTAGTTGGACCTAATCCACTACTTGAACCAAGCCCAATCTGCTTCAATTCTGTTTTCAACTTTTTTTTTTGTAGTTTAAACCCACAACTTAAGTTAAGGGACGAAAAATTTGCAAAGCATAGATGACAAATAAGCCAACAACAATGGTTATCCCAAGATGAAAATTTTGATGCAAGCAGGAAATCAAATACTCACCTAGGACACCATGAACATTTTGTTTTGCAGTCTGTTTCAATTCGTTCAATAGGCAGACCTACTCTCTTCAACACCCATCTTTTGTGCTACAAAAGTCAGATCTTCATCTAAATCCCTAAACCCCCAATTAAACCACTAATTAGGGTGCAATCTTTGATTATAGATTTTGCACATGTTGTGGGTTTTTAAGTGGTGGCCAAGACAAGATGGGTGATACCTATGTAGGCAAGATGTCACAACAATGTCAAAACAATGATATGATTGCCCACATACATGACATGGTTTCATGATAATCATGTTTGCTGCATCACATAAAGGTCTGTCAGGGTGTAAAATAGGCTTAAGCCAGAATGACATCCTTCCCCCCTTATGCATTTCATGCAATTCCTCAAAGATTACCTTTTGTTCATTCGCTAACTATGTTCATTCTAACCTTGCCATTACAATTGAGTTGTCTAAAGTTTCAACCTCCATCCATGCTTCATTGTATGTTGTTTCCCCCAATTGGGTTCGTTCAACCTTGTCCTCAAGTACAATCTACTTAAGTTTTAATCTTTGTTCCTGGCACATAGAAATCTAACCATACCACCAAGTTTTAACCCCTAATTCCTTATGCAAAAGCTTTGTAGATTTATTTCAATTTACAAACAAAAATCTTAAGAAGCAAGTCTCCAAAGAACTTGTAGATTATAATTAAAAGGTTTAGAGTGGGACAAATGGTGTAAGATAAAGATTAGATCACATACCACATTTATTGTAGGGAGCCCTTGTTCGAGTATTTTTGCTAAAGCCTTCTCCACCTCTGCCACTTCAGTTTCCTTTGCTTCCACTATTTTTTTCCTATCATCCATGTTAAATTTCATGCCCAACAACTTGTTGGATGCAACTTTATGATCAACATTTAGGGACTTGATCTTTGATTTGCATATAAAATGAAGCTCCTTCTTTAATTCCAAGAGTTTTCCAACCTTCTTGATGCCCTCATTTGACACACCATATGGACAACTCCTAGTAGTGGGAGATGACTGTTCAATGTTGTCTTCAAGAACATTAACAGTATCGCCATATTCTATTCTTGTTTTCATTGATTGCAACTAGGATTGCAACTGTCCATCAATGACATCCATGTTGCTGCCATTATCAATAGGGTGAAATGCATGTTTTTTCTTCATTGTGGTTAAACGCCCACCACCTTTTGCATCATTTCTATGTGCTTTCTTTTTTGTTGTGGACTCAGCTGCCTTTGCCCAATTGATGTCAATGCCTTTACCTTGGGCAATGAAACCACACACAATCCATGCTGATATCTCATTGTTTGTGACACTGCTTGTCCCAAACACCTTCCAATAGATCTCTTTAATGGTTGCATTATCTTCAGATTTCAACTCTGAACATTTCAACTTGAATTTCCTTGAACCCCTAAAGAGGGCAATGCATTCTTCCATGGTGGCATGTTCACTATTCAAGTACTTGGGATCCTCACCAATACCATTCGACTTTTGAATGATGGAAAAGAAAACGACATCTTACTTTTTGATGTCCACTAATGGCCAATTTTCTAATGGGATGTCCCTGATGTGAGCCTTTTCTCACATAGTTTCCTTATGCATGAATGCTTTACAAAGACATAAGAACCAATTGCAATATTTATTAGCTTGTAAACCACATTTCTACCTTCTAAGTGTTCAAGATTTCTCAAAGATCTTGAGTGCTCACCACCATGATTTACATGTGTTTTTCCAACACCTTGCCTACTATAATTAAGGTTGTATTCCTATTATCAATTCAAATTATCAAGGCTTAAAACTTAGGACTAGCAAATACTTTTTCACCACTGCTTTTACTTATCATTCAATTATAACTAATAGGTTTCCAAGTAGGTTAATAGTGCTTAGGTGCTTAGGTGTTTGGGAAGGACATACCCAACATCTATTTAGGCCTTTTTTGTTAAAAACACCATGAAAGCCACACATGATGTTAAGTTCTTAATGCTTTAATAGAATGGAAGGCAAACTTGGAATGTAGTAACAAAAGGTCATAAAACCAATTTTAAAGTAGCATATGATTATTTAGTTAAAAGCAATAAGAGCTTAACAATGTTTAAACTTGTTTAGTGTATATGAACACTCAAATTCAAATCACATAATAAAGCTAATTACAATAGTAACAAGAAAGGACCTTATTTGAACAGGAAATTCCTTGTCCTTTTGTTAAGCCTACAACCCAGGGGCCTTCTTTACTTGTCCAAATTAGCTCCACCAAAACATTCTTATTAGTCAATACTATTATGTTGAAAGCCTAATGAAACACATACATAAGCACATAATAGTTCAAAGTTAAAGGAACTTAACTTGACTTGATTTACAATGCTAGATTGGCACGTCAGTTGGTCCTAAACATGGACCCACTAGGTTACAGTTTGTAGGTTGAAATGTTAATTACTCAATGTTGGTTACTACTGACCAACCAACATCATTACTTGGTTGAGCCTGAAAGTGTTTTCCAAGCACCCTAACTACATTTTAAAAGAAAGTATAGTACTTTTAATGGACCCTAACTATATAACCACCACCACATGTTTGAATAGGACAATCAATGATTACCCAAAAATTTAACAAAGACTTCAAGTGTATATTTAGAATTCCCATGCAATTGGCGAAGACTCCTCTTACTAACCAATGATTCCTAAAAGGTATGACAAGGATTCCTAAGTGTGTATCTAGTACTTCTTTGTAGTTGACAAGGACTCCTTTACTAGCCAATGATTCTTTAGTGGTTTGATAATGACTTTTCCTACTAGCTAATGACCACCAAGTGGTTTAATAAGGACTTCCAAATGCACAACCATTATTCCTATGTAATGAACAAGGATCTACCTTATTAAACAATGACTACTAGGTGGTTTGACAAGGACTTTTCCTACTGACAAATGACTCTTAAGTGGTTTGACAAAGACTTTTCATGTTGACATATGACTCCTAGGTGGTTTGACAACGACTCTACCTACTAACAAATGACTTTTATGTGGTTTGATGAGGACTCTACCTATTGACAAATGATTCAAAGGTGGTTTGACAATGACTCAAAAGTGTTCATCCAATCCTCCCATGTAGTTAACAAGGACTAGGCCTGTTGATTAATGACTGCTAATGGTTTTTATCAAGGACTAATGTTGACAATGACTCCCAAGTGGTTATCATTACTCCTATGCAACGACACATCCTACTCACCAATGACTCCTATGTGCTTTCACAAGGACCCTTCATGAAACGTGTTTGTTAACCAATGCTTGACAATATGACTCCTCCTAACCACTTAACTTTAATGACTAGCAATGCAAGAAGACCAAACTATTTACCTTGGGACTTTGATATGCAAAACAAAGAACTCATGTGGAACAAAACAACTTATACATCAAAGAAACTTGTTGCAACAATTCAATCTTGCATAAAATCCTAGCATTGTCTATTGCCAAGTTGGAAACAAGTTTTAATCATTACCTGTATATAGAAGATGGTTTCTACTGGCTTGCAATTCCAAGCATCGCAATATTCTTGTGAAGTTTGCATAAAATTCCATCACCAATTTTCTAGTAAGTATGTTAATCAAGTTGCGAATGGTTCTTTTCAAGTACTTTCACTTTAAAAAGCAAGTTGACAACAAATAGTAAAATTTGTGACATATCAATCCAATTGTGCCACAACTTTGACCATCCTTAAAAGGAATGTGCTTCCTAGAAGCTTTCCCCAAACATGATTCATTGAACAAAATTGAAATTGAACTATACTAGCACCACTGAAAAATCAAATCAACCCAAACAATAGCTTGGCAAGTTGCCAAGTAGAAGGACTTGAAGAGAATTCAAATTGAACTATACCTACACCATTAAAAAATCAAATCAACCCAAACATTGGTTTGGAGAATTTATAGGCAAAAGGAAGTATTATAGTTGAAATAATTTTGATACAAATCTCATGTGTCTATTTTGATAGTTTTTGCAACTTTAATTATCCACTATAAGTAGTGGAAATGGGCACCATAGTGACAAAGAAAAAGTGTGGAGACTAGATATTGATATAACCACCCCTAAGTAATTAACTAGCACAATTGTGTTTAGACTTTACACCATAAAGAGAAATGTAACCAAGGTTTATATTCATGTACTATCTTTGATTTCTACCGCCATTGTTGCCAAGAATATGAAACAAGCTCTTGTTGAAGCTTCCCTATCCAACCCACAAGAACACATACAAAAATGTGAAGCATGAACAAAGAAAAAACCACATGAAATAAATATTAATTATGAACAAATGTCAATTTGAATTGGTTATGATTTTAGAAACGCATAAGCAAGAACATCATGTTCAATTCTAATCCATAATCAAGAGCTTGTAATCTTCAATATTAGGTGCACATCATGGGGTCCTATATTCACATCAACTCAACAAATTGTTGTGGATTTTCGACAAGGTAATACATATGGACCTAGGGACATGGAAGTGGGAGCTGTTGGCATGGGTTGTCAAGAAAAAGGTGGAATTATGTAAACAAACACTCATAAAACAAAATGCACATCATGGAATACCACAAGAAGAACATGATAAATCTTTAAAATACTCCACATGCCCAACTATAACCACCTTCAATAACCATAAAAAACTACCAACTAAGTTATCACCCTCCCACCTTAGGCCCCTCAACAACCATAATTACATCAACAAGAAACTTGTGTTTATGGTTTCATATTCATTTTGTTGTCTTCAATTTCTACTCCCACCACTTTTAAAACCTGAAACAAGCTTATGACAAAGGAATAAACTAAAACAAGCAATTGGAGCCACAATAAGGTTTTGTACATCTTTCAACATGGACATGGTATTAGAACTATGGGATTAAGTTTTGATAGAGGTTGCTTCAAGATGTGTGATGCTCAAAAATTATGAAGATGCAATTCTATCGGACATATGGGATTGCACCAACATAAGTTCCTTCTAGATGTGTGATGTTCAAGAATTGTGAAGATGCAACCCATGGCCACATATTATGGGATTTACAAGTTTTATTACAAGACAATCTAGACCTATATGGCTAGGATAAGAATTTTTTTACTTTCTTAGATTTTTCTTCCAACCATTGTAAATAATGAGATCCTTATAAGTTTTGCCATTCAAACTTTTTTATCCAACCTCCAAAACGTTAAAAAAATTGCTAAAACATAAATAAACCACATAAAACACAAATTATAAATCTGCTGACAATTTGGAGTGGTTATACAACATGACCTAAACCCTATTACAAACAAATAGATATATCCTCATTTGCCTTTTACAGTTTTGTAGATTTCAACTTTAAGCAAATTGCTTCTTGAAGACCTATGGATCTCCACTAGGCTGAGCTCTTGAACTAATACACATTGAGATCTTAACCATCTTAAAATGCAGGGTGCCTCCACCTACACTTAGTAGCCATTATTTGAAACAAACTTCCACCCTAATCCAAAGCAAGATACCAAGAAAATAAGTTCATTATGATGAACTTTCTATATCCTTTAGGTTGACGAAGGCATAATGACTTACAAATAATATCTACCAAAACAAATAAAAAAATGAACAAAATATAACATTCACCATTATTGTAACCTTTGAATTTGCTTTTTTGGAACCTTCAACCCTTTTGGTACAACAAGTTCTAGGAAATTATGACCTAAAAAATGTGCATCTGGTCATTAAATCTTGCAATAACAATGTGCATCATGCATTTGAACTTCATTTATGCATTTACATTCTCATAACTTTTAAAGTGTTGAAGAACCTTGGACATAGATTACTAGCGGTATATTAACCTACAAGTTTAGTGCCTTTGTTTGTAATAGCATAAAAACTCCAAATTCCTTTGTTGTGAGTAACATAGTTTTTGCAGTGATTGTGTGTTAACTTCTAATGTGCGAATAAAAAGAAACAAATGATGAGAGAACAAGAAAATGTGATGGCAACAAAAGAGCAGGAAAGTGCAGTGGCCAACATGTAATGAATGAGAAGTTCACTAGGAGGGAGTAGGAAGTGACGAGAATGAAAGGGAGTGGTAGATAGTCGTTTAAGGTTTAGGGAACAAAGTAGAAAACCCAAGACGAACTTCATCCCGCACTTGTTTGAAATTGACCAACTAGTAGATGCCACATAATAACGAGGAAAAAAAACCATAGCCCAAAAGTAACCCCTATCCTTTTGAAAAGTAACGCCTTTGGCACCTAGTTGCAGGTTTTTACTCGAGAGTTGAAGCATGCTCCTTAACTCACAAGCACTTTGGGGGTAGGAAGGCATGTTGGAGCTTTGGGATGGGATTAGGATGAACTCATAAGCAAGAATTCAAGATGAAACCAACCTGCACAACCAAGGAAAGAGGGCGGTTAGTGCAAGTTGAATGCAAGTGGTGTGACAAATTTAATAGGGACAACCTCAAGCACAAGCTTTACACGGCCCGCAACCTTTGAGAGGAGGCACCACTCCCCTCCTTATAATATACTCTGTAATTTTTTGTGGGAGCTACATTGAAATGGCATTTTTTTCTTGGGACTCCCAAGTGACCTAAAATTGGAACTTTTATTGTTTCAAAGCTTTGGACATTCATATTTTCCTCAAATCAAGTTTGTGTGGAACATGTGAGGGCACTATTTTATAGCCCTCAAAAATTTCTTTTTAATGGTGTATTGCACGCCCCAATCGGAGATCATTTGACCTTTATTTTAAGAGGATTTGTGATTTGGAGTCAAATTCCCAATTTGATTCCCACCCCTTTTTTAACTCATGCATATCAAGTCTACATGAATAATGCGAAGGCACTTTAGGCATCTACATTTTAAAACCTTTTCAATGGTATGTTAGGGGCCCAATTTGGTGCTTGTTTGCCTTTCCAACCAAGGCTCTAAACATTCGGGACTCTTGCATGAATGCAATTCCCAAAGTAGGACTAGTGCACTTGGGAATCATTGGGTTCCATCTCTTCCATTGTCCCCCATTTGTGAAAATGTGTTTTACACCCAAACACTATTTTAGCCTCATGGGCCCTTGCACTTCACACTTAGTCACGAAACTAATGTTATGGTTGTGACATAAGGTCAGGAATTGAATCCTCCTATGAGAATTTGTTTAAAATTTCTCAATGAAAAATAGGTAGTGTTGTTTTGTAACAATCACCAATTCAATGCACAATCCCACTAATAGGAAACCATTGCACATATGAGAACTAATTTTTCATTTACAATCCATTTTATACCATACACCCAAGGAAACGTGATACCCTTCCAATTGGTCTTGTTTACAATTTTTGCTTTCAACTTATATATTCGACCAATCATTTTGGACACCTATTTGAAAAATATTGAAAAATAATACAACATTCAAAACCAAGTGGCCTCCCAAAGAATACTTCTGTCAATGTATAGGATGGTTCCACTGCTTACATAACATGTGTAATTGCATTATAGAAATTAAATAAATTGACTAGGCTGCCAAGGATGATCAAACAACATGATCATCAAACCAGTTAGGCTGCATTGCAGGTTGGTGTTAGATATGTTGGACATACTTTTGGTAATAGGAAATGAGAGGATACCCCCAAAATCCATGTCTGCCCTTTGCATATCACTACCATTACCAATTGAGTCATGTGTCTGAGTTTAGTAATCCTGCAAGAATATTATCTTACTGGTACTAATGTTATTAGTAACCATACAGGCTGTCCTGGAGTAGTCAGTACGTGCGCAAATGAGTTTGCTATAGATGCGAGTGAAGGGGTTATGTTTCGCCTCAGATAAGTGGTAAGGACGTTGAAACCAAAAAAGACTCTACAAGAATAAGTGACAGCAAGATATGCAGTACTTTTGATTGCAAGTTGGCTGGGGGTTTATCAACTTTCTAATGACATGTCAGCCCTCAAAAAGGAACCCAGTTGAGTCATGAATCTCGTGTTTGTGGCAGCCTTTTTCAACAGGCGAGATTTCGCCAAAAAGAAAAATGAATTGATTTTGGAGTGTTTTCATTGCCTATTATGCTGAAATTTTACAAAACGAAATAACTGGGACCCAAACTAGTTTTTTCACCTATTTTGGTGGTAAATTGAGTTTCATCTCGTCTTTCCTTTTTCCTGAGCGCCTCCAGTACTGCTACATATGTTTTCACCGCTCCTACCTTTAGAACTACTATAATTACCCTCAAACTTTGTGCATTAATTATACCGAGTTTCAGCATTTCATACTGAGACTTAATAAAATTTCATTACTTTGCGGATACCACTGAAAGAGGGGATAGGGGCTGAAAAAGAGGGTGATTTTAGGGATAACTTCAACATAGAAGGTTGATTCAAAATTTTGAACTTCATATCTGGTTTTTAGCCAGATTTGGCTGAATCTTCCCAAGGATGATAGCCATGTTTTCTCTATCTTCCCATGGATGATTGTCACTTATGCTAAATAAAAAAAGTCTTTAAAAACACTCTGGGACCTTTTGGAGAGTTCCTGCGTTATTTTCAATTTCTCTAAATCACAAGCCAGAAAGCAAGCACAAGAGAGTTGGCATGACAAAAGGACAAAACACAGGCACCAGACCTTGTAGGCGTACAAGATAACACCAGGTTCCTGTGGCTTGGCTATATGAGTAACCAGAGGCCTGCCACAAAAGCCTGATCGCCTTCTGACTTCAGAAATGCCTGGCTGCAAAAGAATTTGTCGGCAAAATCTTGAAAATTGCCTCCCAATCTCTGTGATCGAATATTTTCCCAGTCGCCCTCGACACCTGCTGTGCAAATGCTCCTGATTTGTCCTATGATGGACTCTATAACCAACTTGTCATTTTGCCAGTGAATTTGTCTCAATTGGATCATGCTTGAGATCTTTGAAGCTGTCCCATCTGATCATGCACCTTCTAACATTTATTGATACCCTAATTTTATCCTTTTTTATCTGGCATTATGGGAATCAGGATGATTAACTGAATTCCAATCCCATAGTTATAACTAGTTTTATGAATCTATGAGATTTCTATTGCAAAGCGATTGAACTGTGAAAAAATTATAGGGGCAATATGCAATGATAAACATAACCTTCAAAAAACATGACCACCTACAACAATGGACTATTTGGTCATTCTTCAAAATGCAGCTACTGTTGAAATTATGCTCAGTATATGCTGTCATCAGAAGGTACACGACCCTGGAGTCTGAATCCTGAAACCGGGAACACCAACTATTTTAAGTTAGTTGCAGTTATCTATTACATTCAAGGCAAAGTAAACGTACCAAAGTACAGACAATTTGTGAGGTTCTCTTGCTTAGACAGGCTTTCTTGTTACGCCAAGAAAAGCCAGACAGAACCCCTACTGGCAGTGCAGCCTGGTCCCCACTGCCCAGCCGCCCAGGATTTTCTTTTGCCTTCAGTTTCCTGATGGACTATAATCTATTATAGTCAGCCAGACGTCCGATGCTTGTACTAGTACTATCCTGATAGCGCTGTAAAGTACTTACTACTAAGGACCCCCCACCCCGTACCTTCTCTGATGGGGTGGGGTGGCACAAGTGGCATAGGCCACACGACAACGGCTACATGAACCTTTAATGCACAACTTTTGCAGCACATTCCTTCAATACAAAAATTAGGGCGGTTTTGGATCCCTGGTATGTTGGTTGTGGGACCCGCTAAATAGCAACCGCCAATAGACTTTAGTGTCCTGCAACTTCCTCCAAGACATGATTTTCTGTTCAAAGGCATGATCTCCCCTATTAAAGTTTTGATTCCTTTTTAGATCCAATCGATGTATTCGCAATTGTCTGAAGTTTTTCTAAGAACACGACAGTAGACCTGACGGACAAGCTGTTATTGGCAGTACCCCATGTCAGGCCTAGTGGCACAGGACACAACACAACAAGGTTTTCACCTTGTTGTCTCTGGTTCTCAGTTTTCACCACAAAGAAAAGTGAAAACAATGTGGGTTTGCTCCACTGTTAGGAGAGTCTTTGAGTTTGGACCCTCGTGAGGGCACTTTTTGACTTATGTTGTTAAGAACCTCCAGTTCCAGTTCTGAAAAATAAATTGGAGAGGTTCTGGTTTCAGGTCTGGTTCTTGAAAAATATAAATCCCAAATATGAGACCTGGCTGCTATCCAATTCTGGGTAACCTAGATCAAAACTGGCAATCAACTGTCAGTTAACCTTTATTTAGCCCCTGGTTCTAATCCCTTTTCTTACTTTGTTTTTCACAACTCTCAACCTCCAATTCTTAAAAATCAGGATTCTGGTCTCAGTTCGGTTCCTGTTCCTTTAATAGAAAATTGGTTGCCCAACCTTTTAGGATGCCTTATCACACAATCCTTCGATTTGCATCATCACATTTGATACCTAACATGTTTAAATTGATGTAAGTATGTTGTGACAAGCCCAACACTCTTGTCCAATATTTATGTTTTTGCCATTGATGCCTTGTCGTATTGAGCACAAGCCCTTGGAACATATTTCATTTGAGGGGGTATATCTACCTACAATAGATGAGCCCACATATGTCCAACTCATCTACTATGACATGCAACATTGAAAAAATTGTCACTTGAAAGAAATGCCAAGTAACTCCCATTCAACTGGGCTAAAGCATAATTCACACATAGTGTTAAGCTATCACTAGTAAAAAAAGGCTATCATCAAAGTAACTATTGAGATTTATTTTTTAAAGGGATTTGGTGGTAGTAATCGTGAAAGTTAACCACACAAGAAAGTTTACACATTCACACATGAGTGACATTATGTGTTGAGGCCTCTATGGGTGCTTTAACAAAAATGGCCATTCACACCAAAGCCATCATCTTTATTTGCTTTCTCTCTCTCTTTCTCTCATTTTATTTTATTTGATTGAGTGGGAAGAATGGTGGGACCAAACCCCATAATCATCTCCATGTTATGTAACATTGAGTTATTTGGTCTTTTTTGGTGGTTTACATAACATTGACTGAAAAGTTTAAAATCTAAGTTTAAGGCTAGATTTAATGTTAGCTAGCACACACACTTAACACCAAGTTAGCATCGCATGCCAACTAAGATGCCACATCATTAGCACTACTACCTAACATTACATATGTGAATGCACCCCAAAATGAAGAAAGATTAAACATTGATTTACCAAACTTAGCACTAGGTGTGAATCATGATTAAAGGTACTTTGTTACATCTTGTTGAAAAAACCAAAATCCCAGTTCCAATTCCAAACGGATTTCAAAACTCAGACCTGGTTCTGGTTCAATTTTTACTGACCAGAATAGAAACTTATGATTGTAACCCTCTAAATCAGGTACCCACCCAACACTTATTTGGACCTCACCCTTGCTTGGGGTTAGACATGGCATAATGGAGAAAACAATGTGGGTCTGGGACGATGTTGGGCAGGTCTTTGAATCTGGAGGTCACCTCCCCCTCCTGCCTGCGCAGTGTTAGGTAAGGCACGTAATAGTGGGTTTGCTACAATGTTGGGCGGTTCTTTGGCATATAGGCATGAGATAGGCAAAGGACAAAGTTTGAAAGACTCTCCCTACTCCGCCCAAGCAAACAAAATCTTTGTGGTACCCACCATAGGCTCCATCCTGGAAAAAATAAAAACGTGGCACCCTGCCTTACCTCTACCCTAGGCATAAAGAACAGTTATTTGCAAAAGAACTCGACTTGTCATGTTTGTGAGAACCACTAATTTTATTTTTTTAAGGTTTTCTCAAACTTGCTTTTGTTCTTTTCAAATGCAGATGGGGAAAGTGGAAGTCGGATCAACATCACTACGGCTTTTCCCCCTTGGAACAGTTGTGCATTTTTTTCTTGAATGCAACCTTCTAATGTTGTTGCTTTTCCAGCCATCAACTAGGTTTGTTGCTTTACAAACCTTTGGCTTTTATGACAACTTAAACAAAGGTGAGCTCTACACTCTTTTATCTTACAAAATTCTATTGTAGCTTTTGTATCTGTTTGTCTTCTCTTTAATGAAGCTCTCTGTCTCTTAGGAGTCTTACCTTTTATTCTGTCAAGTGTTCTCACCGCTCACAAATTTTGCATTGAATTGTCACAAGTTCTGTTTGTATTTCCTTACTCTCAGCACCTAACTTACACTATCTCACTAGTCTTCAATATGGCTAGCTACTTTCTAATATGCTAGTTTCTTTCACCGATTTATTCTGTGACCGATTTGTCTGTTTGTGCCATTTTTCTGCTTGTCTCCGCTCTCACCAATCCCTTGTTGTCACCTTTCTCAACGGGACGTGAATATTTGTCGCCCAATTGTGTATTTGCAGAAAGTTCTCTGTCCACTCAGATCAGTCACTACAGCATAGCGTAACGTGCAAGCAGGTCGGAAAGAGGCTGCAAATACGGATAACATTACATATGCCCATAGTTATTAATGCAGTCAGTATTTGAGTACCGCTGCAAAAAATTTGCCCCCTTCTGCCAATTGCTCCCTTTTTCCACCTTGTCACATCTTGCACCCATAACCTCCCATGTTACAAGTACCATGGGGCACATAATGCCTTGGGTGAACCAACACACACGGAGGTACCACGGTAAAAATCCCAAAATCCATGTAAATTGTTTTTAAATACTGCAAATATCCCAAACTTAGATTAAATCAGGGTCTCTGAGTTAAAGTCTAATTTTTTTTGGGCTTAAGATGGCCACTAATAGGCTTCACTAAAAAAGGTGAAGGTATGAATGCTGGTTCACCCTGGCCAGCATGTAACATGCCAGGTTACATACCCCTAGCACCCATCATATGCCCAAAGCATTATAACATGGACCAAAACATGCCTTGGAATGCCAAGGTGAAAAAAAAGCTGCAAAGGGCAGACTGGGGGAAGAAAACTGCAACAGCAATCTTGTATTGTTTGCATTAACAACTATGGGCACATGTATTGCTAGGATAGGGTGCAAACACCAACAAAATTTGACTAGGTTAGGTTTGTATTAGTGTTGGCTGGTTTTGGCTTTGGCCGGTTCCACAACTGGTTATTGGATACCTGGGTACATATATTTTGATATTCAAATGATAAAAGAAGTCATAGGGTTTAGGGCAGGGGCCGGGGTTTAGGGTAGGGGTTAGGGGTTGGGGAGAGATGTAAGGACTTCTTTCTCAGCCCTAAAGTGTACCTGAGTTCAAATCTCTCAGGTTCTAGGCCTATCTTTAAGGCCTTGTAGGTAGGTAGGTAGGTAGGTAGGTAGGTAGGTCCTTTTGAGGGGGTCTTGAGAGGACCTACCTCTTTAAGTAACCTTTGAGGCCTTGCCAATGGAGTGTCATCAAATGTTTATGGATTTTCAAGGACCTTCCATGGAGCATGGAGGAGTGTTGATGGAGCAGTTAGTAACGTTAGTGGAGCATTGAAGAGCGTCAACAAAACATTTAAGAATGCATTAGTAGAGCTTTTAGGAGTGTCAACATTCATTACAAATCATTGTCACTTGGTCATTCCTAGATTTTACTACTATTAGAGATGTACATTTTGGAGGTTGTTCTAGGCTGAGAGATAAGGGGTTTAGTTTTAGTCTCCTTTTAGTCGAGCTGTCCTTGTGTGGTAGGATTCTTTGGGCCTTCTTCCACTTGCAGTTTGGGTCGTGTGGGTGTCAGTTTATTTAATGGAGGCTCCTCGCCTTATGGAAGATGTGTCCCCTAACTCCTCTCACCACCCATGCCCTTAGCCAAGGCCCCTGAACCTATTGTCCTTCCATAGGGGCTTCATTTTGTAGTTTTGGTCCCTCCTCCTTTCCCTTGTGTCATTACAACTTTTGCTTCAATACTAGCTCATCCAGTTAGGGCATCTCGAGCTTATGAATTGATCGTACCATGAGTGCATGTTGAGAGTATGAATCAATCCCCCCTTCAATGCGATACCCCTTGTTCCGGTTGTGGGGTTTTATTTACACGTTTTAGTTTGGCATGCCATTAGAAACGGTGCTAACCTTTCCAAGCTAGCTCCTTGAGGGGTGACAATGGTACTCCATCCCTCCAAACCCCATGCCCCCCTCTAATAGCTTGGGCATGGATATCAAATCTTGATCCCTTTACAGTTTTTTTTTCGAGGTTCCACATGCCTCAATTATATTTTCGCATCCCAGTTGCTTTGAGGTGAAAGGTGCAATTAACATTCAAATTTCCTTTGGACCACATAATGTGAGACCTGAATGATGTTATTACTTGGCACCTTTTTCTACTTTTCCCCCAATGGTGCCTTCTTTTGCCATGGTTCGAAGTGGAAAGGCTAGGCATAGAGAGACTAAATTTTGGTTATATACGTTATTTTTTAGTGATTGGGAGGAATTTCAAACAAAACATTTGTTGCATGCAGAGGCCCTAACAACTACTTTACCTTCGGTCCTCCCATTTAGATGGTGCCCTTCCCCAAAAGGTTTCATCCCTCTCTCTTCCCACTTGGGGCCCCATCATTTTCGTTGGAGTTTAGCCTTAGGGTGAACTAGGGAGTATGTTCGTGCTATGAGGGCGCTTGCCCCCCTAATGCCAATTTTGGTTTTTTCAAAAACCATTATTGCTTTGTAGACTCTTCATCCCCCGAATTTATACTTGCCTTATTTAGATTTTTTGATGGAGTTCTAACCTAAAGCGAACTTGGGTTTTTTTCAAGACATGTTCAAGTCAACTTTCATCCATTCAATTCACCTTTCAACTAGAGGACCTTTAGGCATGGTTTTTGAAAACCTTCAAGATATATTTGAGCCAAAGGACTCAACAAACAACTTTTTCCAACTATTCTTGGTGTGTACTTATGTTGCTATAGGGTGTATGCTCGGGAATATAACCAGGGCCCTTGGTGCTAGTAGGTTATTAATTTTGGCCAAACCTTCTAGTGGCATTTAACCAATTGTAATAGGCAAGGTTCTTTATCAATTGGTGAGTATGACCCTTTTGCCTCTAGTTTTGTGATGCATTTGCCACTCATATAACCCCCCACTAGTTCGAAGTCACAGTGAGAGGAGGTTATGAAGCAATGGTGCACAAGATTCGAGCATCCTTAGATGTTCACTTTGATTGGGTAGTGTTCCAAATAGACATTGCAAATGCCTTCAACATTGTTTCCCATAAGGTTATATTCCAAGAACTGCATGTTGCAAGTGGGTAGTTGTTTTAGCTCATACCTTTTGTCTATTCCTTTTATGCTCCTTAACTTTCGTTTTTCTTTAGTCACCACTCCCCTCAAGGCAAATTGTCTATTATTCAATCTTGCATTGGTATCAATCAAAGGGATCTTTTGGGTGGTCCTCTTTTTGCCCTAATTCATTTCATGCATTTCATAATTCGACTGTCCTTTCCCCATCTTGTTTGTTCCTTTCTATTGTAGATGACACCCACATCATTGGGCTTGCTTCAATTGTCTTTCAAGTTTTCCATCATTTTTTTTCCTAGTTAGATTTGGTAGGCCTTGTGGTTCAACCCCGTAAATGTGTTACATGGTTTCCTTCATGGTTGCATCTAAAGTTCTCACCTCCATCAGGTTTTTTTATTCCTGCTGGGGGCATTAGGGTTTTGGGTGTTCTTTTAGGGTCCGTTTCCTTCACTTTTTTTTTTCCAGGAGGCCTTGGATGATGATGTTCAACACATAGATGCCCTTTTTAAGTTGGGGGATGTGTAGGTGGCATTTGGGATTCTCATTCATTATTTTGCACAAAGGTTTTATTACTTTCTTTATTCTTTCCCCCCATTCCTGGATTTTTAGTGCCAACTAACCTCCTTTGATTTGACCCTTATTCATGTATTTGGAAAACTTTTAGGGCCAAGTTGTCGCAACCCTAGCCTTGGGTTCACGACCAAGACAAGGGCTTGTGAAGGTGCGAGTCAAGAATGAGCCTGGGAGTCACATTTCATGTTCCCGGGAATGTAAGAGTGTGTGAAGGAATGAACCCCCACACTCCCAAATGAATTCCCACTTTGGGAGTTGGAGTCCCAATGGACTTTTGAATCTTTAGAGGGCAATTGCAAGGGTCAAAAATCATTGGATTGAAAAATTCCTTATATCATTGGAAAGCTCTTGGAACTTAGATATCTAAAATGGGCTCGTATGACCCATTTGGACACTTAAAACACAAGTTATGGCCAAAAGAAGGGTCGGGAGTCAAATTGGCAATTTGACCCCCCCACCACTAAAAGTCAGGAATCACCCTAATTTTCTTACGTGAAGGTGGCGTGCCACATACCATTGGAAAGATTTTAACAAAGGCTAAAACTTTGCTTTAGACCTCACCTAAATTGAAGGTTTACACAGAAAGTTATAGGCCCCAAAATAGTAAAAGTCCCAACTTTGGGAATTTCGAGACTCCCACTTAAGAGTCCCAGGACAAAATGACATTTGGGTGTTAGTCCCGTGGCCAAGCACAAAGTATACTATAAGGGGGAAGGTAGTGGCTTCCCCCAAGTCCGGGCCGTGGTGAATCTTGTGAATCCGTGTTTGCATGTGACTTGTCCGTGCACCAAAGGTGTTCTAGCTACACACTAACAAACCTATTGTTTGGTTTGTGCAGGTCTATGTGAATAAGTGATTCGCTTGTCAATCTTCCTAGTCCCATCCCGGAGTTCCAACACGCCCCTCTACCCCTGAAGTGCTACGAGCCAAAAAGCGTGCCCCAACTCCTTCTCCTTTCCTTGTCTTCTTCTTTAGACTCGCAACTGAGTCCATTGAGGAGCTTGGGGGTGCGTCACAGGTTCTTTGGAATGCTTGGAGACTCCCCTAGTTTGTTGATAAACCTTTCTACCCATCTCCAAAGGTGGGGTAGGTCTTGGGTGTAGTCATAATTAAACAAACCAAAAAACATGTTGGGCAACTATTAAAACTCTATAAAAATAATAATTTTGTTAGATATATTTTTTGTGGTGCCACTTTAATGCCATGTTAATCATGGAATGTAATGTTAAATGACTAATATGAATGTTGAAAAATTCAAAAAAAATAATTCAAAAAAAAAAATTGGGTTTGGGTTTTATTAAAGGACCTTTGAACTTGAACAATAGTTGCATCAAAAGCAATCAATTTTGCAAATTACTAAACAAAAGACTCTATTTATAAAGGAATTTTGATGAGGGAAAATTTGAGATGATGTTAATTGATCATCCACACTCAAAAAATACTCACAATTTAAAAGTTGTGTAATTTGAATTTTTTTAATTTAAAAATTTATTGAACAAAGTTTTTTAATTTCAAGAATCCTTTACCACATGTAAATGGGTGTAATGTACATGACAATTAAAAAAAAGTTGTAGTTTAGGAAACAATAAAATAAAACATTAAATAATTAGCATATTTTCATACAATTTGAAATTAAGATAATTTTTCAAAATGAAACGCAAAATTTGGTATTATACGTTTTTTTAGAAAAAAGTTATTCATGAAAAATTAATACAAAAAATGTGATTTATTGAAAAAATATATGTATTTTTAGTAACATATTGCAAAAGATTTCAACCCAAAAGTCCTTTCTATGATAAAGTGAAAATGACCACAAAAGGACTATAATCTTTGAGTCCTTCGTCACCACTAGCTCATTTGATTGTGATCGCACCCTCTTTGTGTCTACAAAGGTTATCACCCCTATAATATATTTGGGAGTTGGGGGCTTGTCGCCCCAATTGTCACATCCATATTTTTGCAAGATAATCGTCCGTTTATATTGGGGGTTATAGGGGCTAGTAGTTCAAGTTCATTTCCATCCCAAGCTCACTTTAGGCGGGTTCATGACCTATCGTAAATGACTTCTAGCTACTCAAACTTCCATCCCACCTCTTGAACAATTATCACAGAGGAGTAGATCGTTTTCAAGATAACATCTTAGAGAATGTGCATGAGTACTCATTTTCTAACATCATCTCAAAGTTGTTTTTTGATTGTCATCACACTCTGTTGAGATCTTGTGCAAGTTCATGCTTAAGTGCTTAAGTCATCCCATCTGTTAGGATGGCTTTTGACATTTTCTCCTTAGCACTACACAATAGATTGGGCCTCCCCCATCCCACAATTCGTGGTTTTGTCCATGCATATGTGGCCAAACCATAGATCTGACAAGGATACACCTATTTCATTGTGTTCATGGGGGCAGCACACGACCAAACATGATGTAGTTCAAGATTCTTTTGTTTCCATTACTAGGGATGCCAAATTCCATGTTTTGCGCGAGCAAACACATGTTTTCCCGATGCCATCTTTCCAAACTTCATGGCAACAAATGGATATTGTGCTCACAGTAGACGGTATTCCCATTTTGGCAGATGTAGTCATTGCTGACCTAACTTGTGCGAATCTTGTTTCACGAGCCACTTCTTTTCGGGGAGTGGTTGAAATGATTATAGTGATTGTAACTTAGGCAAAGGTTGTGTCATATTGCGACCAACACCTTGAGGATGATTTCGTCCCTTTGACACTAAAAATATTTGGACGTTTACACAAGTAGGTGAATGATTTCCTTCATCATTCACTAGTAGAAAATGGCCTTTTTTCAACAAGTGCCTACAACTATGTTTTAGTCGCAGGCAACAAATATAACTAAAAAACTTTTATTCGCATTAGACAAGTCACGTACGTCAATAGTCACATGCAACATTAAATTATGGATGTAAGAAAAATGTCAACCAAATATGATTCCATCCTTTGACTTCTAGTATACGTATAGTCATTTGCGACTTGCAATGTAACTTATTTGGTGAGTAGATGCAACTAATAACATGCTACCACATGGAAATACTGGAAATTATTTCAAATATGGTTTTATTACAGATTGTAAAAATCTAGGCCATCAAATGTAATTTGTCTCAATATATCCACATGGCACGCACATGGATATTTCATTTATTGAAAGTTTGTTTTAATTTGGAAAAATTTGGATTATTCAAATCTAGTGATTGAGATTGGGCCACATGATGTTATGTCCTTTCATCATCCTCTTCAAGATCTGGTGGCCGAACATGGTCCATGTGGTTTTTAATTCATCAAATCTACTATGGACACATGGCACATTTTGGGGATTTCACATATTTATATTCTTGTAAATGTGTTATTATCTGAGTCGTTCATCTCAATGTTTTTTATTGTGACATGTGGCACAATTTTGGGATATCTTATAAATTGATTTTTTCAAAAAAACAATAATTTTACAGCGTCCATTTTGAATGGCACGTGGCATAGCTTGTGATAATTTGATCAGTTTTTTACCAATTTTTTAATATATCTTAATTGTTCATTTCAAATGACCATGATTGTCACACATGGTTTGAGATTATGTGTTTCGTTTTCTAAATTGTTTGGTGAAAGCTAGCCCATGTGCCAATGTAATGATGACACATGGCATAAATTTCACAATTTAAAAAAAAATTGCATATGAAAATTATTAGGTCATTTGATTGATTTTTTTATGATTTTGACATGTGGTTCAACTAGATCAACCATTTTAGGGTTTAACTAGGTTTAGGGTTTGATTTTGACAAACAGTAGGGTTTTAATCATTTATGTGTTTTTTGGTGTTTTAACTACAATTCTGAATCCCATTCTATATTCAAATTTGAGCTCAAAATGTTTACTGGAAATAAACTCATCAACAAACAACCTTATTTAGGTACCCCAAACTCCAATTCCAAATTGTTCAAAATTTAATTTGTTAAACATTTGATCAAACATGTGAATGATATATAAGGATTGGAAAAAAAATGTGTCAACTCCTAACCTAAATGTCCATATACCCTTTCCAAAACATAATTGGGAAATTCCATGTTGTTGTAGAGTATCCTTCATTGTCATTTAATCCTTGGATTTTGTAAATTGTGTAGAGTTGTAATTCTTAAGAACTTCATCAACCATGTAATGTTACATAATTAAAATTGGAAAAAATGTGTCAACTCCTAACCTCAATGTCCAAGTTGCCTTGCCAATGTATAACCTGGAAATTCCATGATGCACAATATTTTCCATTGTCATCAATCCTTGGATATCATAGTGTTGTCCATCACAATAAACCTCCAAAGTGCATAAATCCTCTTATGAAAACTCAACCTTAATATGGCCATGGGGATCACTATAAAAGGTTACACACCCACCCATCCATTGAAACAATGTTTAGGGTTTAGTATAATTATATGATATGAAAACTAGCAATTGCAAAGTAAGTGCCTCAACATTTTTAAATACTCACTTGTTCCATCTAGGGGTTTAGAATTGTAAGCACATACATGTTTGAAATATGTTCCAAAAAATAGCTATAATATCTCAAAGTCCTTTACTTGCCTACCATAGAACCATTTTATTGAACATGAAATGCAAAAAGTAGCTTGGTGGGATCTGAATACAAATAGGCCAACTTGTTATTAAGGAACGAGCTTGCAATCCCATGTGCCTTGCCCATGTGCCAATCTCACACATGACACTATAATATTTTCTCCATGATCTTGGCCACTCAAATAAAGACCCTGCCCCAACTTGCCAACACAAGCCTACATGATTACCAAATGCCATATAATGTGTAAAGAAAAATGAGGTATATTCAAGGTGGGAAATTCCACCTAGATCGATGTTTAGCCAAATTTTTTGCAATTATAGGTTGGAATCCTAATGCATCTACAAGCATGTGGCCTTAATACTATGAATGTGGAGGAGCCCAAGTTCCCAATGAGATATTTGGATGAAATTGAAGTAAATCGTGTCACCTTGTCCCATATAAATTCATTTGCACAACAAAATCATTGTCCATTCTATGTAGAAACCACTTGAACTAGAATCACATCAAACACAAATCTCCATTGATTATGCTCTCTTTGTCAACAAGTGTTGGCATCAATACATCCTCCCCCACTACGAACATCTCACAATCACACATTAGCTTAGAGACGAAAAGTCATTCCCCTTAGTGCACCACCTTGGGTTTAGTTAGAAAAGAAAAAATCACTCCTTAAACAACCATACAATAAACACACATGTTAATTCATGGACAAAACAAGTGACAATTCCACTTAGTTGGGCAAAAATTCACTGCAAGAATAGTCATAGTTTTGTATACCAAACTTCTAGTCTTTAGTTTCGAAAGCTTGCAACTAACTTCATCAACTCTACACAATATGTGTAATAAAGTATATGGTTCTGCATTGACATTTTCTAGCTAAATAACATCATGTTAATTCTTTGTCAAATTCCAAGAACAACCATAATACTTAATCATTATGATCTTAATAGACATCACAAATCTACGAGCCTTTAGTGTCTTGTTCAAGCTTCAACATATATATACATGCACATTAGATGGATGAACCTAGTGTGATTATTATGGTTTGTTCACAGAACTATTCATTCAATTTTGTAACATGATTAGGTAACCCACATTGAGAGGAAAGGATACTATGAATTGGTAAAGAATATCATCCATACCAAATGTAGAAAATGGACCTACTATGCTTTGGGCATATAACATTGTTTGGCATAAGGACATGGCTAGATAACTTGTGGGATTCAAACCCTAATTTCTTTTGTTCCCAATAGACTCATTTAATTATCCTTGCTCCTGCTTTGGAACTTGGTTTAGTCTTTGTGTCAACATAAAATCTTTGTCTCCTGCACATGCCTTATCTACATCATCGAACCTAGATTTTGCATGCTTGATAACCCCTGTTTATCTTGCACCAACACCTCTCAAATCCCACTCCAAAAAAATAGTAGTCAAATATGTTACACCATTAAAAAAAAAACCAAATTCACTCCTTAAACAATCATACAATAAATACGCATGTCAATTCATGGACAAAATAAGTGATAGTTCCACTCAGTTGGGCAAAAACTCATTGCAAAAATAGTCATAGTTTTCTAACCATGCCTTTCATCCTCAGCTTTGAAAGCATGCAGCCACCCCAAACTTCAAATGAAAAAACATTATAGACCTATCTAGAACTATAAATAATGGAATGGAATTCTACAAAGCCATTGCATATATGTTTGATTATAGATAACATGATACAAATACACATTGAATTCAAAGTTCACTGGAGAACAAGTCTAATCATGTAAGCTCATATATTGATTGAATGTCACTCACCAAGTTATAGACCATCCTCACCTGCATCATGGGATAGGTAATATTATAATGCAATGCAACTGACTTCATCAACTCTACATAATATGTGTAGTCAAGTATAATGGTATGCACTAGCATTTTCTAACCAAATATTAGCATGCTAATTCTCTATAAAATTTTAGAAACAACTAGAATATTTAATCATTATGTTTTTAATAGACATCACAAATATATGAGTCTTTAATGTCATGTTCAAGTTGCAACATAATTAAACATATAACTAAATACACATTAGATGATGAACTCAATGTGATTAATGGTTTGCTCACATAACTATTCATTCAAGTCCGTAAAATGCCTAGGTAACCCACACTAAGAGGAAAGGATATTGTGAATATTGTCCATAACATATGCAAAAAATGGACCTATTTAATGCTTTGAACATGTAACATTGCTTAGCACAAGGACATGGAAAACTTCTGGGATTGAAACTCTAATATCTTTTGTTCCAATAGACTCCTTTGACTATCCACAATCACTACTCTAAAGATTGATTTAGTTTCTGTGTAAACATCAAATCTTTGTCTCTTACACGTCTTATCTATATCACCAAACTTAGATTTTTCATGCCTAATAACCCTTGTTCATCATGTGCCAACCTTTCAAACCCCAGTCCAGAAAAACATCAATCAAATATATTACACCATAATTAAAATGAATTTATCTTTCAAGCCATTTTCTATCATTCCTTTAAAACTACACCCATTTGACACAACTTCTCAGCATTTGTTACATAACCACCACATGGGAACATTACAGAAGTGAATAATACATGGAACACATTTGGAAATTATTATGTATTCTAGCCAAATAGACCTCTTACTCAGGAACTACCTTGAAATTTGTATTCTAATCCAATTGTATTGAACAACCCAAACCCAAGATGGTAAGTAACATAAGTCCCACTCTTGGCACACATTGCATTGCCATTGGATGACACTACTACAACTATACGACACTCTTACAACTTGACATGCTAAAATAAAACCTTAATTACAACATCCCACAATGTTAACATATCTTCCATCCATCAAAGGTGCAATGCATATCAACCCGCAAATGTTACAATCACAGCTTTTTAGTTTGCGACAACTACTACATCAAATGCTGATGTTTTGGACTGGAATAAAAAGGGAGGTCAACCCATTATGTCCTCTTCATCATCAGAAGGCCTTTGTAACCCCACAACAACTAGGATTGCTTTAGTTCTAATTAGCTCAATGGCACCTATAAATGCAATGTTACTTAATACCTTTGGGATGATGAGTGGCATCTCTGTTCCGATTACATTGTCAATAGGAGTATTAATTTCCTCATTGTTTTCAGCTATTATACGTTTAGACCTTGCCTTTTTGTGGAGAATAACCTTCCACCACGGAGTGTTCGGTTCATCTGCATAGAACACTTGTTGCATTTGTGATGGAAACACAAATGGTTTAGTAAATTCTACTTTCAAGTTGCAAAAATTTGCAAGCAAAAATCCATCTTCATCCTGTCTATACATTGGGTTCCCCCACCTATTAGACCCAAGTGTAACCCAATCACACTTGAAAAGTACCACTAGTCAAAACACCGATCCATAATTTAACTATATTATGTCCTTTAGTACACCCACATATTGGATGGAGCCAAGTATCATGCCTTCATTTGTTTCCTATGGTTGTTAGAAAATAGATGCAACCCCAGAATCATATGTGGCCATTATTGTGGCTTCACTATCTGTAGTAACCCTATAATGATTGTCGTACACTTTAATTTTTGCATACCTTGAAGTAATCATTTGTGGCTTCATTGAAAGTTGTATAACATCCATGTCTTCAATCTTGCCACCATCTGTAATGTGGTTCCGGATAGCAGCTAATACCCAGGTGGCCAACTCTGTGACTTCCGAAAGTTCATATGGAAATTGTATGGTTGTGCTAGTTATTGAAGCATCTCTTTGCCACTGTGACTGAAATTCTGCTTGTAGGTTGTTCACTCAAGCTTGCTCCTCCTTGTGCTTCCTGCAGTCCTTCTCATGTTAGATTCTACTTGGTGGCTACATTAACATACTACATTGTCATGCTTACTATTAATTTTGAGGATGGCATTAGGGTTAGGTAAAACTACCGAACCCATGGTGCCATGCAACTTGCATTCGTGAGCACATACTGATGTGCCAAATTTCGACACCCACTATCAAGAATAAATTTGATTCTTGCACCTTCCAACACTTCACTACATACCCCCTCCCTCTTCTTCGTCTACATCCCATATCTAGTGCTGAACATGTGAAAAATCTTGCATGTATTTTGTGACAAACCCAATGGTTTCATCATAAGATACCCTTTAGCCATGGATGCCTATGGGCAGGCCTTATTCCTTACATAGGTTTTGAACATCTTCAACGCTTGTTCAATAGGGTACATCCACCTGGCATCTACAGGTCCATAAACATCCAACTTTTCTACCACATGTAAGGTTAGATGTGTCATAATGTCAAATAATGCAGCAAGCAATTCCCATTTTTGTAAGCTAAATGTGGTTGCCACATCATTTTTAAATGTTTGAAAGTCTCTTGGATCCCAAACTTTCACACATATGTTATGAAAAACTCTATTGAGTCGCATCAAAGCTAACCGAACATGGGGTTGCATTAATCCCTTCAACCCTAATGGCATTAATTGTTGCATCAACATGTGCTAGTCATGGCTTTTCATCAACCTTAGTTTTTTTTTCCATAATATGTCTTCCTATTGAACCACAATATTCTGATGGCACTTTCAAGCTTTTTAATCTAGATAGGAATGTTTTCAACTTTTTTGGTAGTAGGACATATGAAACAATGGGTTTGAAAATCTTCCACGATCTATGTGGATTTTGCTTCAGCCACAAGTGCTTTCAAATGTTGCAAACCTCCATGTCACACCACACCTTGATGGTGTCTTTTGCTCCAATTATGAACTTGATCAAGCTTTCACAAATGTTTTTTTGGATGTGCATCACATCTAGTGTGTGTTAGATCAATAATTGCTGCAAATGGGACACTAGTATGGTTAGATGGAGAAAACATGGTTTAGTTGCAAGGCATACATAACTTACAATCAAAAAGAAGGAAACACAACAAACCTAGTTCTCATCCTCTTTCTAATTAATGCCACATCAGGAATTGAACGATTTTGACCAACCATGAAAGCTTCTGAAAAACCATTGTAGCTATATAAAATCTATATTTTAGCCACTTTACACTTTGAACTTTTTCCACCATAAAATTAATACTAATGTTCCTCAAACTCTAAAAGGTACAAAATTGATCTCAAATTTCCCCTCTTTAGGCATGACAATTTGAAGTAAAGCTTTGCAAATAGAATGTTAAATTGGATAGCCCATCTATGGGCAAAATAAATTCCCAAACTTTGAAAACATAATTATTAAATAATTCCCTCTAATCTAGCAACAGAACTTACAACCAAGCTTCCACACAACGTACTTTCTTTTCAACAACTACAACCCTCTCCATATCCTATCATAAAATGAAATAAACATTAGTAATTCAGAAATTGTACGCACATTGTATTGCAAATACTTATTACATCCATCACCTTCATGTGTGTGTAATCCACACATAGTGGATTAGCAAATATTCTTCACCCAAATGGTTTAATCCCCATTATGTTTTTTGATGTGTGGAAAAACTCTTAGCATCTACACAAAGAAGTTTCAAAAAGTTAGAGAACAACAACTAGAAGAACTACCGGAAACTCTCCATACATTGCTTATAACTTACCTCCCATAGATTTTTAGTTATGAGTCTCAGTGCCATCTTTGATTCCTATGTAATGATTGCTATACATGTATCTTGAACATATGTTTACAACGGATATTGTATGGACATTGCACCCACAAAAAACAAATTGAGGCCAATTCTCTTTGCTAAGCCAAGAAGATCATTGATATAGTGCTTATTTCCATGTTGACAACAATGCAAATCATAGCTTAAAAAAGGAAATTTTGTCACAAAATAATAGCCTAGAATGTAAACCTGAATAGTTACAATGGTGTCTTGTTGTTCCTTGTGTCGAATAGCAACAAGTTGGAGGATGTGTTTTAGTTCTTCTACTAATTCAATATGCAAATGATCAAGGGCTGCCTTGAATTTGGCTTCTTCTATTGCCTTGTCTTTGATATGTTGAATGTGTGCATCTTTTAGTCGATTTTCCAATTCCAAAATTCCCTGGTGGCTACAAGCACAATAACAACAACATGGTATATTAGTTATCGTGCTACAATGATAATTACAATATAAAAACATGTAGAATCTGCTTGAGGCTTCCATTTCACTCAACATTTGTAGCTTGCAAATGTTTGGGCCCTTTCAAGACCTCTATAATGTTTCTTTAGCACAAAGGCGTGCATTGGTAGCAACAGCCATATGCTGCTTTAGATCCTCAATAATGTTTTGCTAATGCGAGATTGTGATTATAGACTCATTGAGTTCTTTTGTTGTAGCAAAAAGTTTTATTTGCATGTCTTTAATATGAGTTGCATACTTCATGGTAATTAATGTTTCAACCTCTTTTAACTCTTGTGCATCAAAAAAAGTTGAACTTTCAAGAACTGCTTTACAATACCAATGTACAACCTTTTCCCATATTAGAAATATTTGCCACATTATTCAACCGACTGGTTTTTAAAGGAGTCTGGAGAGCTTGAAAGAAGACACCCACCACATCATGATTTGCTTCAAATGCATGGTAGTTTGTTTGCAACTTCTTAGTGGTAAGATTTGTATTTTTAACTAATGATGAAGCTCCTACTCCCATGTCAAATAAAAATATGCATCAAAAAAAAAAAAATGCATCACACAACAACAAATTATGACCATAATTACTAGTTTAAACATTCATTGAACAAAAAATGAAACTAAGTTGAAGTTGAAGCCAACTAACTCATAGAAGCAAAGGTCCAAGTAAAATAAACACCTACACTTCCTCATCAAGCCTACAAGTTGTGAAGCTCACTTCACTTGAATGTTGCAAGTTCTGAACATCATTAAATGAAATTGGGATCTTAGGGCCTTCACTTCCAAGAACTTGACTCTACTCACACTTGGCACATCTTCCATCCTCCACATCTTCTGCAATACAACTCCAATATGCTTTGACTAAAATGCACCATATTCACAAACATGTTGCAATAAACTTAGGACTATGGTGTGGTGGTGCTAGGCTTTTGAGATAATCAGGTCTTTCAAAAGTTAGGGTTATTGACAACCTCTTTTTTGTTGGCTTCATGGTTGCAATATTGCTTACAATATGGGGTGTTTTTCCTCTCTTTAGAGTTGCTGTTCTTGTGGTGTCAATGGTATCATCTAGAGAGGTTATCCCCAACATGTTTTCCCATGTTGGCACCATTATGTAGACAAATGCAAAAGCATTTTCTAAAAGACACATACAAACAAGAACCAAAATAGCTAACTTTTAGAATTCCTAAACATGTAATTCATCGATTAACAATGGTAAAGGAAAAAACCAAATGAGGGAATGGCAGATGCATGGTTAGATGACAAAGATTCACCATGTTCTGGTGGACCAATAAGCAACACAATATCTCCATGTTAGAACTCAACTTTTACACCATTCTTTTGAAGCTTTTGCTGGTTAACAAATGTTCCATTTAAATTGTAGGAAAGGAAAGATTGTTGTGAGGTTTTCAAATCCTACCAAAAAAAATCAAAACATTAACTGGATACTTTTTAAAATCTTGTTGTAATTTCAACACAAGGAACCCAGCTCTAGCAATGATAACACATATGCATCTCACTAATGCAGTATTGATGAAGGCAATGGATTGTGGGGTTGTAAAAAACAATGGACAATACCTCGAGTCTTTAATGCAAACCATGACATGATCACTGGGTTTGAATTTGTGATTGGGAGGTTGAATTTTCCCATTTGCATCATAGACCCTTCAAAAGATCGTGCAATTATTCACACTGACATTTGGTGAATCAAAATGGCACACCTCCTTTGCCATGTGACCCAAAATGTGTTTTGTTCCACATAACATGATATGCACACCTTTCCAAGGACAACACTCAATCATGAATTTGGCACCTCCTGCCCAAAGCATAAACATAATGCGTTCTAACCCCCTATTAGCAGAACCAAGATATATGTTGTGTGATATAATCTAGATAACACTGATTAATGTATAATCAGTGCATCGTGCATATAAGCCCAAGGCTACAAAACTCTAGTACCTGTGGTCATGCACAAGCCTTTTTAGAAACAACAATCAGTAGGCCCCACATAGTGGAAACAAGATTAGATGCCACTTGTTGTGCCATGGCTTTGACATCATGTTTTGTGAAGATTGGGACATTCTACAATGCGGAAGCAATTATTATCACTCCTTTGTTCCTTCCATCTACTGTAGCTAATGTTATCGATGATACTTCTTGAACCATTGTTGCTAATGTGCCAACATCTACAAGACGCCCACCACCTGCACATTGGTGTTTCACTTCATCAATCTATCATCACTCTTTAATATCAATAACCCCATTTCTCCAAACCATTCCATAGATGCAACCACATAAACCAAATTCTATGGAAGAGCACACTACATACCATACCAATTAAATCTCTGCCACAACACATCCCACCATTGCACTCAAACCTGTAACCACAAAAAACCATGAGCACAAATAGTTAGAACATACAAACCTTCACCAAAAATTTGTGCAACAAATGCTTCTTTGCAATTCTTTGCAAAAATCTTGGTTCGTCGTGCATGAGTTGTTTGCACAACCATTGTTCCACAAGCTCATGTATACTGCGCAAGTTGAAAACACAACCACTGTTCCACAAGCTTGTATGTGTAACAATGCCAATATTAAATTTGCAACACTATTGTAACTACAAAATCATTGCTTCAAGCTTTAGTTATTGATGTGTTTGTTTCAACAAATTGTTAGGTCTTGACATTCGTAGGTTTCAATAGTCTTTGCAACAAATCTAATGTTTGTTTCAACAAGTTCTTAAGGTTTAAGGTTCTTTGTGTATGGAAAGTGATGTTGTGACATCCATTGTTGATGATAAAGGGATCTTGTTTCCTCCCAACATGGCAAGCAACATGATCAATGTATTTTTTGTTGGCTATATAGCATAATTTTTAAAAATAATTAAAAGAGTTAAATTAATGGTCATTGGGATTTTCAATAGGAAAATTCAATAAAAATTTGAGGAAAATTGTTAGATTTATATACATGGTTCAAGTATGTAACCAAAAATATATGAGTATAAAAAGGTTCATTTTCATTTTTAACTAGTGGCCAATGTCTTAATCTTCCTATGTAGAATGGATCATCACCATTTTTGTTACATCAAAAAAATAACAAAAACATTCATAGTAAGACCTAACAAGGTTGTCATCAACTAAAGCCTGAGAGCCCATGCTAGAAGAACCATGTTAAAGGAGCATGCATCCAAGTTCACAATAAACCTAATTCCACATCTTATCCTCCTCAAAAACACATCTCATTTATTACATCAGTGCAAGTTTTGCATCCAAGAATAATAGAGCTTTCCAAGGTGACTTAACATTTTGAGACCACAATGTGCACAATATCTCATTGTAGCGAATCTTCAATATTTAATTTGCTCAGTTACCCTACCATTGGGAAAGACTTTGGAAAACATTTGCCTAGTTTAGTAGGACAGCAAAAACTGGTGAAATCTTACCTTCAAAAGTAATGGCAACATTTCATTACCCATGATTGAAGCCAAGATGTGAATATACTTGAAAGATGGTTTGTTAATTAGGTTATAAGGAAATCAACTATGAAACACCATCAGTAATATTCACTTGTAGAATCCATCAATCCGACATTCCAAACAATTTACTTTTTATAAATTTCCACATTCAAAAAATAAAATTTAATGACCATTGAAACTGATGAGGTATCTTTGATTTCAAGCAAAAATGGCACCGAAACCTTGGGTTGGTCACATAAGGGACAATATTTTTTAAAATAGGAAAAAAAATACATTGGGTTTCAATGGGGCATGAAACTCAGTTTAGCAGCAAATTTGGTGCTAAACTGAGTTTGCTTTGTCCTTTCTTTTCTTGAATGTTTTCAATTGATCACTGTTGTTATTATGTGTATTGTAATTATAAATGTTCTCAAGCCTGGTGCATTTAATCTTGAATCTCAATATTTAATGGAGGTAGGCCTGAGGGTTCAAAACATAATCTGAAATTTCAAAGTGCCATGTGGCCACAAGCATTTAGTGCACGAGGTTCAAGATTAATGATAGTAGTTAGACAGTTAGAAGCAGTGAAAATATAGGTAGCATAAGTGGAGGGTTTCAAGAAAAACAAAGACAAGATGAAACTCAGTTTACCACCAAAATTGATGATTTTTTGAGTTTCATCCCTTGTTGAATGTTAAGGTACTTCTTTGCAGGTTTTTTTTAATCTCACCTTATGTATGACCAAATTCAGGGTTTTGGAGCTAAGCTGTGTTTTTCTTACTTTACTAATAATTTTAATAGGAACACATTAATGCCTAAGGTTCCATTCCTTTTTCTAGGTAACAAAACAATTAGACTTATTTTTCAGACATGGATTGTGTAAGCATTTTTACCACTACTTCCTCCCCAATGACCATTGATGGAAGCTTATAGTTCAAGTGTATAGAGGTACTCCTCATCAACAAAACAAATTGCGTTCACACACGGTCACCATAGTCCCTACTGGGAATTGTGCACAAAGGAAATGTGTTTTTTGGGGGTTCTAACTTGGCGACAAGTGAACCAACACATACATAATATAGGTACATTGGTAATTGACCTTTTAGAGTGAAGCCTTTTGCTTATTATTAAAGCAGCTACACCGATGTCATATTCTATATTTTGTGATAAACGTTGCTAAAGACCCATATGGCCAAGTAGGCTTCAAAGGCCAAAATGCAAACCTATAAATTAAATTTCCAGGTGGCATGCATTGTCATGTGAAAAGATATCATTGAATTTTTCTTGGGTTTCCCCAAAGTTTTTAAGGTAGATTGATTATTCACCAAACAAATGACCAACTCAAGGTTTAAAGTTGTATAAGAAATGATGGTTCACCTGAGGCTGATCAAAAAGTGAGGCATTAAGTCTAATTGAAAAAGAGTGACAAACATTTTGGGGAAAGAAATTTTGCTTTGCCAATGAGGTGATGCAGCATGCACCCAATAATCATTTTCATCCATTTCTACATTACATGAATTTTTAAAAACTTTATGTGTAGCTTATAAGTACATAACATATGTAATTGTAATTAATTTATGTTGCACTAGATTTATATACTATTAAATCATGTTTATACTTATTTATAATTTGTGCATTGTCTATTTATTGAAAAGTTATATAAAACGTTTAAAGTTTCATAAAAATATCTATCACATAATTTATCTATTAATTTGATGAATGCATAAGTTTATCCTAAGGCTTGCCTCTAAGTATATCCCTATAATGATTCATATTAACATTAAAGTATAGGTTTAACTTTGCATGGTTATATGGAAAATGTTTTCTCCACACTCCAAGTTCTAACTTTAAACTCTATGTTTAGGCTCCATGTTCATATGGAAGTTTGCCCCATTAGTGTGGGCTAGTCTTCTTGTACACAATATGTATGGCATAATCGCCAAAGGGAAACAATTACATTAAAACATGAAGGAAAACAAATGCTGGAAAGAAAAAACCTAGATCACCCTTGTCATTTTTATGGTGAGAGCCACATTATGACACAAACAATGGCATTTGTTGCCACCGACTATTCTTGACATTGCCATGTGGTTACATTGGAAGTATACATTGTAGGACTTGAAGCCACCAAGCTTCATCTTCACCCTCCTTTGTTGTAAAAAAGATTATAGAATTCCACATTCTCATGGCCAAACCTTTAAACACCATCACCAAACTTCAATTCATGGTGCATGCTCCCAAGATTTTAATTTCTTATTGTAAAATGTAACTAATCATGAAGTTTCTTGATTATTGTTGTTGGAACTTGCCACTTGTCAAACTCCATTTATATGTTCTAGAATCAAGGACATATTGTTTTTGGTGTTCTAAGTCATATGTATATGTTTTGTCTCATATATTAATACTCTTTTTTGAGTTATATGTTTTGTAGTGGGTCATATGTTTCTATTCTCGGTCATATGTTTAGTGTTTATAATTTTTATTTTATTTTATAGTTTGAAAGTTTAGGGGGAAAGTCTTAGTGAAAGGACAATTTAGCAAGGTTGGGTTGGAGAGACTATACACCCAAAAACTACTAATCGTAGAACTATTGGGGGTGAACTTTAAGATTGTTGTTACCAGCTTGAAATCACTGTAATGCACACTTTATAATTGAATTTTACTTGATAACAATTCAGGTTCTAGGCTATATCCACTTGACTAAGTATGATTCACACACAATGCTAAGCCACCAATGATAAACATTAAGTTCCTGGTAGTTGCTAGTGGCAGAATAATGAATGGAAAACAACATTGCAATTTGCCGGAGTCCCGGGCAATAGTCCAGTGGCTTGGTCGGTTTAAGTGGCAAGAGCTCGATCACGAGAGGCACCTTGTCTGCCATTCTGTTCCCCCCACCTGGTCCCCACCTCACGTTTACCCAGAAGTGGGCCCCTCATTGACTTTACCTTATGGTCGGTGACATGGAAAACTTGTGTGCCTCTGTTGAAGAGACTGCTGACAGTGGATGAATGTATGTATGTATGCAAGAGGATATGAAGTGATTCATCCACTGATATCCATAACCCACTTTACCCTTACACTATAATGTATGTTAATTTCAAAGACGGTTGTCTATTGCAGGTTCCAAGAAGAGACTGTTGGTGAGAGAGGGCCAGGGTGAAGCAGCACCTACACTGGTACCATCAGCTTCTTGAGTGAGGTTTTCTTGTTGCTGTCTTTAACCCAGGAAATGTTAAATTTAGACTCAGAAACCCTAATGTAGTCTTATGATGGGAAATTTACCATGGTTACGTGCAACCTCAAGAAAATTCCGGGAAGTTACCTTTGTACCAGTATAGGTGCTGGTTCATCCAAGGCATGAGGTACAGGTTCAGGGAAAAGACTGCAGATTGCAAGTTGTCTCTTAAACGTCTCTATGCATTCAAAGCTCCTCATAAACCGCTGGAAGGAATGGGTTGTTGTTGCATATTCCAATTTCCCTTGATGTGAGAATGCAGTGATGCACCAGCTGAAATGAATCGGGCTAGCCATCTACATGTTTATGATCTCTGTGTTGGTTTCTGGATTGTTGTATGCTTTATGTTGTGTGTGGGGACTGGGGAGTTTGTCGTGTTGTCCTTTTGTGTGAAGATATGATAAGTTAGTCCCCAAAATCAAAGCCCGTGCTGTTGTCTACGGCTAGGGCCGCATTACTAGCTACACTTAATTAGTGCAGCTATCCGCAGACATAATAGGCACTGGACCCTGATTAGCGCTGACTTTACCGCCTGAAATATAACTAGTGAATCCATCTGCAGACATAGTAGACATGGCATTTATGGGCTCTATATTTGTTTGTGATTTGTCTACAGTTTTGGTGGTCAAGCATGTGCAGGACTTTGTCATTCAGTTGAAGGATATGATTAAATTGTGTCCAAAAGCAAAACGCCTGAACTTCATAGGATTTCATAAGGTGGGACTAACGTGGATTTGGGGGAGAAAGAGCATGCCAATGTTGCAAGGAGTGGTCCACCATCGGAAGAGACAAAGAGCAAGTGGCTGCACCGGGGGCCGTGAGGAAGGGCGTAGGGCACTGTTCTTCAACAAGGGATCTTGTATGTAACACGTTTGTGCCTGGGGACCTTATCAACTTCTTGCCAGCCTACTACTACAACTAGAGATCCAGAAATGAATATAATCATCATCTGATGGGGCCAAGAGTAACTGAAGCCTGCAGGGTCCACTTTGATTGTGGTGTAGTAAGTGGTCGGCCAAACTGGGACACATGAAACAGTGGAGGTTTGTCCGCACTTTTGTTCATGGCACACTTGTTGAGATCGATATTTACATCGATATTAGTCTTGTCCAACCATCTCATCACTTGCTGGTCGTACAAGTGAACAAAGACCATGCTGTTAATCATAAGTGCCAATGTGAGTAATTCAATGCTGCTGCCGCCCCATGTGCAATACATCAATAAAATGACAGGCAAACATACCAAGGCAAACTTGTTCTTGTAGTGTAAAATTAGTGTTCTAGGATGAATTAGTATAATAGAAAAGAGAGCCCTTGGGAACAACTACTGTTGGGATAGCTTTAAAGTTGGGCCTGTATTATAGGTATTTTAGCTTTCACAGTAATTTCCAACCCCAACAAATTTTATTTAAAATGTAAAAGTCCAGGTTTCATTACCATGTTAAAGTGCAACACAATTCAGTGCTGGAATTTTGTAGTGCCCTTCACCTGCAATTAGTCCTACTAGTGTGACCTACGTTGTAAGCCCAAGTGTGAACTCATTACTTAACTGATTTCTTCTTCAGTTTTGTAATTTAGTTAACTCTCCAATGACAAAGATTATGAAAAATTCAATATCTCCTGCACCTCAGGTCTAAAAATTATGAAATCACCTTTGTAAAATCCCAGTTGTCTATGTTGAGGGGTTTCCAATGGTACCATGAGCCATGAGGACACCCTGATTTTCCTAACATTTTTAGTTTTGATATTATTGAATTTTCAAGGAAAAAAATTGTTTGATATATAATAACTCTTGCACCATCTAGGTCTAAACACTACAAAACCATCCTGGCACGCCCCTATTCATCAAGGGCTTACTTTTAATGGTACCAAGAGTGTGGTGGGGTGCCATGATTTGGAAGATCTCAACATAATAAACAAGCAAAACATTCAAAACAAACAGCTACCTTCCTTGATAGTTAGATTAGACATGTTAAATATTAGAGCCCTTCAAATGAATGGTGAATGTTTTGGGACAGTTGCATCATGAAATTAATGAAAGGTCAGTTTAAATGATGAAAGGGGAGTTGCTGTAGTAGTAATTCACGGGGCCGGCTACATGAATTGACCAACCTTGTGGGCTGAAGGGCCAAAAAATAATGAATATATGAGGCCCAAAGGGCAAAGTTTAATCGGCGCACTGTTCATAATGAGTCACAAAGGAATAAATAAACAAGATGTTAGGCCCTAGAATCCAAACAATGAAGCAAGGCTAGGCAACGGTGGTGAGGGCATCTTAGTCATGTGCATATTGACATGTCCTTAGGCTGACTAAATGGTATTGATCAGATGTGCAAGAAGTATTCAGGCAGAAAACAAAAACAAAAAGTTGTCTACAGAACATTGCTGGAGCTTTTTTTTTGGTTTTGGACCCAAATGTTAAATCTTGTAATAATGTGTCAAAAAAGTAATACCCCAACTATGACTTTGCTTGGCTCATTAAGAGTCCCCACTCTCAATGTGCACCAAAAATATGAATCTATGACTGTGTATATGACTAAATTTGTAATCATATGTGATCTACACATGACTATGTGACTCCACAGTTAAAATTGGACTCATTGCTTTCACAATGGCATATACAATGACGCCAATGTGACTACCGAAGTGGCCACATTATTGGAAGGGGCCAAGAAAAGAAAATTAATTCTAAACTAAAAAGGTTTGGTGACACGTCACTAAACTGTCACCAAACTGGTCATTAGACCTATATGATTAGAAAATTTGAAGTATTTTCTTAAAAAATTGGTAGTGGAGTCACACCACCAACCACATTGTGTCGTGAACTTGGAATTAACAATTTAGACTCTTTAGTCATGATTTATAAAAATTCACTAATTGATGCAAGCTCAGGTGGCCTGTATTGAATATAGTTGGAGAGTTATAGTTTGGAAAGGCAAAATTGCATACTGAACACAGGGATGAGTTAGGTGAGACTAAATAATTTGAGTAACATTAATTAGAATTCCTTGATCTTGCTGTTGTTGTGAGTCAACAAACAATCATTCATGCATCTACCATGGGGTCTCATTATGCTGGCATTTTGCTAATTAAAGGCCCATTTCTGCAATTTAGACTTCATTTGCCTTTAACTATTTCATGTTACTTTGAGTTTTACCCTAGTGCTTAATTGTGATTTATATTTCATGCTCTTGTATACTTGTGGCTGTGCTTGTTGTACTGATATTATGTATGAGCTCATATACCCTACCAACCTACCTTTCTTTCCAATCCCTCTGCCAAAAAAAGACAACCCACGACCAATACCATACTCATATGCAGCCCAAAATATAGGGTATTCATATCAAGATTTCACTACCATGTGGTATGTAACAAGGGGTGGAACCTTTTATGCTGTGACCAGTATGGTATTTGAAAATGGACATACTAGTACAATATTGGATAGTACTTAGGCAATAGAGCTTGTCAACAATTTGTGGAAGACAATAACGTTGGATTACAATGAAAAAGATTTTTTCATTATTTGAAAATCATACCTGAATCTTCTCATTGTTATTCTAGAAGAAAATTTGAATATGTTTTCAAGTGCTGAGTGCATTTTAGTAAACAATGGCTACCAAAGCTGCTATTCCAAATGGATATTACACTTCTGAAATGAGTGCTTACTGAAGCCATGTTCCAATGAGAAGATTAATATTGTGAAAGTAACATTGACTAGAATTACTGACACCTCAATTGCAACTATTAAGTGTAGAGAAGAACAAGAATGGGGCCAAGAATGAGGGCTGGACATGAAACAGGTGCCAAGTGTGGCAATCAAATTCCCAAAACAGCCCCATTTGAGGTCCTTGCCCAACACAAAATTCTGGTAAACCCTTAAAGGACTATACCAGATTTGGTTCCTCATTTTGTTGGTGACATCCTCTGTTGAAACAGAAATTTTACTGAATGTAAAGCACCCTCCAAGTACAGTTGGAAAATTTCTACCAGTTCTTTCCAACTTGAGGGATCAAGAGTTGCAACATCTAATGTGAACCAAAGGCTGGGTGAAGAGCTCTGACCGAACAGTGTTTGTTAAAATCCTTCTGTTATTAGCTTTCTGCTTGCATCCCTGTACTAACAATCTCAATGGCCAGGAACCCTGACCTAACTACCAAGTTCACAAACCTGTCTGGTCCTAGATAATAGCCTGGTTGCGATCAAGGGCACCCAAGCATTCCTAAATATGTTTTTCAAATAAGGTTGGTCCTGACACAAAACCAACTACCCCTGCTCAGAAATAGGCTTCCTCCTGTGTATGCACTAAATGCTTATAAGTTACTGAAGGACCCAAGCAGTAGAACCCTCTCCGCTTGGTGATTTGAAGAAAATGACATTCAGTGAAGTGCATCTTCCATCATAAATATACATGATCTCAAAAGAAATTGGTGGCATAAGAGCATTGCTGAAGGTGCTCTGCCACAAAAAATTCTCACATCCAAGTTTTAATTATTTACTTTTTTCCAACCCCACCCATAAAATTAAAACTGGGACTCCAAATAGGTGGGAGACTAATAACAACCCACCTGGACCAATCAAACCATCAGGTCAATCCACTGATGAGCCAAACCAGTGGAGTTGCTCTACAAGTGCAAAAACTTGTCAGCAATCTCAACTCAACATTAACACTGTCACAAAGAGCTCTTGTCCAACCCATAGTTTGGGAAAACCCCTAAACTACAGAAATTAAGTGGCACTGATGAAACTTCCTGCCATACCAATAGTACACAAGAAAGCCCTGTCAACATTTCCTGCCTATATTAACTTCATTGGTTGTGGAAAACATGAAGAGAGGACGCTGGGATGGAAAAACACATGTCGTGGAATTTCAGCAAGAGGATCAATGCCTATCCTATTTCAGCAAAGAGCCACAATGAAAAAGAGCTGGCCAAAACTCTATAACAACAGTAGAATGGAAGGTGAGGAGTGATGTGATTGCTGCCATAAGCAAAAATTTATATGCTGCTATTTCAGCAAGAGGATCAATGCCTATCCTCTTTCAGCAAGAGGCACAATGAAAAAGACCTGGCCAAAACTCTGCATATAACAACAGTAGAATGGAAGACAAGGATTAATGTGATTGCTGCCATAAGCAAAAATTTCTATGCCACCATAATTGCACATATGCCACATGAAGCACTTTTCCACTCATAAAAGCAAAAGTCTAACAGCCATGTACATTGTTCCGTTACACATTGTACTAAAGAACCGTACAACACAGGTTGGTAATAAGAAGCTAGTAACCAACTGCATAGAATCCCTAACATGTGCCTCAGTATATCCTTCCCCAAGCCAAAAGTCCCAAGCAAGACCAAAAGCACATTGTGCCTGGTACAGCAGAGTAAGAAAAGGGAGAGCCTGAAATACACAGGTACATTGCAGGTACCTGTTGTGCAGTAATGCCTCTACAAAATTGCATATTACTAGTTATATATCTTCATAATCACCAGCATGCTCCAACAGATAGTTAGCAGCCAGTTGTTCATTCTTATCACACGCCAGAAATGCCTCAATCACCAGTGCCCGTTCGAAACCCATCCCCTCCAGCTGCATGGATGACCAGTACATAAGCACCAATAGCAATACATAATAGACATTTTCTAGGTTTTCAATGCTAAGCTCTTTGCACTCCTGTCCAGATAGGTGCATATTAGTAGCTGATAAGACATCAGGAACAGGAAATAGCCAGTACCCTTTCAATTGCATCTCTCTCCTCTGGGGTTACATTAATTGACTGTGGCATTGCTCCCCCCATCTGCCCCAAAACATCTCTGCAATTTCCACACTCCATGGCTCAACAACAATGATTGGATAAAGGTGTTAAGTCAAAACTTGCACAGGCCTATTAGCATGGATATTCAACATGACCACCACCTATTAACAAACATCTTGATAGTCTTAACAAAACCATGACGGGCTATTTGAGTAAGCCACTCATTGCACCACTAAAATGGCTGATTGCCTATGGCAAGTGACTTACCCTTCCCCACCTTCACTGCCAGCCTCATTAATAAGGTGCAAAAAGTCAGCCTGGTTCTCATTGATGAGCCCCAACAGGGCAGGATTCTGCTTCCCTAATTCCTGGAGCATAGGCTGTTGTGATGGACCCAACATCAACTCAGGTAAGACACTAGTTACATACAGAAAAGGCAAATGTTTGACTAAGGACTAAAAATCAAGTCAACAGACACATTTCAACAGGCATTTTGTATCCACACCAAATTCAATACATGTAAACAAGAATCAACTTTCAACACAAGTGAATGCTGCAAGCAAACCTGCAATATTTGAGGGTTGGACTGAACCATTGTCCTCAAAGCTTGAAACTGCCATCCAACAGAGTGCAAATCAAGACAAAATTGTACTACAAATAGCAGGGACTTCACAAAACCCTCATCCCACAACTCTTGAACTCAAATTAGAACCTATCCAGAAGAAGCCCAATTGACAGACCAAGATAGGCCTAAACAATTCTAGGCCATGAGAGCAAAATAACTTCAGACACGACAGCTGACCATCATGAAATAAGACCATATAATTTTGCAATAACCAACCTTACACAGTTGTATACCTTGTCATACAAACTTTTCCACATATCCCCTGGCTCATAAGGGCTTCAAAAATGATTTGCATTTAGAACTACAACCTCCTGACAAAACTAACCTGAGGGTTGTTCCGCAGAAAGTCCAGAGCTCCAGCTCCAGCTCCAACTCCAGCTCCACCCAGGCCAGGCATTCCCTGCAAGATACAAGATTGACCAACAGACCATAAGTAAACCCTGATCTTAATATATACAGAACTCAAGAATGTGCATGTGAAAAAAATCAGAATGATGAAATGAAAGGTGAATGGGACCACCAATTCAGCCCAAAACTCTAAACTACTGTCAAATAGACTGGAATATCACACCTAAGCTCTACACACTAAGCTTGCTTATCAATAAAAGCTTTGCCCAAAACATACCTGAGGGAAGAGGTTCAAGGGTGCAGAATTTGGTCCTCCTGGAGCCACTTGAGAAAGGGCAGGGGCAGGAGCAACTCCTGCTGCTGGGACAGGAGGCTGAGCTACAGGGACAGCAATCTCAGCTGTCTCTGGTATACCCTGAAAGCCAAAACCAACAGTTCAAATCAGATTCTTGAAACAGAGTCAGCTTTATCCCTAATATGAAGAGAAAAGGTAAGAATTATGTGCTCATCCCACATGAACACAGGCCTTATTTGACAAACAAAATGAAGACTTTGGCAAAAGTTAGTAAATGTCAAACACATGACTGATTACATACAGAGTAGAGATAATCAACAGCCCTCTCTGGGTTGTTAAAAGCTGCTTGCAATGCATTCACTACAGTTTCCCGGTCCCAGCTGCCTCCACCCATTTCCATAAGTTGCACAACAGTTTGCTCCAGGTTGGTTCCTGCCACCACGTTTGAAGCAGCTTGCCCATATGTATCACCTGTTAACCTGAATCAGGAGGACTGAATCTCTCAAAATGAGAAATTTCAACTACCAGATACATCCATACATTGAATTAAAAAAATTTAGTTTCATCATACAGCTTGCATCAATAGTGACTATTGCAGCTAGGTTCAATTCTGCAGCTACCTCTGTGGCAGCTTATGTATGTCTCTGTCTCTGACTCCCTTGAAAATTGTGTAAGAAAGTGAGACCTACTCTGAAGCCCTAGCAACTGGAGTGGGTACTGCAGTGGGAACAACAGCCAGTGTAGGTGCAGGTGCAGGTGCTCTGTTTGCAGTGAATGATCAGCAGTCCAAGAAACCAACAGAAGAAAACCATGTCAGCCAAAATTTTGGTCTTTAAAGGACTAACAATCTCTACCTAGACAAGGCATGTGCAAGTTGAACAGATAACATTTAAGGTTTAAAATGCAATACACCATGTAGAACAAACCACAACTGTCCCTTGCAAATTCACATGGAATATGGACCTTGTAATTCTGCACACCCAAGGTACCCTTCACAAGGCCCTGTATCTGAAACTAACATCGACTAATAATGAAGCTCATGCTGTATAGACCATGTGAAAGTCTGGATCCTGGCAACTAACACCAAAATACTAAACAAAACACACCTAGGATGACTATGAAAAGATATAATGCTGAAAAATTTGCCTTGATGCAAAATCAAGGCAAATTAGACAGAACGCTCCTGCAATTCAACATTTGTAGTGTTAACATTACCAACAGAGAGGTCATGCGCACAAAATCTCCTCAGGAAATCAACAGAATGCAAGGAGTAAAGAATAAACTGACGGAGCAGATGCAGGGTTGGTTGCTGATGCAGTACCAACAGGGCTTGAAGTAGGTGTAGGTTGAAGATCTTCAGCAGATACCTAGTCCCACAGATGATGACATAAACACACTGATCAGGTTACTCAAGCTTTCTCAGACCTTGTCAATTTACAATACCCAAACTGCTCATCATGATATTCCCTGTATACAAGCGCAAGACTTCGAAGTCTGCAAGCATGCCACACCAGATGCAAACACAAGGACTGCAGAACAGACAACTCTCAAAGACATGGCTGTAATAGAATCCCTTTCAAAAGTTCCTCAATTAATCCCTGGATGGTACTCTACTAATGGACTCATCAAAAACCTAATATGCCCATTACATACAGGGACATGCCATGTCATGCAATCTGACCTCAACAGTTCGAGAGGATGATGGAGTTGCAGCTGCTGCTGGTGCCTTGGCCTGGGAAAAAGATGTTTCATCAGCACCCAGGAAAAAAACTCTATAACCAGGCCAAGTTCTAAACCTGAGAGACTACAGGGGTGGAACACTCTTCAAAGCTGGTATATCTGTGTTCTTTTGAGAGCTCTGTATGAGCACAAATTGCCAGTCAAAGGATTTCACAGCCTCATTGCACACCAATGTCATCAATTCCTTATCAACTAGCAACAACAAATGTGCCAAGAGGGTGTGCAAGCCCCCTTGTCGTTGAGATTATCCTCCACAAAATTCAGTTCCTTGGCAGACTGGATCAGATCAGTCACCTTAGAGTCCCACATTCAAAAACAATTAGTGGTTTGCTAGATACAGCAACATGTCTACACAGTGATATCTGTCCAGCAGCATCAATCTGCTCAGACATATTTATAGCTCTAATTGACTGATCAGAACTGGAACAGAAGCTTACCTTGGTTAACATCACAACAAGGAACCCATTTTCAGAAACCGTGTTGTCTTCCATGCTTGTATCATCCTTAAGAACTTTCCCTTGATGAATGAGAAGCTGCTGTGAGCATGGAAAGGACTCCTTGCCCTGGGATTCCTCTATTTGCTTCTTTACAGCTGTGACCTGCAAAACAGCTCACAGAACATAGTTCAGCAATCATGTATTTGAGCAAAACCACCATAAGTAATCATATGTAACACATACTTGTCATCTGAATCCACATTCAGCACATTGACAAGATATTTAATTGCCAGGTGCATCCCATTGGAATGTTGAGCTACCTCAAAAGGGATAAGTACACAAAGGCCAATTTCCAAACCCAAACCTAATTTTTGGAAGGAACTGCTACAATGTCAGATCGCAAGGTTGAATAGAAATCAAAACCCTATGCTGCCCCTCTCCACCTCAGGATAACCAACTCTAGAGGCATGTATGCATCCAGGACCCTCACAACAGGAAAGCAGGCTTTGTATGAATCCATCATGACCTAAAATCAATCATGTCAACCCCATGTCCCCATTTTGCATAATTCTGTGTACAACATACATGTAGAATTACCCCCAAAGCTGGAACCAATATATGTGGAACCAATGAATCTGCTTTGTAATATTTGACTTGCCTAATCTTAGGAGACCTTTTGGTCAGATCCTTGAAGCCTCAATTTCACTTTAGAGGGTGCGAAAAACTCAACCCTAATCTCAATATACTATGTCAATTCTATCGGAAGTCTCTACTATAACCCTCAGTGGCAGAATGAACTAGCACCCCCATTAGACACAAAACTCGACAACAGGTGACCTAAACATAAACATTCTTTCTCCTCAAGTCTGACCTGCTTCAGGATCCCTCAACCCTAATATCTGCACACATCAATCTCTCATCTAAGCATTACAACTAGGGCGACACAGGGAGACACTATGTTCATGACACGATTCCCCAGTTTGATCAACATAAAAATATACGATCGGACAGCCACAAACCTATCGCAAAGATGTTCCGGAGAGACAATGCTCACAAAATCACAGTCTCCGTACTGGGCAACAGAGACTTTGGAACAGACCTCTCCTTCTTCTTCTTCTTCTTCTGACACCTCAGGATTCAAGCAACAACATGTTCAGAAAGAACAGACGACACGAAAACCCACCTTATATGTCGACAAAATGTAATCTTTCTTTGAAAAACACCAGGCTTGAATATCTTTCCGTTTTAATAACGCGGAAAAAGAGGAGGGAAGGCCTTACAGTATCGGAAGGGCTGACATAGAGGTCGAAGTGCTTCCCCTTCAACGTCTTCACAGAAATCTTCATACTCGATATATGCAATTGCAACAGACCAAGTAAAGAAATGGGGAATGTGGGCGATCAGCGTTTTTCTCCAGAACGTTACAACACACGCACAAATCTCTGCAAGCGATATATCTATCCACTTCTTGTCTCTCGCAACATCATATCACTCTTCTTCTCCTTATGCTATTCCTCCGCCAGATTGTGGGTGGCGCCGCCGCCTTGCCATCGCCGACCTGGAGCGCCAAAGACCATGAGACTCTTTCGGGCTGTCTGGATGTACGACGGATGGATCCGGTTGTCCGTCCACCCATCCATCGTTCATAAAGATTCAATCGTCAACGATCGGCTCCGCCATAAGAGTTTAGAATATCACATTTCTTTTTTAAAACATTGTTAGTTAGTCCTACTTTCCTCCTCAATATATATTTTTTGGGTGACTAATTTCTGAAGTTCAAAAGTTGCATTGATAATGCTTTCGTAAGTTAGCAACAGAAAAATGTCATATAAATCAAGCTACATATTCAAATCAACAGAATTTCAACCATTTAGTTTAAATTCAAAATAATACATCATAATACCTTAGCAACTTCAACACATGTTTGTTAAATAAATA